>ERZ779643.577-NODE-577-length-29775-cov-3.143775_pt1 | contig 29775 bp, 27 predicted proteins | sample MGYA00511564_ERZ779643 | MGnify/ENA primary metagenome ERZ779643 (study PRJEB29588, sample SAMEA2147114) | human gut metagenome | biome: human gut; feature: human-associated habitat; material: faeces | place: Denmark | collected 2008/2010 ... | reverse complement strand
CTTTAGGTAATAACAAAGCCCCAGCTTGTGAAAGTCGGGGCTTTGTGCTAAAAAAAGAAGGTGTGCTTTTTGACACACCTTCCAATTATTTTAGAATGATACTGTCTCAATTAATACCCCGGATTCTGCGTCCAGTTACTATTTGCATTCAGCACATCTTGAGGAACGGGTAATATACGGCATTCTTTATCAAACCGGGCTGTCGGGAAACCTTTTTTATGGAAACCATATTCACTTTCAAAGGTTCCAAAACGGATCATATCATTTCTACGCCAGTTTTCGTCAAAGAACTCACGTCCTCTTTCATCCAGAATATCCTGTAAAGTCGGTGCAACTTCCAGCAACGGAGCATTCACATATCCCCGAATCTGATTGAAAAGAGATAATGGCGTATCCCCATTTGTCGCCTGTGCTCCTCGAAGAATTGCCTCAGCTTTCGTCAACAGAATATCCGCATAACGGAAAATAGGTACATCATTACTTTGATTACGTCCATGTTCACGATATTCTGTCGGATCCGGATAGAATTTAATAGAACGATATCCTTGTGACCATCCATTAAAATCGGCCCCTACATTCAACTGCTCATTTTCAGCTTTCAATGTAATTGTTTTAGAGAACACCAACGGAGTCGTACCCTGATAAAGGAATACTTCATCAGTCGGTTCGTAAGTAGCTCCATCAAATTTATAAACCGTACCACCCAGAACAGCATCGTTACGCTGATCCCCTTCTAAAGTAAACAAATCAGAGAATTCAGGGTTCATAGCAAAATTTCCGGCACATGAATTACCCATCTGCCCACCATAATATCCACCATTTCCATCATCAATACGACGGAATGTACGATAACGGCCATAATACATTCCCTGAGCGGAAGTACAATCAAAAGGCATGGCATATATAAAATCCTTGATCTGCGCTCCGTTGTCCGGATAGAACTTCCGACGGTATTCATCGCTCAGATCAAAGAGACCGCTCTGTATGATATCATCACAATACTTCACGCAATCTGCCAGTTTGGCATTGGTCAGATCGGGAGTATAAGTCGTTACATCTCCACAAGTATAAACAGCCCAGTTAATATACAGCTTGACGAGCAGAGCCTCAGCCATCCACTTATTGGGTTTACCATAAGTAGATTCATTGCTGTTCGTATTTAAATAAGGTAGGCAGTCCAATAGCTCACTCTCAATATACTCGGCTACCTCTTTTCTCAGACTCCGTTCAACAGCTTCATCTTCATCCGGTATTTTATCCAAAATAGGAACATCCCCGAAACTATCCATTAATATAAAATGATAGAAAGCACGCATAGCCCGGGCCGGAGCAATAATAGACGGATCAGCCTCGTCACCTCCAAAATCTTTAATTACAGTATTACAGCGGGTAATACCACTCGACAAATCACTCCAATAGCTTAAACCTCCATCTGTTGGCAAATAATTGTGGAGCGAAGTGTGACTGTATGTTCCGCCATCATAATAATCACCATCAAAACTGATTCCTGTTGCTTCGTCTGACGATAAAGTCTGAATCTGATTATAGCTACTACCTAAGGCACTACGAAAAGCATAATATACATCCGCCATTTTTGCCTCAACCGCTACTTCTGAAGATGAAGGATATTCCGTGTATTGCGAATCAATATCAACATCAAGATCGGTACAACTTGCCGTCAGTCCTAGCAAACCGGCAGTCATCAATATCTGAATTTTCTTATTCATTTTTTTATTCATTTTTTTATTCGTTTTCAGTTATTAAAAATACATGTGACATTAGAAATTAACCTTCAAGCCTATCATATAGGTACGTGTGTGCGGATAATAATTTTCACGCCAGTCAATACCTGGAGTCAGTCCTCCCAATGAGACTTCAGGGTCAGTACCTTTATAGCCTGTTACTGTAAAGACATTGTTGCAAGTAGCATAAAGAGTCAGATTATTGGCCCAATCACTCAGATTACCAAAATTGTATGCAAGAGATAAAGTCGCCAAGCGTAAGTAACTGCCATTCTCCAAATAACGATCAGACGGAACCTGGGCATTCACATCTGTAAATAGCTGGTCGGTCATAACTTCCTTCAAAGCATTTTTACCAGAAGTAACCAAAGAAACAGAATTATACTGTGCACGCAGCGCATTGAATATCTTATTTCCCAATACACCTTGGAAGAATAAATTCAACGACCATCTCTTATAATTTAAGGTATTATTCCAGCCATAAGTCAGCTTCGGTTGAGCACTGCCTGTTTTAGTACGGTCTGTATCTCTCAATTCAGTTGTCGTTTCACCGGTCCGTTCACCTGTTTCCGGATCATGAACATAAAACTGAGAAACACCATCTTCGGTATAACCCGCCCATTCGTAAGTATAGAACTGTCCGATCGGAGCCCCTTCCATCAGGCGCTGTACATACTTATCACTATTACCGGCTATACCCGGACTCGCCAAATCCTGATAATCGACAGAGAAAGTCGCATTCGATAACTTTTCAACCACATTCTTATTATGTGCCAAGTTTAAAGTCGTATTCCATTCAAAATCGTGAGTCTTAACCGGAACTGCATTAATCGTTAATTCAATACCTTTATTACTGATATCACCCACATTGGCCGTCATCGTATCGAAAGGATACCGGTTCGTAGATACCGGATAATAATAGATCAGATCACTCGTTTGTTTGTTATAGTATTCAATCGTACCATTCAAACGGCTGTTGAAAAATGCAAAATCCAAACCAACATTAAACATACCTGTACGCTCCCATTTCAAATCAGGATTTGAATTATTGGTAGCAGCCAAAGTATGTTTATTTGACGTATTTCCATTGGCGTCGGTATAACTGAACCATCCTGACACACCATAAGTTTCTCTGGCCGTATATGCATTAAAGCCTAATGAGTTACCACTCACACCATAACCTACTCTAAATTTCAAATCATCGAATATATTCAGATCTTTGATAAAATCTTCATCAGACAACCGCCATGCCGCAGAGACAGAAGGGAAGGTTGCCCAACGGTTGTTCTTTCCAAAAGCAGAAGAACCATCCCGACGTAAAGTTGCCTGAAGACTGTATTTATCATTAAATACATAATTCAAACGACCATAGAAAGAAATCATACGTAATGTAGATTTTACCTTACTTTCAACCCCATCTATACCATCGATCGTATTGGCATAAGTCAGATTATTATAGGTAACATCATCATTATAAAAATCCTTCACAGTAAGACCAAAACCATCATCCGTCATGGTTTCCTCCCAAGAATATCCCAGCATGACGCCCAAACGATGACGGTCGGCTATTGTAGTATCGTAATTGACATACGTTTCAAACACACTCTTAGTACCCATATACGTATTCCGGGTTGCCTGACCATTGTTCCGGACATACTGTGATTTTGTAGAATGATATTCACTATACGTACTCTGATCCGTCATATACGAATAATTGGCACTCCAGTTCAGTCCTTTAAGAATATTCAAATCTGCCTTACCGGTAATCATCATATTCTTATCAATGGTTTTCTGCGTATCTTCATAAATCAGAGACAACGGATTATAATATTGTGTAATACCAAACGATTCGTACCAGGAACCATCGTCATTCCGGACAGGCTGAGTAGGAGAATAATAAAGCATGGCATCTGTAACACTTTCTCCATTTCCTTCCATAACAAATCCATCATGAGTAGACTGACTACCATTAACCCCCAATGACAAAGTCAAATGATCTTTCAATACTTTTGACTGAGCCAATGCCCGCGCATTAAAACGCTGCATATTTGAACCTAAGATCACACCTTCGCGGTTCACATAATTCAGACTGATATTATAGTTGGATTTATCATTTCCACCACTGACAGACACATTATGATTATGAGAAACGCCTGTACGCTGTACTTCTTTCTGCCAGTCAGTATTGGCTCCTTCATCGTTAGGCAATGTATAATTGTTAGCCGCAGCATAGCTTCTTAAATCGTCAGCCGTCATCATATCCATATTCTTGGCCACTCTATCGAAAGCTACATAACCACTATAACTTACATTGGCACGGCCGGATTTACCACGCTTTGTAGTAATGATGATAACACCATTAGCCGCTTTTGATCCATATATCGCTGAGGCTGTTGCATCACGCAAAACGTCAATTGTTTCTATATCATCCGGAGAGACAAAAGAAAGATCAACTCCCGGAACGCCATCTATAATATAATAAGGTTCCATAGCAGCACCTTCACGCAAGGTAGATGCACCACGCAAAGTAATAGAAGAAGACTGATTCGGATTACTGGACTGTGTGATCGTTAAACCAGCTACTTTTCCTTGCAACAATTGAGCTGGATCTGTATATACACCTTGATTTAAGTCATCTGACTGCACTGTAGAAATTGAACTCGTAACATCTTTTCTTCGCATCGTACCATAACCGACAACGACAACTTCTTCCAATAATTCAGAATCTTCTTTCAAGACAATTCTCATTTTCCTATCAGCCTTTACTTCCAAAGACTGATAACCAATAAAAGAGACTTGCAGCAAAGCTCCCTTTTTAACATCCGACAAAGAAAAGTTTCCATCTAAATCTGTCACTACTCCATTTGTCGTTCCGGCAACCAGCACATTGGCACCCACTACCGGCGCGCCTGAAGCGTCCACCACTATACCTGTAACAGTTATTCCAGATTGTTGCGTACCAGGTACTGACTCGACTACCTGTTTCTTCGCTTCATCAACCGAGTTTTCTGAAGCTGCATTTAAAGAACAAGGAATGGCAGAAGAACTTACACAAACTGCAAGAACTGCCATCGTTTTCAAATTTTCCATAACTAACCTATTAGAAAAAATCACATTAAATTCTCGAATAAAACTCAAATCAAAATGAGTATAAGCAACAATTTCCTTAATAAAAACAAGTTGTATTTATCCGCTAATTCTACTTACTTGCTGATTTTAAAATTCTTTATCAGCGGCAAAAATACAAATAAAAACTAAAAAGCTTTTATTATTTTTATAAATATGGCGCAAATTTAAATGGAACATATTACACTTATCTTACAAATTAGTAACATTATACATACCACTTCATACAACTTCAAGCAAAACAATCTCACTCAAACTCATACAAACATCCTATGTCAATCTAAAAAGGGACTTCTGCAAAAAGAACTTACAAAAAGAAAATTACCAGAGTTCGGATTATCCTCAAATTTTTCTTTATCTTTGCAAAAGAACTAATTAATTTGAAATAACATGGAGTCTCTAAATCTAATAAAAAATGACCCGTGGCTGACACCGTATAAAGACGCCATTGAAGGACGTTACCATTATGTCATAGACAAAGAAAAAAGTCTGACAAATCATGGAAAAATGACGCTGTCTGAATTTGCCTCAGGCTATCTTTATTTCGGGTTACACAAGACCACCAAAGGATGGATTTTTCGGGAATGGGCCCCAAATGCAACCGCTATTTATTTAATCGGGACATTCAACAACTGGCAGAAAAACGAAGAATACAAACTGACTCGTATAGAAAATGGGGTATGGGAAATTATACTTCCGGAAGAAAGACTGAATCACCAGGATTTATATAAACTTTGGATTGAATGGGATGGAGGATGCGGTGAACGGATTCCGGCCTGGACTCGCAGAGCCGTACAAGACCCTGATTCCAAAATATTCAGCGCCCAGGTTTGGAACCCTGAAAAGCCCTATAAATTCAAGGTAAAGAAATTCAAGCCTGACACTTCTCCTTTAATGATCTATGAATGCCATATAGGCATGGGAACAAATGAGGAAAAAGTTGGCACATATAATGAATTCCGAGAAAATGTTTTACCCAGAATCATAAAAGACGGATACAATGCTATCCAGATCATGGCAATACAGGAACATCCATATTATGGGTCGTTCGGGTACCATGTAAGTAGCTTCTTCGCTGCTTCCTCCCGTTTTGGCACACCTGACGAATTGAAACAGCTCATTGATGAAGCCCATAGCCAAGGAATAGCCGTAATCATGGATATTGTTCACAGTCATGCTGTAAAAAATGAAGTGGAAGGTTTAGGCCGTTTTGATGGTTCATATAACTTATATTTCCATGGAGATGGACGTCGTGAGCATCCGGCATGGGATTCGCTGTGTTTTGATTATGGAAAGAATGAAGTTCTCCATTTCTTGTTATCAAACTGCAAGTTCTGGATGGAAGAATATAAATTTGACGGTTTCCGCTTTGACGGGGTTACGTCAATGTTGTATTACAGCCATGGTTTAGGCGAAGCTTTCTGTAACTATGGAGATTACTTCAACGGTCATCAGGATGGAGACGCAATTGCCTATCTGACGTTAGCCAACAAACTGATTCACGAAGTAAATAAAAATGCCATTACCATTGCAGAAGAAGTAAGTGGCATGCCCGGTCTGGCTGCTAAGATCGAAGACGGTGGATATGGTTTTGACTACCGTATGGCGATGAACATTCCTGATTTCTGGATCAAAACTATTAAAGAAAAAAAAGATGAAGATTGGCATCCATCAGCTATTTGGTGGGAAACGACCAATAGACGTGCAGACGAAAAGACGATCAGCTATGCAGAAAGTCACGATCAGGCATTGGTAGGCGACAAGACTATCATTTTCCGTCTGATTGATGCCGACATGTATTGGCATATGCAGAAAGACGATCATAATTTTATGGTTGAACGAGGTATAGCTTTACATAAAATGATTCGCCTGGTTACAGCTTCTACTATTAACGGAGGCTATCTGAATTTCATGGGTAATGAATTCGGACATCCGGAATGGATTGATTTTCCACGTGAAGGTAATGGGTGGTCATACAAATATGCCCGCCGTCAATGGAATTTAGTGGATAACATGGATTTAAAATATCATTACTTAGGTGACTTCGATCGGGAAATGGTAGAATTGATCCGAAGTGTCAAGAATTTCCAAGATACTCCACTACAAAAGGTGTGGGATAACGACGGCGATCAGATTTTGGCTTATATGCGTAAAGATTTGGTATTCGTATTCAACTTTAACCCAACCAAATCATTCACAGATTATGGCTTCCTGACACCCAAAGGAGAATATGAAGTAGTTTTGGATACTGATTCTCCTAAATTCGGAGGTTTCGGTTTGAATGACGACTCTGTCCATCATTTTACTCAGTTCGATCCTCTTTATAAAAAGGAAAAGAAAGAATGGTTGAAACTGTATGTTCCAGCACGTTCGGCTATGGTTTTGCGCAAAGTTAAACCAGCCAAGGAAGAAAAGGCAGCTAAAGAAGACAAAAAATCAACTAAGGCTGTTTCTAAAACAAAAACAACAAGCAAAAAGGCAACAAGTAAAAAACAGAAATAATTGATAAATATGTTGTATCCATTAACATTTAAACCCATCCTGAAAAAAGTCATTTGGGGTGGTTCAGACATTTGCCCGTTTAAGGGTATCACTCCTGTCCAAGAAGGAATCGGAGAAAGTTGGGAATTATCTCATGTAGACGGAGATTATTCTATTGTAGCGGAAGGTGAATTAGCAGACAAGTCTCTTGACGAACTAATTAAAACATACGGCAAGGAATTATTAGGCGAACACGTTATGGAACGCTTTGGCACACGTTTCCCTTTGTTGATCAAGTTTATCGATGCGCGTGATAATCTGTCCATACAAGTACATCCTAATGATGAACTGGCTAAAGCCCGCCACAATTCTTTTGGTAAAACAGAAATGTGGTATGTGATTAAAGCCAGAGAAAACGCTTTTTTATATTCAGGTTTTTCTCAGCAGATAGATGCGAATGAATATGTTAAACGCGTTCAGGAAAATACCATCATGGATGTGTTGAAACGTTATGATGTGCAAGAAGGAGATGTATTTTTCTTGCCGGCCGGACGTGTCCATGCAATTGGAGCTGGCTGCTTTATTGCAGAAATCCAGCAGACAAGTAACATTACTTACCGTATTTATGACTACAACCGGAAAGACAAGAACGGTAATACCCGTGAATTGCATACCGAATTAGCCAAAGATGCCATCGACTATACTTTGTATCCAGATTATAAAACTCATTACAAGGCTCATTCGAACGCAACAGTTAATTTGGCTGACTGCAAATACTTTACAACCAACTTAATCGACATGGATACTACCATGACTCGTAATTTTGAGGAGTTGGATTCGTTTGTTGTATACATCTGTATGGATGGAAAAGCAGTAATTACAGATGATAATGGTTATGAAATTCACGTACATCAAGGTCAGACCGTATTAATTCCAGCATGCACTAAATCAGTGACTATCGCACCTGCTCCACAGGCTAAATTCCTGGAATCATATATCAAATAAAATCTCTTCTTCATGATAGATTGAAACGCAGGTTCGTTTGACAATGTCATTACAGAACCTGCGTTTGTTTTTAATAATCAATATATGAAAGACTCTGTCATTATTCAGATAAAAGAAATCTCACCCAATGAATTTCCTGTTTACTGTCAAGGATTAACCATCACTTATGGATGTGCAGAATCTCCGTTTGGCAAGGTATTAATAGCATACATACCTGATGGCATTTGTTATCTTTCTTTTGTTGATAACGACCTTGAAGAACAATTGATGGAGTTAGAAAAATGCTGGAAAGGAGCATTATTGATTCCTGAAACCAACAAGCATACTCAATCATTATTAGCTGTACTACAAGAAACGAGCACAAATACACCACCACTTCCTGTCTGCCTGTATGGAACAGACTTCCAACGAAAAGTTTGGAAAGCCCTTTTACAGATACATAAGGGAGAAACAACTTCGTACACACAAATTGCACAAATTATCGGACGCCCTAAAGCTGTACGGGCTGTTGCCTCCGCTATCGGTAAAAATCCTGTCAGCTGGATTATTCCTTGCCACCGGATTCTGCATAAAGACGGTAGCCTAAGTGGGTATCGATGGAATGCAAAACGTAAACAACAGCTCTTAGATTGGGAGAGAACCAAGTAAATTCACTACCAAAATGTTTTTTAGGACTGATTTTATCGCATATTCCGTTCGGTTTATGTAAGTTTGCAGCCCTAAAGCTCATTTCAATATGAATTGGATACAAGAAACATTTCTCCAGCCTACCATGATACAGACGGTGGCTGTTATCTGCATTGTTTGTGCCATTGGTGTTTATTTAGGAAAACTAAAATATAAAGGTGTCTCTTTAGGCATCACTTTTGTCTTTTTTACCGGAATTCTGGTTAGTCATTTTGGTGTGGTTGTCAATAGCGATATGTTGGCATTTGCCCAGAACTTCGGATTGATTGTATTCGTATATACATTGGGACTTCAGGTAGGTCCCGGTTTCTTCTCTTCCCTGAAGAAAGGAGGAGTCTTGCTCAATTCAGCAAGCTTGGCTGTCATCTTTATCGGATTGATCATGACGATTCTTCTGCATTATCTGACAGGCATCTCTGTTTCTGACATGATGGGATTACTATGCGGAGCAGCCAACAATACGCCTTCACTCGGTGCTGCTCAAGAAGCCATGCTGCAAATCAATTCTACAGATGAAAAGAGTATCACGGATATGGCATTGGCTTGTGCGGTAGCTTACCCGATGGGAGTTATCGGGGTAATCCTGGCCATTATCGTTCTGAAAGCCTTATTCCAGAATAAAAAGAAAGAGAATAACGCCGAAATGGGACAGACACAGACATTCGTAGCTGAATTCCAAGTATGCAACCCGGCAATTTATCATATGAGCATCAAAGATATCATGACGCTGACGGAAAAGCATTTCGTCATCTCACGTGTCTGGCGAAACGGAAAAGTAAGTATCCCGACATCAGATACGACACTGGAAGAAGGGGATCATTTACTCATTATCTCTGTCAAGGCAGATGTAGATAACATCAAGGTATTGTTCGGAGAACAGGAAAACGTCGATTGGAATAAACCGGATATCGACTGGAATGCCATCGATAGCCAATTGATTTCCCGCCGTATCGTTGTGACCCGTAACCGCATCAACGGCGTACGTCTGGGTTCTCTTCGTTTGCGTAACCTTTACGGTATTAACATTACACGAGTGAATCGTGCCGGTATCGACTTGCTGGCTTCACCCGACCTACATTTACAGATTGGTGACCGCCTCACCATTGTAGGAGAAGCCAACGCCGTTAACAACGTAAGCAAGATCTTGGGTGACCAACTCAAACGTTTACGTGAACCGAATTTGCTGGCGATCTTTGTAGGACTGACGCTCGGTGTGATTATTGGTTCTATTCCTTTGGCTGTTCCGGGCATGAACACACCTATCAAATTGGGCGTAGCCGGTGGTCCTATTATTGTCGGTATCCTGATGGGTGCTTTTGGTCCTCGCATCCACCTGACTACTTATACCACTCAAAGTGCCAACCTGATGATGCGCCAGTTTGGAATCACCATCTATTTGGCTGGATTGGGAATCAGTTCCGGACAGCACTTCTTCGAGACTGTCTTCCGCACGGAAGGTCTGTTATGGCTGGGATTGGGATTCGCCCTCGCTATTATTCCGGTATTACTCGTTGGTCTGATTATGACCCGTTTCTTCCAAGTAGATTATGCCAAGAACGTCGGGATGCTCTGCGGTTGCATGACCAACCCTATCGCCCTCGATTATGCCAACACCACCGTTGAAGGCGACGAACCATCGGTTGCCTATGCCACTGTATACCCATTAGCCACGTTCATGCGCATTATTACCGCCCAACTGGTTATTATGTTGTTTCAGTGAAAAAACCTATCTTTGTAACAAACTATTAAAAGAAAGGAGAACCCCATGAGCTCAATGGAACTAAATGCCCTGCGTGGAGAACTGGCACATGATATTCTAAATATAGAAGACATCGAAGTCTTGAAAGAAGTGAAGCGTAACCTTCATCAAATCATTGCCCAGGCGAAAGATGAGATGAAGAACAAATCTTCGCATCCACGGCCTTACACATTAGAAGAAATCCACAGCCGAATTGCAGAGTCGGAAGCCCAAATAGCGGCTGGAGAAGTATTGACAAATGAGGAAGTATTTGCTAATATGAGACGTAAATATCCTTGGTTGTATGAAGATCAAATGGAGTAAACAAGCAGAAATTGTATTAGACGAGGTCATACAATATGGAGAACTGACTTTCGGAACAAAAGCAACAACCAAACTCATCCTCCGGATAGAACAATGCTGCAGTTTATTAGCAATTTATCCCCGTATGGGAAATATCGAGCCTTTACTTTGTGACCTCGACAAAGAATATCGCTCGTGGGTTGTCCATAAGCACTACAAGATTATCTATGTGATCTACGAAGCACAAGATGAGATCTATATCGTTGACCTTTGGGATACCCGTCAAGAACCCGATAAACTTATTCTTTTTAAGTAATCACCCACCCCACCATGGACAAAGAAATAGACAAAGAACGGCTGAAAAAGCTGAACCCCATCCCCCTCAGGCTGAGCAAACAGACAATGCCCAACGGTACCGTTTACTACCGGGGCAACGTGAAAGCCCTGAAAACGGTGGATATACAAGAGATTGCCCGCCGTATCGTCGAAGATCGGAGCGAAATACGCGAAAGTACCTTCATCCATACCTACGGACTGATCAAGGAGCAAATCTATGAGGCGCTTGCCCGTGGAGAGAATGTCGATCTGGGCTTCGGGCAGCTTTCCATCCGGATGAAGGGGCAGTTTGAGTCGGTCCACGATTCGTTCGACCCCGAGCGCAACGCCTTCAACATCGTCTTCACGCCCTCGGCCCGCACCCGCCAGCTGGAGCAGCATCTGCGTGCCTACAAGCAGACCGAGCCGACACGACGCCATCCCGTCCTCACCGAGGTATGTACCTACGACTCGATGGGCCATCGGGATGCCGCCTTCAACACCGTCCGTTCCGACAATCCATACATCCACCTGATCGGATCCAATATCAAGGTGATGGGCGACCATCCGGACTGCAAGCTCCGCTTCCGTTCGGCAGACGGAGAGACCGTGGTAGAGCCCGCCGTCCTGGTCCTCAACGAGCGTAACCATCTCCTGGCCGGCCTCCGCACCCCGCTCACGCCCGGCGAATGGACCGCCGAGCTGGGGACGCAATTCCAGTTCTCCTATCACCTCTACAAAGAGCCTCGTTACACGAGCCTCGACTTTACCGTTACAGACGATCATTTCTATCCTGTGCAAGATATCCGTCACCCTGATAACGCATAATACGTTAACCTGATAGCGTATCATACATTACCACATTGACGGACTATACGCTATCGGGATAACGCACAAGTTGCACAGAGGCTGATCGCCACCTTGCATCGGGGCTTGAAGACACAAAAGGAGCGTAAAGGGAGGAAAATTGTACCTCGCACCCATTACGCTCTATAATTCACTTAAAAGATTCATTATGCCGGTGTGCCGACTTGCCCCATGAACAAGACGGTACCGGTAGCCGGTTCTAGGATTTGGAACAAGAACGGACGATCTAAGAAGAAATCTACCTTTTCTTCAGGCATACCGGGACTTGTCTCGCCGCCTATGACGGTTACAGCCGCGCCTTCCGAACCTTCCTCATCTACTTTCAGGCGGGTGGCCTGCTGCACTAAGGAAATATACGTGGCGACATCAGACCTAGACGAGAAATCGGCTCCGCCTGAAAACGCCTTTTTCATGCCTAAGGCTTGCAAAGTAGGTGTTAAATCCATTTTGTTTTCGAGGGTGAAGCGAGGCATTTTCAAGTTAATTTCTGCCAAGATTGTATTTTTCCACAGATTCTCGTCCGATTCAGATAAGGCTTGCAAGACTTGATCTATACTGATTTCCGGTTGAGGTAAAATCAATCGCATGACATACGAATCGTTCAAGTAAGAAAGACTCGTGCTGGTGAACCATTCGTTTTCTACATAAGCAGCCATTCGTTGGGTCTGCATAAAATGAGCTTTTATCACTTTACCGGAAGACGTGGTAAAGTCGCCTTCCTGCGTCTTTTCCGGGGCAAACTCGGATTCCCACCGAGCCTTGAAGTACAAGGAATTTAACAGATATACCGTGGCGGTCGGATTTACCTCTTCCAAGATGGACGGGATCAAGCCTTCTGTAGTTTGGTTGCACCAGGCATTGATTTGATCAACAGCTGAAGGATCAGAGAAGTCGAGTTGTGAAACCATTGCGGAATAGTTCTCTATATTCATCTTTTGGAAATCCTCTTTGAGGGGAACTCCGGCATTGCCCCAAACCGAATTGGCCGTCTTGACCGTGATAGCCGAGTTTACAGTATGCAATCCTTCAATCAATTTCTTGAAATATGCATTTACTTCTTCTTGAGAATATTGGGACAAACCCAAGGCGTACAAAATCTCATCATGTGTTTCCTCGGCTGCTCCGTTCGATAACATACCTAACGCACATTGCAGACTAAAAGGCGAAACCAGCTAGTTGTCTGTTTTCTCGCCGCCCAATTGCCGACACAACTCAAGAGAGAGTGTTGAGGCAAAATCGCCTTGCCGGGCAGCCATTTCTTTTTCAGTCGCATTCAATTCGATGGGTTGCAAGGTAGGAGAAGCGGGGTCTTCCACATCGTCGTTACAAGCGACGAAAGGCAAGCATAGTAGCATGCCCAATAATAACTTCTGTTTCATAATGCATTACATTTAATCAATAAACCAAGATTTTTAGTAAGTAAACTCATACTTACAACAAATACTGCATGAATTCTGGTTATTTTTTACCGTATCAACTCCTTCATCTTTTCTTTTAAGGAACCTTCGCTATAACCGGTCCACATCTTTAGGACTTTACCTTCAGGAGAAATCAAGACATAGCGAGGAATAGTATTGACCTGATACACGGCTGCAAGGCCACTCATTCCGCTGGCTGCTTGCCGCCATTGGATACCCGTGATTTCATACTCCTTTATGGCCACCTTCATATTTTCTTCTGTACCCAAACAAATGCCGACTACCGCCATTTGATCTTTATATTGCTGGCTGACCTCAGTCATTTCCGGTATGGAAGCATAGCAAGGACCACAACCCCGATCCCAAAAGTCCAGTAAAATATATTTCCCTTTGAACTCCGAAAGTCGATGGAGATTCCCTTCCAAATCGTATAAATCGCCATCCACCATCGTGTCCCCTTCGTTAACAACCTGTTCCGGCAAATTCAAATATCCCATAATCTCCTGATAGAACTCTGCCGACGGATCAACTTCTGCCATCCGACCGGATAGAGAGCGAACTAAAGGAGTCAGTACAGAATCTGGCTTATAACGCAAATAATGTTGGGCAAAAGAGCAATACTCAAACAGCCATTTTTCGGACATCGGGGCATCTTTCATATACTCCAAGGTACGTAAATTAATAATCCGGCTTAATTTACTTTGTTTTTCATCCAGCAACTGATACTTCTGTTTATTGGCTTCTGTCCTTGGAGCCAAGCGTAAGGCTTCTTGTTGCACACTATACTGCAACCATTCTTTGTCTTCCGGGAACCGGAGTTGTCGGAACGTCTCTTCTGCCTCTTGTTCCGGAATACGGCTTTTCACCTTCCAAGTCCTTATCAATTTATCTTCCCCCTTGATCTTTACATATTTACCCGAAGCAACCCATATTGTCAAATGTGCACTCGGAAATCCTTTACCCGGATTGAAAAAGGCAGAAACATCAATAGACATCTTGCGGGGCTTAGAGGAAGTAATGGTGTCTCGAAAGGAGAACTTACCGTCTATCACCGTGTCATAGGCAATGGACCTGCCACTGTGTCCTGTGATCTTAAACAACCCCACCACGGTGCTATCCGGCACATTTTCCAACTCGCCTTCAATCAGGTATTCCCCTTCCGGCACTTTCGGATCACTGTTACAACTACTCAAGGCTAAGCATATAGCACCTCCAATAACAACTAATACATTTCTGGTTTTCATGCTATTTATATTTTGTGTGATTATACTTTCCGACAAACCACCAACACCTTCTCTCCATCTGACAACGTTGTAGCAAACAGATAGACATTACCGCCTTCCTGAATCTTGGTCTTCTTGCGGAGTTCATCGACCGATAAGGGAAAGTTCCGGACGGTGATATTGGCTTGGGGTATTTCCTGGGCAACCGATTTACAGACTTTATTGGAGAAAGGAAGGATATTCTCAATTTGGAACGTACGACCGGGGAAACCGCCAACTAAAGAATTAGAAGTATAAAGGTGGCTGCTGACTTGTAGTTTCTCCAAACCATACTGTCGCGCCACCGATTTAAATGCACCGGCTTTTAAGATGGAAGCATTCGGTTCATAAAGGTAAGTGCCTACCTGAGCTGCCAAAGCCAACGGAACATTCCGTTCTTCTTCGCCCGTGAAAGTAAAAGAGCGTTCTGTTCCCGCGGCCGTAAAGTCCACACAATAAATCAGAGGGGTAGAAACAGCTGCTTCCCGACGGATATCAAACAGCAATTCTTTACATTCATTCCTAACAGACAACACATGGATAGCTACCGTTCCCGGCAATAAAGATTCTGTCTGCTGCAAGTCTGCCATCGGTGACAATTTGGCTATGACGCGTGGAGCTTTTCGTAACAATAAGGGGAGCAAACGAGGCAAATCCGGTTCGCAATCCGACAAGGCAAAGACGCGTTTGTTACCTTCACCCCGCCGTGCCGGATCTAAATAAAACACATCCACTTCAGGCAGTTCGGAAACAATATCAACCGAATTTTCATTCCGTACCGTGATATTATCCGCACCTAATACATGAAAATTATGACGGGCAGCCTCACAATAAACCGGAAAACGCTCGATATAAGTCAACTGACTAACCTTTCGGGAAAAGAAATAACTATCAATTCCCAAACCGCCCGTCAAATCACAAAGCGTATCCGAAGAAGAAACCAAACGCTGTTTATACAAGGCTGTCCGTTCTGATGAACATTGTTCAGCGGCAATCTTGGCGGGAAAAACCAAGTCTTCGTTGGCATACCACGAAGGCAATTTCTCCCGAATCTGCCGCCGGGAAAGAATCTGATCTACCAGAAAAGGAACATCCAGCTGTGGATATTTCTTCGCTCCCAATAATAACCGGTTCGCATCATCGGAAGCATGATCGCGGATAAACTGCTTTTCTTCAGCGGTCAGATTCATAACAGACTATTGAAAGAAGTACCGGATGATATCGTTTCCGTTGGCATAGAGTAACAGGGCGAACAAGAGGAACATACCAGTCATCTGTGCATATTCCAAGAACTTATCGCTCGGTTTCCGACGGGTAATTACTTCATAAAGCAAGAACAGCACATGACCACCGTCCAACGCCGGGATCGGCAAGATATTCATGAAAGCCAAGATGACAGACAACCAAGCAGTACGCTCCCAGAACAATTCCCAATCCCAAGTAGAAGGGAACAATCCACCAATCGATCCAAAACCACCGATGCTGGAAGCACCCTCTTTGGTAAAGACATATTTCATGTCATTGGTATAGCCTTTTAGGGTTCGAATTCCTTTTGCAATTCCTGCCGGGAACGATTCGAAGAAGCCATATTTAACCGTTACCAGTCCAAACAATTCAGCCGGAGCTTTCACAGCTACCCCTATTTTTCCCAACGAATCGACTTGCATTGTCAATGTATCCAATGTACCATTCCGATAAAAACCAACGGCAATCTCCTGATTCTTATTATCAGCCAAACAAGTCGCCACCTCCGAGAACGTCGGAGTAGCCTGTCCATTAACCGAAACGATACTATCTCCAGCTTGCATACCAGCAAGAGCTGCCGGCGCATTGGGTTCAGGTACTTCTTTTATCACCATTGGAAAACGAAGAGCAGCAAAACCTTTCTTATCACGCAACAGTCGTTGCATCATATCGTCCGGAATCGGAATGACGGTCTCTACACCATTACGCAAAACCGTCACGTTCTGAGCTTCCACTACACTACGCAAGCAATCTTCACCAAAACGATCCAAGGTCAATGTATCTGCTTTTAAGAGAATATCACCATCTTTAAATCCCACATGCTTGAAAGTTTCACTATAATCCATACCCATTTTCATGTTCTTGAGCGGCATATACGTATCGCCCCACGTAAACAAGATCATGGAATAAATAAAAAGAGCCAGCAGGAAGTTAAACAACACACCGCCCACCATAATCAACAGACGTTGTCCTGCCGGTTTGGAACGGAACTCATACGGTTTCGGTGGCTGAGCCATGGCTTCTTTATCCATACTCTCATCTATCATACCGGAGATCTTACAATAGCCACCCAAAGGTAACCACCCTACTCCATATTCCGTTTCACTGTTTTTCGGTTTGAATTTGAACAAAGAAAACCACGGGTCAAAGAAAAGGTAAAATTTCTCTACTCGTACTTTGAAGATACGAGCAAAAATAAAGTGTCCGAATTCATGTATCAAAACCAGCAAAGAAAGGCTTAACATGAACTGGAAGGCTTTAATCAAAAATGTTTCCATTGAAATTAAGTTCTATTCTATATTTAATTGTTTCAAAATAACTGAGCGGCGATCCGGCGTGCTTCCTCATCCGTATGTACATAATCTTCATAAGTCGGACGCTGGATAAACGTTGCTTTTGCCATCGTCTGCTCAATGACATCACTCATTTGTAAGAAACCGATCCGGTCTTGCAAGAAGGCAGCAACAACCACTTCGTTGGCTGCATTCAGAATACAAGGCATATTACCACCTTGCTTGACAGCCTCAAAAGCATAAGCCAGATTGCGGAACCGCTTCATATCCGGTTCTTCAAACGTCAGAGATGCATACTGGAAGAAATCCAGTCGAGGTTCATGACTCTTCATCCGTTCCGGATAAGAGAATGCATACGCAATCGGGAGTTTCATATCCGGAATGCCTAACTGGGCAATCACGGCACCATCTTCAAACTGTACCATGGAATGAATCACAGATTGCGGATGAACAATAATCTGAATCTGTTCAGGAGCAACACCAAACAACCACTTGGCCTCAATCATCTCAAAGCCTTTGTTCATCATCGAAGCCGAATCGATGGTAATCTTGGCACCCATGTGCCAGTTCGGATGCTTTAATGCCTGTTCCTTCTTCACCAAAGCCAACTCTTCCATCGTCTTTTGGCGGAAAGGTCCACCCGAAGCAGTCAGCAACAATTTCTCAACCGGATTATCATACGTACCATTCAAACACTGGAAGATTGCAGAATGTTCTGAATCAACCGGCAAGATAGGTACCTTATATTCAGCTGCCAGAGCAGTAATCAACTCTCCGGCAACCACTAATGTCTCTTTATTCGCCAATGCGATGGCCTTTCCAGCCTTAATAGCGGCTATGGTCGGTTTCAACCCGGCATATCCCACCATGGCAGTCAATACCATATCAATCGGTTTTGCCTGAACCACCTGCGCAATAGCATCCGATCCGGCCCAGACTTTGATAGGCAAGTCTTCCAGAGCCTCTTTCAGCTCCGGATATTTTCGTTCGTTGGCGATTACCACCACTTCCGGCATGAATTTACGTGCCTGATTGATCAAAAGGTCCACCTGGTTATTGGCTGTCAATGCATAGACTTCGAAACGATCAGGATGTTCACTAATTACCTCAAGCGCCTGTGTCCCAATCGAACCTGTTGAACCTAATATAGCTAATTGTCGTTTCATGAAACTTACTTACTAAAAAACAATGAAATCTTCCGGATTAACCGGCTTTCCATTATACCATAACTCAAAATGCAAATGAGGACCTGTTGATAATTTCCCAGTATTACCCACCAACGCAATGGCTTCGCCTGCCACCACCTGTTCTCCTGGTTCTTTCAACAGCAATTCATTATGCTTATATACAGAAACAAATCCATTCTTATGCTGCAACTGAATAACATTTCCCTGGTTCGGATCATAACCGGCGTACATCACCGTCCCGTCTAAAGTAGCCAATACACTTTCTTTGGGAGCAGCAGCAATATCCACTCCAAAATGATGTATGTCGGCCTGATAATGCGAGGAGATCATACCATTCACCGGCTTATAAAAGAATAATCCATCAACAGGCAACGGGTTTGTATTCAGAACAGCTAAGTTATATTTCTCTTCCTGCTCAAAATTCTTTACATATTCTTCTTCTTCCGGGCTCCGTGGAATCTCAAAATCTGCATCAATCCTGGCCAACGAATCGATCTCCCGAATAGAGTCAAGTTCAATGGTACCACTGATGATACCCGTTACATTCTTCAGATATAAATTCTGGATCTCGATCATCCGTTCCAATGAATCCGCACGCAACGCATTCTGAACAATTTCCTTGCGGACTTCAACATCCAGATAACCGGGCAGGTAATTTCGAATGGGCGTCATAATAATAATCAAAGCCGTAAACGCAACCAGGGAAAAGGCAAATACTCCCAAGGATATAAATACGGATAATTGAGACAATCGGAAAGACCAGACTTCCTCCAAGGTGTTTTCATTAATGAAAGAAAGCTTGTACTTAAAACGGATCCGTTTCCAAAAAGATAATTTATTCGTATTTCGTTTGCGTTTATTCCACTTCATAGCCCGTTTTTCTTTACAAATCCAGCAAACCTTCCGGCAATGCGACAAACAATTCGCGCTTGTCAAAATCAATATGCTTTACCAGCTCTTCGGCTGCCGGCAACAACAGTTCTTTACCCTGGTAATTGATTTGCAACAAGACATTGACCGTCGATTCATCCACATCAGAGATTTCCCCCAACTTGCCGGCTTTTTCATCAATCACCGTAAAACCAATAAAATTATCCCAGGTCATATCGCCCAGCAATTCATCTTCATCTACCAGATCCAACGGATAATAGACATCCCGGTTCGAGAATTCGCGGGCGGCTTCTTCCGTATCGACACCTTCCAGTTTCAACAACATAGTAGACTGCGTCTTATACCGGTAATCTTCCAGGAAAAAGGGAACCAAAATCCCATCCATATCACATATAATATACGGATCGTCTGTATCATCAAACACATCACAATCCGTCACCAAAGTAATCTCGCCTTTGATTCCATGTGGTTTGGTAAATTGCCCTATCTTAAAAACTTCTTCTGACTTAATCATATCAACATTCTCATTACAATCGTGTAATTCGTGCACCAATCTGATTCAACCGCTTGTCAATATCCTGGTAGCCGCGATCTATCTGGTCGATGTTATGAATTGTGCTTGTACCTTCCGCGCTCATTGCCGCAATCAGCAAAGCAATACCGGCACGGATATCCGGCGAAACCAAGGTAGCGGCACGGAGCTTAAAGCGATTCCCAAGACCAATGACAGTTGCCCGGTGCGGATCACACAAGATAATCTGTGCTCCCATGTCAATCAGCTTGTCGACAAAGAACAAACGGCTCTCGAACATCTTCTGGTGAATCAATACACTTCCTACAGCCTGTGTGGCAACAACCAGGAAGACACTCAGCAAATCAGGAGTCAGGCCCGGCCACGGAGCGTCTGCTATCGTCATGATTGACCCGTCAATAAAGGTATCAATCTCATAGGAATCATGTGTAGGTATATGGATATCATCCCCCTTCTGTTCCACGGTAATACCCAATCTGCGGAACGAATCAGGTATGATTCCTAATTTATCATATCCCGTATTCTTGATCAGAATGTCTGATCCTGTCATGGCTGCCATTCCGATAAAACTTCCTACTTCAATCATATCCGGAAGAATGGTATGTTCTGTACCATGCAGTTCTCGAACACCTTCTACCGTCAATAAATTGGAGCCAACTCCGGAAATCCGGGCTCCCATCCGGTTTAGCATAGCAGACAACTGCTGCAGATAAGGTTCGCAGGCAGCATTGTAAATCGTTGTTGTTCCTTCTGCCAGTACAGCTGCCATCAGGATATTGGCTGTTCCGGTAACGGAGGCTTCATCCAACAGCATATAGGTTCCTTTCAGATGCTTGGCTTCCACTTCATACACCCGACGGTCCGGATCGTATGTGAATGTAGCTCCTAACTTTTGGATACCGACAAAGTGCGTATCCAGACGCCGGCGACCAATTTTATCTCCTCCGGGTTTCGGAATCATGGCCTTCCCGAAACGGGCCACCAACGGACCTACGACCATAACCGAGCCGCGCAATGAGGCACTCTTCCGCAGGAACTCTTCGGTCTGCAAATATTCCAGATCAATATCATCTGCCTGAAAAGTATAGGTACCAACTGCCGGGTGTTCCACCTTTACACGCATATCACGCAAAAGCTGGATCAGATTATTGACATCCAGTATATCCGGAACATTGTGTATCGTGACCTTTTCAGGGGTAAGCAATACGGCACAAATCACTTCCAGGGCTTCATTCTTGGCACCCTGCGGAGTAATTTCACCCGACAATTTATGTCCTCCTTCTATGACAAACGAACTCATCTGTTTTTCCTCGAGAAATTATTTTTCTTATTATTATTACGGGCTAATATTTCACGACTTTCAGTCAGTTTATGAACCTCTTCATCCAAAATTATCTTTCCACCCGATAATTCATCGAGGTCCTTGAATATTTTCCGGTCATCTACACTTTCCTTATTCCAGGTAAGAAATGACTTTTTCATCTGAGTAGCCAGCAGTCTTACCAACTGGTCTTTTTCCGGACCTTCCGGATATTCGGTAGCCTTCCGGATCATCAGTTCCAACGTCTTACCGTAATGGCGATAACGAATCCGTGAATTATTATAAGGTATCCGTTCCGGACGTGTAAACAACTCTTCCTTTTTTACAATTTCATACGGATAATCAATATCCAGCTTAAAATCAGACATGATGGCCAGATGATCCCATAATATATGCTTGAAGTCATTTACATCCCGCAGATGAGGGAACATATTTCCCATCACGTTGATGATGGCATTCGCACATCGTTTTCTTTCTTCCCGGTCTTTTATGGTTACACAATAATCCACCATATTCTGGATATTACGACCATATTCAGGCAAAGCCAATCGCTTTTCTTGTGTATTGTATTTCATTCGTAATTTATTGTTTGCGTGCAAATATACTCAATTCATCTTTGATAATAATCGATTTGCCTTGAAAACAATTCGTTCAGGCAATTCGTTTTGACATTAATTAGAGAAAGACAGAAGCTTTTCCATTCTCTGATTTTCCTTGTGGTCCGCGATTATCGGAAGATAAAAGGCAACCGCTTATCCATAAAACGGGATATCTCACCAAAAAGTTCATGAACTTCCTTGCGTAAAGACACTGTTTCGGGAGTAAATACCTTTAAAGAATGCGGAATCATGGAAATATCAATCCGGCTGTCGGCCATGACGGGCTCACCATCCAGATGCATGACGCCCGGGTTATTCCGGATAATGGATAAAGAATGCGCCTTCATCGTCTTGATCTTGCTATTCTTATCAATCTGCTTGGTAAACAACTGGATGGCCAAGGCCGGAATATCTATCGGAGTAAAGGGCGAAAGTATGGTAACATCCATTTGCCCATCCTGAATGTTGGCCTGCGGTGCAATATAGGCATTGTTTCCATACTGCGAGGCATTGCCGCAAGCCACTAAAAAAGCCTTCTCCTTCACCTGGCAATTATCAATCAGCAGATCGTACACTTCCGGTTTATAGCTTAAATATTCCTCTATCGTACTTTTTATATAGGTAAGAGAACCCCGTCGTTTTTGGCCAGCAAATTTTTGACTGACTGCGGCATCAAAGCCGACGCCACAAGTACAGAAAAAGGCCCGGTCGTTTGCCCGGCAGCAATCAATAACGGTCTCTTTCCCCCGGCTGATTACTTCCAATGCCCTCTTCGGATCCATCGGTATATGCAACTCGCGGGCCAGTCCATTGCCCGACCCCATCGGGATAATTCCCAATGTAGCATTCGTATGAATCATCGAACGGGCTATTTCATTGACTGTTCCGTCACCTCCTACCGCAATGATACAATCCGCGCCCCTCTCTATTTCTCGACGGGTGATAAAACTGGCGTGCCCGGCATATTCAGTAAACGCAAGCGATAAATCATAACCAGCATTTGCACACATCACTTCTATCATCTTCGGAATCTTTCGCTTCGACCCAACCCCAGATATCGGGTTTATTATTGCTTGCACCCTCATTTAATCAGTTTTTTTCGAGATTTCAATATATTTCCGCAGCAAAAATAATGCTTTTGGCAAAACTTTTAAGTTATTTAGATTGAAGAAGTAAAAAAATTACTACTTTTGCGGCTGATAAAAAGGTGAAAGAAAGAGCGAATTTAATCAAAGAGTTCTTTTAAAGAAACATTTGAGAAGATAAAAACAAAAATTCTCTTCATTAAATATGAAACTATTACAAGAGAAACTAGCTAAGTACGATGCACCGCAGCGAGCCATGGCTGCCGGTATCTATCCGTATTTCAGAATGATTGAAAGTGATCAAGATACCGAAGTTACTATCAGTGGTAAGAAAGTATTGATGTTTGGTTCAAATGCTTATTTAGGATTAACCAACCATCCGAAAGTAAAAGAAGCTGCTATCGAAGCCATTAAGAAATATGGTACGGGTTGTGCAGGTTCTCGTTTCTTAAACGGAACACTGGATTTACATGTTCAGTTGGAAAAACGTCTGGCTGATTTTGTAGGTAAAGAAGACGCGATTGTGTATTCAACCGGATTCCAGGTAAATCTGGGTGTCGTATCTTGTCTGACTGGTCGTGAAGACTACATTTTATGGGATGAACTGGATCATGCTTCTATTATCGAAGGCCACCGGTTGTCTTTTTCAACCAAGTTGAAATACAAGCATAACGACATGGAGTCACTCGAAAAGCAACTCCAGAAATGTGAACCGGACAAGATCAAGCTGATCGTCATGGACGGTGTATTCAGTATGGAAGGTGATATAGCCAAATTGCCGGAAATTGTAGCTTTGGCCAAAAAGTATAACGCCAGCATCATGGTTGACGAAGCTCATGGTATTGGTGTATTAGGTGATCACGGTCGCGGAACTTGTAATCACTTCGGAGTAACAGACGACGTAGACCTGATTATGGGTACTTTCAGTAAGTCGCTGGCTTCTATCGGTGGTTTCATTGCTTCTGATAAAGATACTATCAATTACTTACGTCATAATTCACGTTCTTACATCTTCAGCGCCAGCAATACGCCCGCCGCTACTGCAGCCGCAGGTGCAGCTTTGGATATCATGCTGAACGAACCGGAACGTATCGAACATCTGTGGAAACTGACACATTATGCATTGGACGGTTTCCGCAACATGGGATGTGAAATTGGTCGCACAGAAACACCAATTATCCCGTTGTTCATCCGTAACAACGACTTGACATTCCTGATTGTGAAGGAATTGTTTGAAGCAGGTATTTTCGTGAACCCGGTTGTTTCTCCGGCAGTCGCTCCAGAAGATACGTTAATCCGCTTCTCGTTGATGGCTACACATACAAAAGAACAATTGGACCGTGCTTTAGAGGCCATCCATACTGTATTCAAAAAGCATAATTTGATTCCATAATAAAATTTAAGAACAGTTGTTAAAGCCGCTTCCTGATTCGTTGGGAAGTGGCTTTTTTTGTATATACGCGTAAACCAACAATTCCAAACACGTTTAGGCCATACATAAAAACTGACATGGACAAAAACAAAATAGATTAATTTGATTAAATATCCTTTTTAATGGATTATTCCTTAGAACCAAACTTTCCTCTCGTTTATTTCTAATTCATTTCTCGTTACATTTTATATTTTTGACAGCTGTCAAAAATCTTTATCACATTTGTCAAAAATCTTTTCTACATATATGGAAAAGCTTTACGACTATTGTCAAACAATTAAAAAGTAACGAGTTTCACAAATGAAAGTAATAGGAACAACAAGACTTACATACTAGATTCAGATTCTTTTTCCTAAAATGTAGGGAAAGGTTTGACTTCTTGTATCTTCTCCACAAGTAGCGAGATTTCGATATGAATAGAGACAAGGAGATCGTAATCGGCCTGGATGTATTACTAAAGCCTTGTTCACTCGAATTTTTATACTATCTTTGTCAGGAAAGAAAAAAGTTATGATGCAATTACAAAGCTATTTTACATGGATTTGCTGTTTGATACTTGTCGGTCTTGCCGGTAATGTACAAGCGCAAGACGCGCAGGCTATTTTGGACAAAGCTGCCCAAATGTATGAACAGTCCAACGGAATAAAAGCCAACTTCGCCATCCATTCGGTTGTTCCGCAACAAAATATTTCGGAAAGTTTTGAAGGAATCATTGAAATGAAAGGTGATAAATTCAAGTTGGAAACACCGGATATGATTACTTGGTACGACGGACAGACGCAATGGGTATATGTTATGCGCAACGATGAAGTAAACGTCAGTACGCCAAGCGGAGACGAATTGCAATTAACCAATCCGGCAGTTCTGCTTCGGCAATATAAAAAAGGATTTTCGGTACAATACAAAGGGACCAGCACAACGCGACAAGCCAAATCGGCTTATGATATTACGTTGATACCGAAAAAGAAAAGTGACATCCAGCAAATCGATTTGCAAATCGAAAAGATGAGTAATATTCCGGCAGCCATTACCATTACGGATAAAAACAAAGCGACAGTCAGCATCTATATCAGCAAATGGGAAACAGGCAAGAACCAAGCCGATTCATTTTTCTCATTCAACGAGTCCGATTATCCGGATGCTGAAGTAATAGATTTGCGATAAATTCAGAATAACAAATAAAAAGTATATTACAATGAGTGATACAAACAATGAAAAAGTTCGCTGTCTGATCATAGGTTCCGGACCGGCCGGATATACAGCAGCTATTTATGCTTCACGTGCTAATTTAGTACCGGTATTATACGAAGGAATTCAACCGGGAGGCCAGTTAACTACTACAACCGAAGTAGAAAACTTCCCCGGTTATCCGGAAGGTGTAACAGGTCCGCAGCTGATGGATGACCTGAAAAAGCAGGCACAGCGTTTCGGTGCAGATATTCGTATGGGCATTGCTACGGCAACCGACTTATCGGCAGCGCCGTATAAAGTTACGATTGATGGAGAAAAGGTGATCGAAACAGAAACCTTAATCATCAGTACCGGAGCGACAGCCAAATATTTGGGTTTACCCGATGAGGCTAAATATGCTGGCATGGGTGTTTCAGCCTGCGCTACTTGTGACGGTTTCTTCTACCGCAAAAAGAACGTAGCAGTTGTAGGCGGAGGCGATACAGCCTGTGAAGAAGCACTTTATTTAGCAAGCTTAGCCAAACAAGTATATCTGATTGTCCGCAAACCCTATCTGCGTGCATCCAAAGTCATGCAGGAACGAGTATTCAAGACACCCAACATTACTGTGTTGTTCGAGCACAACACATTAGGTTTGTTTGGAGAAAACGGTGTAGAAGGCGCTCATCTGGTAAAACGCAAGGGTGAACCGGACGAAGAATTGGTTGATATTGCCATCGACGGTTTCTTCTTGGCGATTGGTCATAAGCCAAACTCAGATATCTTCAAGCCATGGATTGAAACTGATGAAGTAGGCTATATCAAAACGATCGACGGCACACCACGGACGAAAGTACCTGGAGTTTTTGCAGCCGGTGACGTAGCTGATCCACATTATCGCCAAGCTATTACAGCAGCAGGAAGCGGTTGTAAGGCTGCAATCGAAGCAGAAAGATACTTGTCAGAACACGGGAAATAATATTTCCTATTACTGACTTATACAGAAAAAGCGAATGGACAAAGTAAAAACTTTCATCCATTCGCTTTTCATTTTTGTATTATATGTCTACAGTTACTTGCTCAAAATCAAAGTTGACGGCATCTTCTGCAATTCTTCATTGGCTACTTCTGAAACCAAATTCCAGGTATTATAACTGATCAGCATAAAATTATAGGCAGACAAAACTGTTTGCGTCAGCTTGTTTCCACTACATAAAGAACCCTTATGCTGCAATTCGGTATATTCAAATAACTTTTGAGAAACAATATCCGCATCTTTGGCTCCGTTTGGCAGCAGATTAAGAATTGTCAGATCTGAATCGGTCGTTTGTTTCAGATGATCAGCATAATTCAGCAAGAACAAATCCTCTGCAAAATGAATAACAATTAATGTATTACTTGCCTTAACGAATTTACGATTGACAAAAACACCAACCGGACACAAGCTCTGCTCTATAAACATCTTCGTTTTATCCTTCAATAATTCTCCCGGATAAAACCACGATTCCGGAGCTTTAAAATGGCGCAGGAATTTATCATAGAAAGAATTCCTGTACTGATTGGCCGCAATATCGTTTGGCAAATCACTCAATGAAATTCCGGCTCCAACCAATAAGAAGTCATATCCTTCCTTATTGGCAATCTCACAAATATCTTGCCCAGCATTATTAGAAACCTCATAGCGCGTCTTTAAAGGAATATTCAACTTCTGTGCACCATATAGTATAGGGCCAAAACTGACTTCCTCAAAATTATCCGTATGCAACGGATTCACATCCGAACCGACAGTCAAGTGAAGAGCTGTTATTTCCAGCTTATCCTTTGTATGCGCAAACATCTGATGAGCTACATCCAACATGACTTGTCCATTGCTGGCACGCCCAAAAGAAAGCAATACCTTGAAAACACCCGGTTGAGGTTGTTGCCATTCCACTTTATGCGATTTATATTTACCAAAGACTTGATAGCAGAATTGGATAAACGAAATCAACGGTGTCGTCATAAACGTCGTTGCCAACGTCATTAAAACCAACATGACAAAGATTGGAGGCGTAAGAATTTTCATGTCGTAACCAATAGTAAGCACCACCAACTCCATGAGTCCTCTTGTATTCATCAAAGCACCGATATAAAGGCTGTCTTTCCATGTTTCTCCCACAAAACGAGCTGCCACCAACGATCCTCCAAACTTACCTATGATCGCAACCAATATAAAGATTCCACACATATACCACAATTCCGGACTATTCAACAATCCTATTTCCGTTCTTAGTCCTGTAGAAACAAAGAATAAAGGCAGGAACAATGCCAGTGAAATATCTTCCACTTTCTCTGTCATAATCTTCCGGAATTTGATATTGTCAGGCATGACAACTCCGGCAACAAAAGCTCCAAACAAAGCATGAAGGCCTAAGATTTCCGTCAAATAGGAAGAAATAATTAACAAAAGGAACATAAAAGCAACAAGTCCTTTATCTACTACTTCCTTATTATGATATATGTGTCCGATCATCCTCAAGAAAGGTCTGACCACAGTAAACATCAACAGCAAATATATGAACGAAAAACCGATGTTATAAATGGCACTCAACATGCTTCCAGCCTGAGCTATGGCTACAACTACAGCCAACAAGCACCAGGCCGTAATGTCTCCATTCGCGGCACTCGCCAAGGATATTGTTCCTAAATGACTTTTCGTTAATCCTTTCTCCTGAATAATACGGGCTAAAACTGGGAAAGCTGTAATACTTAACGCTATACTCACAAACAGAGCAAAAGAAAGGAAAGGAGTGCTCTCATACGCATACTTTGTATATAAGAAATAAGCTGTCACCATTCCCAAGAAGAAAGGGAAGATCGTACTGGTATGACTAATCAGAATTGTTTCCTTTAATTTCTGCCTTACTTCCGTAATATTTAATTCCATTCCAATAGCAAACATAAACAGGATAAGCCCAAACTGACTCAACATATTTATATTCTGCAAAGAATCCAATGGAAATAAGAAAGCGGAAACAGAAGGCAGGACATGTCCCAATACCGAAGGACCAAGCACGATACCTGCCACAATTTCTCCGATGACTGTTGGCTGCTGCATTTTAGCAAATAACCAGCCAAACAAACGGCAAGTTATCAAAATAACTATTATCTGTAACAGAAGAATTCCAATCGAAGATTCGACATGATGCATGAGCAACCCCTTAAAGACAGCAAAACCTTCCTTCAGATTATGAGGAGCCTCATTCGTTACAGCAATAGCGTCCTGTATTTGACGAGCTTCACCTTCCTTAATGATAAAATACATTAACCCGCCAAACACAAGTAACATGACCAGATAGTATATCAGACTTCTACCGCCTTTGCTCATAAGAATCCATCAATCGCATTTCCTTAACAAATATAATAAAAATATGGCTTATTCCTACTTTTTAAAGAAGTTTTTTGCGATTCAGGTAGAATTTGTATATTTTATGTGGCAAAAAGAATACTTTAGAAAAAGAAAAAAGCCGGTCTGAAATCAGCTGCGTGATAAGATTGGAGAAAGACTTCCCTATAAATGCGTAGGGAAGTCTTTTTGATATCATCAATGACCTAATGGGGAAGACCTTACGGAAGCATGAGTGAAGTACTGTGGATGCAGAAATAGAAGCCTATTCCTATTGGCTTTCTTTTAAAATTCTTGGAAGATTCATCAGAAAATCTGAATGATACAAGAATATTCTGTCATCTCTTTATGTTATACTTTGAGGGGAAGGAATGCTTGGGAGGTGTCATGATATGATGGATACGCTAAAGAAAATGCTTGATGAATACAGGATTCCTCCTGTTATTGAAATCAAAACGAAATTTGATAAAACTCGTCTGCCTAAGGCAGAAGAGGTCCTTTTGGCGCGCCTTCAAGAGAAAAAACTCCCCATACGGCCAGACATGCGAATCGCTATTACAGGTGGAAGTCGCGGTATTGCGGATTATCCTGCCGTGATGAGGGCTGCGGTCCGTTATATCAAGGCATGTGGGGCTGTCCCCTTTATCGTTCCTGCCATGGGAAGCCATGGCGGGGCCACTGCAGAAGGTCAG
>ERZ779643.575-NODE-575-length-29812-cov-2.384414_pt1 | contig 29812 bp, 25 predicted proteins | sample MGYA00511564_ERZ779643 | MGnify/ENA primary metagenome ERZ779643 (study PRJEB29588, sample SAMEA2147114) | human gut metagenome | biome: human gut; feature: human-associated habitat; material: faeces | place: Denmark | collected 2008/2010 ... | reverse complement strand
ACCTTTCAAGGGAGTTTGAGACGAAGTGTTTCAAACTCCCTTTTTTCGTTTGCGGAAGTCCTTTTGTGGAATGAAGCTTTTTTAGCGAGAGTTCCTTGCCTTGCGCTATTGTAAGGTCTGCCCGCAGTGTCTCTCGTTGCTGTGAAGATATGTTGCTGTAAAAACTGTCCTTGGAATATTAATTGCGAACGGACAAGGTGACGAGCATAAGCCTTAACGTAAACATTTGCTTTTTCATGGTAAGAGGTTGCAACATATAAAAAGAGCGAAGAGATGAATAACACCCCTTCACTCTTTAAAAAGTTACTTATTTCAGTTTTTCTACAGTAAAATACGAGGTAGATACAGAAATACCTTTTACTTCAATGCCTAATTGAGTTTTAAAGGCTTCCAAAATTGTTTTGATCTGTGGTGAGTTTGTGCTTTGTTCCACACATTGTACACTCATGCCTTTTGCAATTTTACCACCAATGTTTTGTTTAGCTGTTACTTTGAATGCGTAAGCCGTAACTTTAAGAATTTAAGAAATTAAACATTAATTTGATACATGTCTGAGATTCTTTCCCAGACGCATTTATTTTCATGTATTGATTTTTCACGATTGAGTCGGAATACGCCCACAAAACGATAGAAACAAAAGCCTAAATCATCTTTGTACCGCAGGAATGTAACCCGTGTTTGCTCGCTTTCTTTCCATTGGGCAAGATGTGCCGCACGTTTGTCCTCCGCTTTCGGATATTCGTAGATAAAAATTCCGTCCTCCGAAAGTTCGTTGTGCCAAATACGGTGTTCCGCGTTCGGCCACCAAACTATTATGTTTTCTCCTATTCTTGCGCTCGAAGCACGCAAGAAACCGCGATGTTTGGCTTTTGTGCCGAATACCGCTGCAACGTCCTCGGTAGTACGCAGACACTCGTCGTCCTCCACTTTCAGATAACCTTTCTTTCGGTGATATTCTACGGAAAGGGTATTTGCGAAATCCCACGGTTTGAAGTTTTCGCCAAGTTCCGAAATTCGTTGTTTTATGAGAGAATTTACATCTGTAACTTGGCGATGAATCTCTTGAATATCACAATCACAATCTATAACAATTGGATTTGAGTGTGTAACGCTTAGGATTTCCTCATTACGTACTTTATCAACCTCTACATTATTTTTGTGGAATGGCTCGTTTATTTCGACAAAAATATTGAGTTGAGGAAGGTATAAGTCTGCGAGCGCATATTTGTCTTGTGTTCTTTTTATGTATTGCTGTACGACAAACTTTACGCGGTCGTCGTCTAACTGGTGCCATATCCTACTTATAACATAAGATTCCGTCTTTTTCTTGCTTATCTTGGCAAACAGACGTTCCATGTATTCTAATTTATAATCAATATTTTTTAGCTTTTAGAGTTTATACTATTCTTTTTTCTGCAAGGCGTAAAAGAAAAGGGACACAGCCATATCTTTTCGCTCATTTTGTTGATTAGGTTCTGGTAAACCTTGAAGTTCAAATAAGCAAAAGCAGTCTGCGCCCTTAGCGGGGTACAAACACACCTTTCAACTTATTATTTGGAACTTCAATTCAATTTACCAGATTCAATCAACCCAAATAATTTGTCTACAAGTCGCTTGTAATATGTCTTTAATTTCTTATGTCTGTTTCTTAAATCTCCTTTTTACTTTAGTTCACTTACAAAGTAACAGATATTTTTTGATAAAGGCAAAGATATATAAGACAATATCGCAGACTACTAAATAAATTAGGAACAAATTCCTACACATATAAGCGGGAACATATTATGAACAGATATTTTGTATTCTAAAAACATTTCCATAATACAAACATTCATTATAGCTATCTATGTAGAATTATACTCTATACGAGTAGAAAATTGCATTTGCAATGTTAAATTATCAAAATAAAGAAACAAGGATTTTATAATAGTTCAATAGGTTTACAACACAGCGCCTAATGGTACAAACCTGTAGGTATAATAATGTATATAGTTGTGGATTTATTTTATTCAAGGTGTTTTTTGAGTTTGAGAAGTTTTCGGTCGCGGGTGTTTTTGTGTATTGGACGGTATTCGATGAATGGTTTCCGGCTTGTTTTAATGTGCTTGAAAAGGAAGATAAATGGCTTATTTAGTTAGTTAAAATTTGACCGTTTTCCGGGAGGTATTTACTTGAAGTTTTTTGACGGGTTTTCAAGGGGAGAAAAATATGTCTGACCTATTTTAAAATACAAGGCACATATTTTGAAATATGTGCCTTGTTTTTTTTCTTTGCTCCCGGAGTGGGATAAGATATTGAATTTCAGTTTTCATTTTGACGAAAAGAATACAGACAAAAAACAGACACGTTTTATGGCGTTGCCGCGGAGATGTGTTTGTGCAGCCGCTGACCCTGCCGATACCGGCGTGTATGCTGCGTAATTCGTGGTTGGCTGTGCGATTAAAGCAGCTTTGTGTCTGACAGTGCGTAAACAACTGTAAAAAATGGTGGCGGCTATGATTTCTGTTTGTTAAGAGGGGCTTTGGCTCGGTTAAAAGATAGTAAAACACAAAATATTTTCTGCCAAAAAGAGAATGTTTAAATATTTCGGCATTACTTTTGCCGGTAATTAAGTATATGATAATTATAAATGTGTTTCAAATATAAGATTATGAAAAAGTTTAAATTCATGATTCCGGGATTGGTTATCCTGGTTGTGGCATTGGGACTTATAGTTCCGGTTGTGGCAAAAACGATTAACGTGGGTTCGGAGAAAGAGACTCTTGTTGTTGGCCAGCCCGTAGATTTGACATATGCGGCCGAGAAGGCCGTAAACTCGGTGGTTTACATAAAGGTTACCGTTAATTCGCGCACGGAGAGCGTTGAATATTACGATCCGTTCGAGGATTTCTTCGGCGATTTCTTCGGCCGTGGCAACGGTGGCAGCCGCCGTCGCGAAATGCAGACGCCCAAGCGGCAGGCTTCGGGTTCGGGTGTGATTATCTCGACCGACGGTTATATTGTAACCAACAACCATGTGGTTGACGGGGCAGACGAGCTTACGGTTAAGCTGAACGACAACCGCGAGTTCAAGGCCCGTATAATAGGGCAGGACAAGACTACTGACCTTGCGTTGATTAAAGTGGAAGAGAACGACCTGCCGGCAATAAAGATAGGTTCGAGCGATAACTTGAAATTGGGTGAATGGGTTCTTGCTGTTGGCAACCCGTTCAATCTTACGTCTACCGTTACGGCCGGTATAGTAAGTGCCAAGGCGCGTTCAATGGGTGCAAACGGCGTGGAGTCGTTCATTCAGACCGACGCAGCCATAAACCCGGGTAACTCTGGCGGCGCGCTTGTAAACACGAGTGGCGAGCTGGTGGGCATAAACGCCATGATATATTCGCAGACTGGCTCGTATGCGGGTTATGGCTTTGCAATACCTACCACTATTATGAACAAGGTTGTTAACGACCTTAAGAAGTTCGGCACCGTACAGCGTGCTGTTATCGGTGTCCTCGGTATGGATGTGTCGAACTATATTGACGTGGAAAAAGAAAAGGGCAACGATGTTGACTTCGGCACGGTAAACGGTGTGTATATTTCTGAAGTTACCGAAGGCAGCGCGGCAGCCGACGCAGGTTTGACCAAAGGTGACGTTATAACGGCTGTTGACGGTAAACAGATAAGCAAAATGTCTGAATTGCAGGAAATCGTGTCCATGCACCGTCCGGGCGACAAGATTTCTATTACTTACATGCGCAACAAGAAGAGCCAGACCAAATCAGTAACTCTCAAAAACGCGCAGGGCACTACTGAGGTTGTCCAGGAAGTTGATGTGAACGATATGGGAATTGGCCTTACGCCGCTTTCGAACGAACTGAAGCGCCAGTTGCGCCTTTCATACGGCCTTGAGGTTACGGCTATAAGGGACGGCGCCATGAAGGAGGCCGGCTTGCAGAAAGGCGTGATAATAATGCAGGTGAACGACAAGCAAATGCGCACACGCACCGATTTTGACGAGGCTGTCAAGGCGGCCAACATGTCGAACGACCGCACGTTGTGGATACGCGCCATAACAAAGAGCGGAATAAAGAGGAGCTATACGGTAGACCTGAGCAAAAACGACGAATAAACAAACGTCTGTAACGGAAAATCGGAGAACGTTCCCCGATTTTTTTGATGATTTCGTGTGGCCTATGTTAGTATGCTAATACAGTTTCAGAAGTTCGAGCATTTTGCGGTCTAAAAGGTGGCCTTCGAATTTTTCGTATTCCACGTCTTTTCTGTTGCTGTCGATAATGCCGAAATCGCCGGTAAGATTCCATAGTGCCCAGCCCCATCCTTGTTCCTTAAATAACGACAGTGTGTCTTCGAGCCATGCCAGAGCTACGGCGTGAGGTGTTTTGTTGTAACATCCCATTTCGCCGATATGTACCTTGCCGCCTGCCTTTACCCATTCGTCCCAGGGAGAGATGTTGTGTTTGTGTAGGAATTCCTTGTCGTAATCAACCCCGTCGGCGTGCAAAGGCCATGTAAGTTTTTCTTCCGGGAATTCCATGAGTTGCCTCGATCCCGGCCATGTAGCCTTGAAGTGGGATATCAGCATGGGGTTGTAACCTCTTCCGCTTTGGATAATGTTGGGCACGTCGGTAAGAGTCATCAGCGGCACGCACCCCACGTTTTTCCCGTCTACTATTATCAGGCGGTTTTTGTCGACAGTCCGTATTGTTTGTATAAGTTTGCGCGCAACACGGTCGTACTTTTCCGTGCTGACGGCAGGAGCTTCATTAATCAGGTTGAAACTGAGCGTTTTGTTTGGTATGCCTTTATAACGTTCGGCAAAAGTTTTCCAGTGGAACGCACATGCTTCAAGCGGTGCCTCTTCTTCAAATATGTTTGTTGGCGGCTTGGGAGCATTAATGCAATATCCTGGCACGCGGTGGAAATTCAGGTTAACGTGTAACCCGTATTGTTTTCCCCATTCTACAGCCTGGTCTATTTCTTTGAGAACTTTGTCGTTTATTGAATACCAATTATCCTCACTGCTCCAACACCAATAGGAAAGTGGTATTCGCACGAAGTTGAATCCCAGGCGTGCAATCAGTTTGAAGTCATGTTCGGAAAAAGGAGACTGGAAGTCGGGGTTGAATTTGTTCAGCAAGTTGAATCCTTTCCAAACAGGGGCAGTGGCTGCGGTTATGTCGGCTTGCGCTTTTTGGACATCTGGCGTGCCGGCAAAGATTCCAATGTTTCCTTCCGTCATTATAACAGCTGACGAGGCGATGAGTTTTTTCAGAAAATTTCGTCTTGTTTCCATGTGAATGCAGGTTTAGGTTCGTTGTGCGGCGTCCGCACTTTTAAAGGTGAGAAGATTTTTGTGTCTTATGCTTACCGTTGGTTTACAAATATAATGAAAGGTGAGCGCAGAGGCAAATGGAAGCGAATGTTTCCAAATTTGGCTCTGCCGAACCGAATCCTATATAACTCAAATATAATGAAAGGCAGCAAGTAATAAGTAAAGCAGCTGCATATATTGAAAAAAAGAATTACTTTTGCAACATCACAGAAAATGCGTTTGAAAAAAATGAAATCTTGCAAGTTTTTGTTCGCCATAGCTTTTGCTTTAATCTTTGGTTGCCAGTTAGTCAACGCACAAAGCAAAGGAGTGGTTTATATTTTCGGGTTAAGCGATTCCACACGCGATTCCATTGTTTACGTTACAGGCGTTCAGAGAATCGATATGGCCAATATCCAGAAGCAAACAAAGTTCTTGCTCGACCGTGCCGACTATGCGCAGCAGCTTAAGGATTATTTTGCGAACCGCTTGAACGACAACAAACGTATTAATGTGGTTTATGTATGCAAGAATGAAAAGGCTGCAAAAAAGAAACTTCAGAAAGTGCGTCGCAACTATCTTGAAGAAGGTGCCATAGTGCAGCAACTTGCCAGCAGTGATTTCACTTTTGTGCCGATAGTCGGCGTTTCTGACAATTCGGCCGATACAGTTACCGAGTAGGGCGTTGAATGAGCAGGCAAGCGTATGATATAGCCGGCCACAGGATTGTTGTGGAATTTGCCGGTGCATACGGTCACGCGGAAATTATAGCTCCTACGTTTCAGCCGTTTGCCGTGGCTGAAGATAACGGACGTGAAGCAATACTTCTTATTAAAGCAGACGACAGCTATCGTCCGGATAAAAACGATTTGCTAAAAGCCGGCGATTATTATTCGGCGAATACTGAATACAGCATGTATTCGCGTAGCAACGGTAATATTGTCATATTTTTCGGCGACAGAGAACATACTCCCTTAGGAATAATAGAATTAGACCGTCAACTGCGAAACGCTGCAATAGCATTGCGGGCTCCGGTTGCAAAACGTGCTGCGGCATTTTCGAATGCCGTTATGGTGGCCTATACTTTTGCTACGGCAATGCGTTCGACGCTTGTTGCGCATGCTTCTGTGGTGTCGCACATAGGGAGCGGCTATATGTTTCTCGGGAAAAGCGGTGCAGGCAAGTCCACGCATTCGCAATTATGGCTCGATAATATTCCAAACACCGAACTTATAAACGACGACAATCCCATAGTGCGTATATACGAAAACGGAAACGTCAGGGTGTACGGCTCGCCGTGGAGCGGTAAAACCCCGTGTTACAAACAGGCATGTGTTCCGGTAAACGCAGCTGTAAGCCTGCACAAGGCCGGGAGTAACAAGATATTGCAGTTGCAGCCGGTTTCTGCATTCATAGAGATATTGTCATCCGTTTCCTCGTTGATGTGTTACCGTCCTTGCTACGACGGTATTTTGAGGACTGTAATAAAATTTACCGAATCGGTTCCCGTGTATTCCTTGGAGTGTTTGCCCAACGGCAGTGCCGCTGAGCTTTGTTATGAAACAGTATGCCGGCAAAAGTAATAAAACTTCCAAACGACGTATTCTTTAAAGAAGCCAAAACCTTGATTGACGAAGGGCGCAGCGTTGTTATCACTGCCGCCGGCGACAGCATGTTCCCTTTTTTCAGGAACCGTCTTGACGAGATAAAAGTGGAGCATTGCGAAGATGTGCGCCTGAATGATGTGGTAGTAGCCCTTACCGAAACCAACAGGTATGTTGCCCACCGCGTTGTCGCAATATACGGAGACAACCTAACGCTTATGGGTGACGGCAACGTCTCGGCCAGGGAGTTGACCACGAAAAGCAACGTAATAGGGCGCGTAACGGCATACCGCCGCAAAGGTGAGAGCGGCTTCAAACCGTTGTATTCTCTAAAGTGGAGAGTGTATTCTTTTTTATGGGTAAACGCCTTGCCTGTACGAAAGTATCTTTTGGCGTTCATGCGTTATGTATTGAATGCAAAAGCGTATAACCAACAAAAGGACCGGGAAATCGGCACATGAAATAAAGCAGAAAAACCAACCAGGCATGAAACTTAATGAAGGATTCGAAATGCGTTCCCTTGCAGGGCAACATATAATTGTTCCGGCCATGGCTCGCGACATAGATTTTACAAACGTGTTGTCGGTAAACGAGGTAGCTGCTTACATTTGGCAGATAATGGAAAAGGGAGGCTTTACGCTTGACGATATAGCCCGCCGGCTTACGGAAGAGTTCGACGTTACGTATGAACAGGCGCGCGAAGACGTGGAGGAATTTGCCGGACGGCTTAGAGAGTACGGCATGCTGGAGGAGTAGCTTCTTTTTACTTGGCAGGAGACAAACACGAGGCTTCCGCAAATTTTGAATAAAAACCATAGTTTGCCGGGAATAAAAAACGTATAAAACGAGAGAAAACCGGACCGGAAAAAAGGCCTTTTTTCGTGCTAAAAATTGGAAACTGATTTTCAGTGCGTAAAACCCACATGGGAGAAAAGAAAAAATACAAGGCACATATTTTAAAATTAGTGCCTTGTATTTTAAAATATCTCAGACCTATTTTTTGCCCTCTGAAAACCCGTTTGAAAACCGGGGCAAAAACGCAGACAAATTCCGACCGGCAAATATAATGTTTGCTGAATATGAATATTTTTCCGGTAAAACGGGTTTTTCATGTTCTTGGCAGTCCCGTTTTTCAGCGTTTAAAACAGTACAAAACAGTATGTAAATGCAATGTAAGCAATCCGTACCCCGCAATTTGCAAACTTCATTTAACAAGAAAGGTACCATAGTGTGCAAATTGTTGGTTTTCGAGGCGTATCCTTTATATAATGGCTGTATTTTCTAAAAAGCAGTGCATGGATGTTGCCGAAACAACAGAAAAAACGTATATTTGCACTAATACAGCAATATGGAACATTGCGGGTTTCGATAAAAAGTGGACACAACCGGCGTTTTCATGTTGTTCGTTCGTGAAAAATATCAAGATAGTTATGAGTGACAGATTGTTCGTGTTTGATACCACATTGCGCGACGGGGAACAGGTCCCTGGTTGCCAGCTTAATACGGTGGAGAAAATCGAGGTTGCACGCCGCCTTGAAAGTTTGGGCGTAGACATAATCGAGGCCGGCTTCCCAATCTCAAGCCCGGGTGATTTCCGGTCGGTGATAGAAATATCCAAGGCCGTTACATGGCCTACGATATGCGCTCTTACGCGCGCGGTTGAGAAGGACATCGACTATGCCGCCGAAGCGTTGAAATACGCAAAGCATAAACGTATACATACAGGAATAGGCACATCGGAATATCACATACGCTATAAGTTCAATTCCACGCCCGAAGAGATAATAGAGCGTGCCGTGGCTGCGGTAAAATACGCCAAACGTTACGTGGAAGATGTGGAGTTTTACGCCGAGGACGCCGGGCGTACAGAGAACGAATACCTCGCACGCGTTGTCGAAGCTGTAATAAAGGCCGGGGCAACCGTGGTTAATATTCCCGATACCACGGGCTACTGCCTGCCTAAGGAATACGGCGAAAAGATAAAATACCTGATGGAGCACGTGGACGGCATACAGAACGCCATAATATCAACACACTGCCACAACGACTTAGGCATGGCTACCGCAAATACCATGTCGGGCGTGCTCAATGGCGCACGTCAGGTGGAGGTAACAATCAACGGCATAGGCGAGCGCGCCGGAAACACCGCACTCGAAGAAATAGCCATGATATGCAAGTGTCATCACGGCATAGGCATAGAGACGAATATAAACACCCAGAAGATATATTCCACAAGTCGCATGGTGTCGAGCCTTATGAACATGCCAGTGCAGCCAAACAAGGCAATCGTGGGGCGCAATGCCTTTGCGCACTCTTCGGGCATACACCAGGATGGCGTGCTCAAGAATGTTCAGACTTACGAAATAATCAATCCCAAGGATGTAGGCATCGACGACAACCAGATAGTATTGACAGCGCGCAGCGGGCGTGCCGCGCTTAAACATCGTCTTGCCGTTAACGGGGTAGAGCTCGACGGAGAAAAGCTCGATAAGGTTTACCAGGCTTTCCTCCGCCTTGCCGACCGCAAGAAAGAAGTCACCGACGACGACATCCTCGTTCTCGTAGGCGCAGACCGCGCCGAAAACCACCATATAAGGCTCGATTACCTGCAAGTGTCGAGCGGCGTGGGCGTGCGTAGCGTTGCGAGCATAGGGCTCGACATAGCCGGCGAGAAATTCGAGGAGGCAGCTACGGGCAATGGTCCCGTTGACGCAGCCATAACGGCTCTCAAGAAAATCATAAACAGAAAGATGACCTTGAAAGAGTTTACCATACAGGCAATAAACAAGGGCTCCGACGATGTAGGGAAGGTTCACATGCAGGTGGAATACGACGGTAACGTTTACTATGGTTTCGGTGCAAATACCGACATCGTGGCAGCCAGTGTGGAAGCCTATATCGACGCAATAAACAAATTTCATCGCTAAGCAGGAAAATAGAAAATACGAAAAAACATACAGGTAATAAAAAATGGCAAACACGCTTTTCGACAAGATATGGGACAAACACGTCGTTCAGATAGTGGACGACGGACCTACACAATTATATATAGACCGCTTATACTGCCACGAGGTTACCAGCCCGCAGGCATTTGAAGGACTACGCAAACGCGGTTTGAAATGTTTGCGCCCGAAGCAGATTTTCTGTATGCCCGACCATAATACTCCCACGCATGACCAGGATAAGCCCATAGCCGACCCGGTATCGCGCAAACAGGTGGAAACGCTTGAACGCAATGCAAAGGAGTTCGATTTAACTTATTTCGGAATGATGAATCCCAACAACGGGATTATCCATGTGGTAGGCCCGGAGCAAGGACTGTCGTTGCCCGGAATGACTATAGTGTGCGGAGATTCGCACACCTCAACGCACGGCGCTATGGGTGCTGTGGCTTTCGGAATAGGAACGTCGGAAGTTGAAATGGTACTTGCTTCGCAGTGTATCTTGCAGCAAAAGCCGAAGTCAATGCGAATTACCGTAAACGGAAAACTGTCAGACGGTGTTACGGCAAAGGACCTGGCCTTGTATTTGATGAGTAAAATCACTACAAGCGGCGCGACGGGGTATTTCGTGGAATACTCGGGCTCTGCTGTACGCGAACTCTCAATGGAAGGACGCCTTACGCTCTGTAACTTGTCGATAGAGATGGGTGCACGCGGAGGCTTTATCGCGCCGGATGAGAAAACGTTCGAATATATAAAAGGACGCCCCTATGCGCCGAAAGGTGAGGATTGGGATAAAGCCGTGGCTTATTGGAAAACGTTGAAAAGCGGAGACGACGCAGTGTTTGATAAAGAATTGCAGTTCGACGCTGCCGACATAGTTCCCATGATTACTTATGGCACGAATCCCGGAATGGGAATGCCTATAGACGGGACTATACCTGACGACCCGGAACCTACTTCGCAGAAGGCATTGAAGTATATGGGTTTTGTACCCGGTGAACAGTTGTTGGGCAAAACAGTTGATTACATTTTCCTGGGTGCATGCACAAACGGACGTATTGAAGATTTCCGCGCTTTCACGTCGGTAGTACGGGGACGCAAAAAAGCACCGCATGTAGTAGCATGGCTTGTACCCGGTTCTTGGAACGTATGGAAACAAATAAAGGAAGAAGGGCTGGATAAGGAACTTGTAGCAGCAGGGTTTGAGATACGTCAGCCCGGGTGCAGCGCATGCCTGGCTATGAATGATGATAAAATCCCGGCAGGCAAGTTGGCCGTATCGACAAGCAACAGGAACTTTGAAGGCCGGCAGGGGCCCGGGTCGCGCACATGCCTCGCAAGTCCTATGGTTGCTGCAGCTGCGGCCGTAACAGGAAAAATTACCGATCCGCGAACTTTAATTTAATTGTAGAAATGAAAAGGAAATTTGATATAGTTAGAAGTACGTGCGTACCTCTTCCTCTTGAAAACGTTGATACCGATCAAATAATACCGGCACGTTTTCTTAAGGCAACCGATAAAGAAGGATTCGGCGACAATCTTTTCCGCGATTGGCGTTATAATTCTGACGGTTCCAAGAAAGATTTTGTACTTAACGACCCTACATATAGCGGAGAGATACTTGTGGCCGGAAAGAACTTCGGCTGTGGTTCAAGCCGTGAACATGCGGCATGGGCTATCGCAGGTTATGGATTCCGCGTAGTGGTAAGCAGCTTCTTTGCTGATATTCATAAGAACAATGAATTGAATAATTTCGTTTTGCCAGTGGTAGTGTCTCCACAGTTTCTGGAAGAACTTTTCGGCTCAATCAAGGAAAATCCTAAAACAATAGTTACGGTAGATGTTCCTAATCAAACCATAACTAATGAACAGAATGGCAAAACGGAGCATTTTGAGTTAAACGGATATAAGAAGTATTGCCTTACCAACGGTTTGGACGATATTGATTTCTTGCTTCAGACAAAAGAAAAAATTGAAGCATGGGAAATGGCTAATAAATAGGTGAAAGGAACACTTAGTATAGCCCCATCTTATTTTAATTGGGATTATTCCCGATATTAACATGATAATTTAGCGAGTTTGTACTTTTTGCTTTTTTGCGAAATTTCATAGTATGAAACAAGTTAAAGTAGAGATAATGGACACCACGCTTCGTGACGGCGAGCAGACGCGTGGTGTTTCTTTTACACCTCACGAGAAGCTCAATATTGCGCGTATACTTTTGCGCGAGGTTGGGGTAGACCGTATAGAAGTGGCCTCCGCACGTGTGTCTGAAGGAGAGCGCCGTGCCGTAGAGCTGATTTGCCGGTGGGCTAAAGTAGCCGATATGGTAAACCGTGTTGAAGTTCTCGGCTTTGTAGACGGACACGTTTCGGTTGATTGGATAAACGGGTGTGGTTGCAGGACAATCAATTTGCTTACCAAAGGTTCTTTAAAGCACCTGACTTACCAATTGAGGAAAACACCCGAACAACATTTTGCCGACATTACTTCCAGTGTAGAATATGCGCATAGCTTGGGCATGGATGTCAACGCTTATCTGGAGGACTGGTCTAACGGGATGCAAAATTCACCGGATTATGTTTATCGTCTGGTTGAACACTTGAATAAGGCAGGCGTGCACAGGGTAATGCTTCCCGATACGTTGGGTATTCTGAATCCTCTTCAAGTATTGGAATATGTGCATAAGATGATACGTCGTTTCCCTGATGTATGCTTTGAGTTTCATGCACATAATGATTACGACCTTGCAATATCAAATGTTTTGGCTGCGGTGCTGGCCGGTTGCAGAGGATTCCATACAGCAGTGAACGGCTTGGGTGAGCGTGCCGGCAACGCCCCGCTTGCCAGTGTACAGGCTATCCTTAAAGATCACTTTAACGCCATTACCTCGATAGACGAGAGCAAACTTATGTATGTAAGCCGCATTGTTGAAAGTTACTCCGGAATATCTATTCCTGCCAATGCGCCAATAGTAGGTGAGAGCGTCTTTACACAGGTTGCTGGCGTTCACGCTGACGGAGACAACAAGCACCAACTTTATTCCAACGCATTGCTGCCTGAACGATTTGGCAGGGTGCGCGAATATGCTTTAGGCAAGAGCAGCGGTAAGGCTAACATACTTAAAAACCTCGAGGCTTTAGGTCTGGAACTAAATCCGGAACAGACTAAGCGCGTTACGCAACGGATAATAGAACTTGGAGACAAAAAAGAAATAGTAACCCAGGAAGACTTGCCGTATATAGTGTCGGATGTGCTGAAGCACGAAATGCCCGAGGACAAGGTTCGTCTGGTAAGTTACTTCGTGTCTACGGCCTATGGGTTAAAACCTTCTGCTTCGTTGCGGCTCGAGATAAACGGACAGGAGTATGAAGCTCATTCAACGGGTGACGGACAATACGACGCTTTTGCCCGCTGTATCCGCCAGATTTACGTAGATAAACTCAAGAGAGAAATGCCAACGCTTGTAAATTACAGCGTTACGATACCTCCGGGCGGGCGTACCGACGCGTTCGTACAGACTATAATAACATGGAATATCAACGGCAAGGAAGTGCGCACACGCGGCTTTGACGGCGACCAGACTGAGGCCGCCATAAAAGCAACGATAAAAATGCTTAATGTGCTCGAAAATACAAATGATTCTGTAAAATAAACAATATAAGGTATTATGAAATTAAACATCGCAGTTCTTGCCGGCGACGGTATAGGACCGGAAATATCAAAAGTAGGTGTAGACGTAATGCAGGCAGTAGGCAAACGCTACGGACACGAGATTACGTTTACTGAGGCAATATGCGGAGCTGCCGCAATAGATGCGGTAGGCGACCCGTTCCCCGAAGAAACATATAACGTTTGCAAGGCGGCAGACGCAGTATTGTTCTCGGCTGTAGGCGACCCCAAATTCGACAACGACCCGAAGGCAAAGGTTCGCCCCGAACAAGGCTTGCTCGCCATGCGTAAAAAATTGGGATTGTTTGCAAACATACGTCCGGTGCAGACATTTCCGTGCCTGTTGCATAAATCTCCGTTAAAAGACGAACTTGTGCGTGGGGCCGATTTCGTATGTATCCGTGAACTTACCGGCGGCATGTATTTTGGTGAGAAACACGAAGGCGACGACATGGCTTTCGATACCAACAAATACACGCGCCCGGAGGTTGAACGTATACTGAAAGTGGCATACGATTATGCCCGTCGACGCAACAAGCATTTGACCGTGGTTGATAAAGCCAATGTGCTGGCTTCGTCGCGTTTGTGGAGAAAAGTTGCGCAGGAAATGGCGGAGCAAAACACTGATGTGGTTACAGATTTTATGTATGTCGACAATGCCTCCATGCGCATGATTCAGGAACCGACTTTCTTTGACGTTATGGTAACTGAAAACACGTTCGGCGACATACTTACCGACGAAGGCTCTTGCATTACGGGCTCTATGGGATTGCTTCCGTCGGCTTCTATAGGAGAGAGCACGCCTGTGTTTGAACCTATCCACGGTAGCTGGCCGCAGGCTAAGGGCAAGAACATCGCAAATCCGCTTGCGCAGGTTTTATCGGCTGCCATGCTGTTCGAATATTTCGATCTTATGGAAGAGGGAACGGCCATACGCAAGGCTGTCGACGCTTCGTTGGACGCAAACGTACGTACACCCGAAATCCAAGTTGAAGGTGGCGGCGAGTACGGAACACGCGAAGTAGGCCAGTGGCTTGTAGACTATATAAACAAGGCTTGAACAGATAGATATAGATTAAGAAATGCCAGCCTGTTTCAGGCGGGCATGCAAAACCGGAGATTAGGGTTAGGGCTTTCCGATTCTTTTCTCTGAGATATTTCAAAATATGTCTGACATATTTTAAAATAGGTCAGACATATTTTTTCTTATCTCCTATCTGTGATTTTTTTCGTCAGAATCTGAAAGGTTTTGTCCAAGCAACGCCTTTGCGTTCTGCTGCCTGAATTCCGAAGGCGATATTCCAACCTTGCGGCGGAACTGGCGCGTAAAGTGGTTAGAGTATGTAAACCCTAATTCCTGCGCTATTTCGGTTATACTTGCCGGCGTGCGACAAAGCATGTGCTTTGCTGCGCTAATTATTTTGGCCTGTATGTAATCGCGAGCCGTTACGTGAAGGTCGCGTTTTACAACGTCGCCGAAATAATTGGCCGAAAGGTTGAACTGTTTTGCACACCATGCCACAGTAGGCTGCCCATGCTGTGCCGCCAGCCCGCTCGACAGGTAATTGGCCAGCAGCGTGTCTAAACGTTCTACCATCAACATGTTGCGCTGTTCGCGCAGCTGTGCGTACTGGCGCTCATAAAAACGTTTGCAGCATGATAGAAGCAAGCCTATGTTTAAGCGTATCATGTGGTTTTTCAAGTGGTCTACCGGAGCATGCAGCTCCGCTCTCACGCTTGAAAAGCAATGCAGCAGCGTATCCCTTTCGTCTACCGACAATACTACGGCGTCGGGTACATCGAGGTCAAAATAATTAAACATGTAGAAATCGCGCCCCAGTCCAGACTTTTCAAGCAGTTCGGGGTGGAATGCAAGCATCCACCCTTGCGGGCGAAGCCCGTTAAGTTGCATTTGCACCGTTTGCCCCGGACGGAGCGAAAAAATGGTACCCGGACCGTAGTGGATACTGTGCCCGCCCTTTATTAGTGTTCCGAAATCGTTGTCCATAAGAACTATGCAGAACATTCCGAAATCGGTGGGGTCGAAAAGTGTCAAGTCGGCGTAAGCCAGGTTGCCGACGCTTACCAACGGGTGAAGCGTCTTTTGCCTGAAATATGCGTCGAATTGTTCAATGTTTTTAATTTTTACCGTTTGCATGCCTGCAAAGTTACTTTAAATAAACGTAATCAGTAATTTTGGTATGCTAAAAAGGATAGAATGCAGCCAAATAAGTATTTTTGGTATATATTCAGGTAAATATGTTCGCACAAACAATACATTTTTTACCTACTTTTACCCCGTCTTGCTCAGAATAGGACTAATATGAAATTAAAATGATATATGAACAACAATAATAAATAGTAACCAAAAAATCATCATGTCAGTAAAATTCTACAAAAAAGAGCACCAGGTGCCTCGTGAAATGCACAAAGTGCGCATAGTTCAGAAACTTTTTCTTCCACCCGTAGAAAAGCGCGTAGAATATATAAATGAAGCGGGCAACAATACGTTCCTGCTTCAGAACAAAGACGTGTTTATGGATATGTTGACCGATTCGGGCGTTAATGCGATGTCCGACCTCCAGCAGGCAGCCATGTTGCGGGCAGACGACTCTTATGCAGGAAGCGAGACATGCAACCGGCTGAAGCGTGCACTCGAGGATGTGTTCGGAACAAAATATTTCCTTCCGGCGCACCAAGGACGTGCGTGCGAGAACATTCTTGCCGAAGCATACGTCAAACCGGGATATATAATACCGATGAACTTTCACTTCACAACAACGAAGGCGCATATAACCCGTCTTGGCGGTGAAGTGGTAGAGCTCGTGACGGCAAGCGGACTCGAGCCTCAAAATGATAATCCTTTCAAAGGCGATTTCGATATTCCCGCATTACGCAAACTCATAGCGGAAAAACGCGACCGTATTCCTTTCCTGCGCATAGAAACCGGAACGAACCTCATAGGAGGGCAGCCGATAAGTATGAAGAACATCAAAGAGGTGTGCGCACTTTGCCGCGAGAATGGGATACGCACCGTGATAGACGCTTCACTTATGCAGGATAATCTCTATTTTATAAAAGTGCGTGAACCGGAATACAAAGATGTTCCCTTGAAAGACATCATGCATGAACTGGCCGATATATCCGACATCATTTACTTCTCGGCAAGGAAGCTCGGTTTCTCGCGCGGAGGCGCAATAATTACGAAACATGAGAATATATACCGCGAAATGATGGAATTCATTCCTCTATACGAGGGATTCCTAACTTACGGTGGCATGGAAGTCCGTTCAATGGAGGCAATGGCCCAAGGCTTGTACGAGTCTTTGGACATGGAGATTATATCTCAGGGGCCGTTGTTTATAGAATATCTTGTCAAGGAGCTCGACGATTACGGCGTGCCTATGGTTAAGCCGGCCGGCGGGTTGGGAGCGCATATAAACGCTTCGGCTTTCCTGCCCGACATGCCCCATAACGTTTATCCGGCGGCAGCATTGGCGGCAGCGGTGTATATTGCGGGTGGTATTCGCGGCATGGAGCGCGGCACGTTGTCGGAGCAACGGGAAGAGGACGGTACAGAGCGGTATGCCGAACTTGAACTGTTGCGCCTTGCATGCCCGCGCCGCGTATTTACTCTTTCGCAGATTAAATATTGTGCCGACCGCGTGAAATGGCTTTACGACAACCGCGAGCTTATAGGTGGTTTGGAATGGGTAGAGGAGCCAAAAGTGCTGCGCTTCTTCTTTGGCCGCCTTAAACCTATCGGCGACTGGCAGCAGAAACTCATGAACAAGTTCCGCGAGGACTTTGGCGATAGCTTGTAGACATTTTTAATAAGATAGTTTGTTTGAAAAAAGCATTCGGGTGTTTTATTTCCCGAATGCTTTTTGTTTATGTACCTGTTTTCAGGCGTTCAAAGCCTGCTCTATGTCGGCTATTATGTCGTCTACGTTTTCTATGCCTACCGAGAAACGTATCAGGTCGGGGCGCACTCCTGCCGCGAGCAACTGCTCATCGCTAAGCTGGCGGTGTGTATGGCTTGCCGGATGGAGCACGCACGTGCGCGCGTCGGCCACATGTGTTACTATTGCTGCCAGTTTAAGGTTGTCCATAAACTTTATGGATACGTCGCGTCCGCCTTTCAGTCCAAAGGATATTACGCCGCATGAGCCGTTGGGCATGTATTTTTGCGCCAGTTCGTAATATTTGTTTCCTTTAAGGCCGCAGTAGTTCACCCATGCCACGTGCTCGTTCTTTTCGAGGTATTCTGCAACGGCTTGCGCGTTTTTGCAGTGTTGGGGCATACGCAGGTGTAGCGTTTCAAGCCCTAAATTCAAGAGGAAGGCGTTTAGCGGCGACTGTACGCTTCCCAAATCGCGCATAAGCTGAGCCACGGCTTTGGTTATGTAGGCCATTTTGCCGAAGGCTTTGGTGTATGTCAGTCCGTGATACGATTCGTCGGGGCTGCATAGGCCGGGGTATTTGTCGGCGTGCGCCTCCCAGTCGAAGTTCCCGCTGTCAACGATACAGCCTCCCACGCTGGTTGCATGTCCGTCCATGTATTTAGTGGTAGAATGCACTACAATGTCGGCGCCCCATTCGAACGGGCGGCAGTTTATGGGTGTGGGAAGGTGTTGTCTACAATGAGCGGCACGCCGTGCGAGTGGGCAATGCGTGCGAATTTTTCAATGTCGAGCACTTCGAGGGTGGGGTTCGATATTGTCTCGCCGAATAATGCTTTTGTGTTGGGGCGGAAAGCTGCCGATATTTCTTCTTCCGAAGCGTCGGGGTCAACAAAGGTTACTTCGATTCCGAGTTTCTTCATCGTTACGCCGAACAGGTTGTATGTTCCGCCGTATATGCACGACGAGCTTACAAAATGGTCTCCGGCTTGGCAAATGTTGAACATTGCGTAGAAGTTAGCTGCCTGGCCGCTTGAGGTCAGCACGGCTCCAACGCCGCCTTCCAGGGCTGCTATCTTTGCGGCTACGGCGTCGCTTGTGGGGTTTTGCAGGCGTGTGTAGAAATACCCGTTCTCCTCAAGGTCGAAAAGACGGGCCATTTGCTCGCTTGTTTCGTATTTGAATGTTGTGCTTTGGTAAATTGGCAGTACTCTCGGTTCGCCGTTCTTTGGAGACCATCCTGCCTGTACGCATAGCGTCTCTTTTTTGAATTTCCTGTCCATTGTGTTTTTTATGTTTTTGTTCGGGGTGTGTAAGTTTGAAACCAATCCAAAAATAATTATAAAATTCGGAATAACGTAATAGATTAATGCGCGTGTTTCGGCTTAAACAGTGGGTTTGGCACGTTAAAAGTTCGCACAACCGGGTGAAATACCGCATTTTGCAATGTCGGTAATGCTTTTTATGGCAGACAAACAGGGAACAGGAAAACTGGGCCGCAAAATACACGCTTTTTTATGCCTGCAAGTGAAAACTGATTCATAGCCTTTTATACCATGCTGCGAGAAGAGAAAAAATATGTCTGACATATTTTAAAATAGGTCAGACATATTTCGAAATATCTCAGACATATTTTTCGCTGTCTGAAAACCGGATGTAAAAGACCGTTTCAGAAAGTGTTGTATTGCTATGCGTTTTTTGTCTGTTTTTTACGTCTCGGCGATTATTCGGCTTTATGGGGCAGCGTTTGTGTGCCTAATCCTTTTTTATATTGTAGTGCCCGCCGGAGTCTATGATAAAGTCGAGAATATCCTTAAATATATCTTCAATATCCGAAGGCAGCAACTGTGTGGATGTTTGGTCTCCGAATTTTTCCGACAACAACTTGGGTATGTTTGTTAGCCTTGTTCCTAATGTCTTGGATAGTAGCCAGGCTTCTTCTTCGTCTATTACGGCAGATTGTGTGTAGCTGTTTTTCCGGAAATCGTAATCAGTATATTTAAGTCTTACCACAAGGTTTTTCCGTGTGTCAAAACCAGCTGCCACACTGGCATGAATTTCCATGTCGTCGTCGGAGCTGGCAATGAATTCCTCTAAAACGAGTATGTCCGTTCCGGGGATTTTCTTTGATTTCTCCATATATGTGTCCAAGTATTAAATGTTATAATTTCTTATATAGCTTGTTTGGTAACTTGAATTTTGCATTCAAATTTAAAACAATTGTATTATAGCCAGTGTGTTCCGACGAATAAATTTAAGGCAATTACGGAACTCGCGTTAAAAATATTACCTTTGTGTGGTATTTTTTATTGCAGCACATGAAAGTTATAATAGTCGAGCCATTAGCGCAAAGCAATAATATAACGGATAATTCGTTATTAAAGCGTGTTCAGGACATGTCGGTATATACATTGGCTGATACGTCGTTGCTGACACATGGAAAACCGATGTTCGTACCCGATTACGGCGGCAGTTGCAAAGCGTGTTGCTGTGTTGCGGCAAGAATATGCCGTTTGGGTAAGAGCATACCGGAACGTTTTGCCCCGCGTTATTTCGACGCTCTTACCGTTGGAATGAGGTTCGAACTTAACGATTTGCGAAATGAACTGTCACTTAAGGGGCTGCCCTGGGATGTGGCAGTGAGTTTTGATGGGTCGGCGGTTATAGGCAGGTTCGTTGAGACGGGGGATACTCCGGCGGATAATTACAATATTAGTTTAGAGGTAGAAGGGGAAAAGGTGGCTTCAGTGCAGTTTACAGATTTGATACCCGCCGTTGCGCATGCCGTTGCATACGTAAGCAGGTATTATATGATAAGACAAGGCGATGTGCTGCTATTGCCCGTATACGGTAAAATGCTCGACGCACGGCCCGATACCCATTACGTGGGATATATCAACGGCGATGACGTGTTGGAGTTTAATGTAAAATAGTCTGTATCCTTTAATGAAACACATATATATAATAGCGTTATTCACGTTGCTGTTTTGCCAGGGGGCGTTCGCCGGAACGGGCGGCGATACCATAAGGACCGTTGGCGAAGGCGTGTTTGTAAGCATAGATGAAAAGGAACATGCCGTGACAACCACGCTGCCCGTGTTTGCAACGCAAATAAGTGTCGGACAGGCTTCGTTTCGGGATTCGTTCAAAGTCGTGGCAGAATATCCGGAGTATAAACGCCTTACCGCAGAGGAAACGAAACGTATAAGAAAAATCGCCAAAAACATAGGCGAGAATCTTGATATAGAATGCCATTTTGCAATAGAGCGCAAGGTAGGAAAACTGGATGTGTCGTTTGTGCCTATTGTTAAGCGGAAAGGCAGCTATTACCGTGTTGTGAGTTGCAAACTGGCTGTTTATCGCGTTACGGATAATTTAACGGATTCATTTATTGGTCATCCCGGGCAATCGCTTCCAACCCGTGCAGTTACAAGGGCTTTAAGTAGTACGGACTCACGTTATGCAGAGCATTCCGTTCTTTCCAGTGGCCGCTGGGTGAAAATCCGTGTGAATTCGGAAGGCGTGTACTCTTTGACCAAATCATTTCTTTCTTCTGTTGGTTTCTCAGACCCTTCGCGAGTTAAATTATACGGCTACGGAGGACTAGTGCAAGATTCCGTAATAACATATTCGGGCGAGAACCGCAATTATGACGATTTGCAGGAAATACCGTTGTATCGCGACGGCTCAAAGATTTTGTTCTTTGCAGAGGGTGTTACGAAATGGATTTACGTAAAAGGGAAATGGAGGCATGTGAATAATCCTTATTCAAGCTACTCGTATTATTTCCTGACCGAGGGCGATTCTCCGGCCGTAATGCAGGATGTGACGGCGAATGCAAGCAATACAATCGTGCGCACTTCTGTGAAATCGCATGCCTTGTACGAGGAAGACGCTTTCAGTTGGTATACGAGCGGACAGCAGTTTTTTGACAGTTATGATTTTGCAAACGGTAATTCGCGAACATATCAAATATCTGCCCCCGACGCAAAAGAAGAAAGCACGGCTTATGTAACTGTTGTCTTTACGGCGGCAAATACCTCGGCTGCAACTAATGTAGATGTGCAGCTTAATTCATCCAAACTCGGTACTATGAACATCCCGTTGCTGAATAACACAAATTACGGAGAGCAGGGCAACAGGGCACGTTTGGTAGAAAAAACTTATAGCACACGAATTTTGCAAGGCGCAAATGATGTGCATTTCGTAACGACATCGGGGCATTCAGCGCGCCTTGATTACATCGCTTTGAATTATGAAAGGAACTTGAACCTGTCGTCTTCTTTCTTTGTAATGAGCGACCCGGAAAACAATTCGTCAGGGGTTTATTCCATTTCGTCCGCAAACAGTGATACTAAAGTGTGGAGAATAGGGAAGGCTGGAAGGCCGCAGGAGAATATCGTAGGTACGCTAAACGGGAATACGCTGAATGTAACTCTTCCTGAGGCTTCTGAACGCTATGTCGTAGTAAATACTTCTGCTACGTTTCCAACGCCAACGTTTGTAGAACATGTGAAAAATCAGGATTTACATGCTGACAAGTCTTATGATATGGTGGTCATCGTTCCGAAAAGCGGAAAACTTATGTCGCAGGCGCAACGCCTTATTGACGCGCACGTGACGAACGACAGCTTGAGGATACGTCTTGTCAGGGCAGATGAATTGTATAACGAATTTTCATCGGGAACGCCCGACGCAATGGCTTACAGACGATATTTGAAAATGCTTTACGACAAGGCCGGCTCAGAAAATGACATGCCTAAGTTCTTACTTTTATTCGGCGACGCCGCGTGGGACAACCGCATGGTTACGCAAGACTGGAGGAATAGCTCGCCTGATGATTATTTGTTGTGCTACGAATCGTGGAATTCAACAAATGAGGTGTCAAGCTATGTGACAGATGACTTCTTTGGAGTCCTTGATGACGGCGAAGGCGAAAACCTGTCATACGACAAGCTGGATATATATATAGGACGGTTTCCCGTAACGACCGAGGCCGAAGCAAAGATTATGGTAGATAAAACCATAGATTATATGAACAATAAAAACGTCGGAGCCTGGAAAAATGTAATTTGCATGATGGGCGACGACGACGTAGATAGTAACTCCCTTATGTCGGACGCGGAAAGCATTGCCTCTTGGATAGAAAGCAGACATCCTGATTATAATGTGCGTCGTATATATTGGGACGCGTACCAAGTGGAGAAAACATCAACCGGCAATTCCTATCCCGAAATAACAAAGCTGCTTAAAAGCTATATGCAGAATGGAGCTTTAATTATGAATTATACTGGACATGGTGCGCCGGCGTCAGTTTCTCATGAGAAAGTTTTGATGTTAAATGATTTCAAGGAGTGCAGGTCAAAGAATCTGCCGCTTTGGATTTTTTCTTCATGCGAGGTAACACCATTCGATTCGCACGAAGAGACAATAGGCGAGGCAGCTTTGTTGAATCCAGATGGGGGAGCTGTTGCTTTTATAAGCGCAACTCGCTCGGTTTATTCTACGCGTAACAGATATCTTAACACGTATTTGATGGAAAATCTTTTGAATGGCGACGGCGGGAAACCAATGCCCATGGGTAAGGCTCTAACACAGGCAAAATGCTCTTTGGTCACGTCTTCGAACATGAGTGACAGAACTATAAACAAACTGAAATACGTACTTACCGGCGACCCCGCGCTGAAGCTTATGTTTCCAACCGAAAGATTGGTGATAGACAGTATCAATGGGAAACGTTTGGGGAATTCAGTAGTGAATCTGCCCGCCGGTAGTGTAGCAAGAATTTCAGGTCGTATTGTTAATACGTATGGAAATACAATCGAAAATTATAATGGGGTAGTCAATGCTACAGCATATGATAAAAAAGAGTTGATAACTTGCAATGACAACGCGGGAAACGGTTTAGATCCTTTCACTTTTTATGACAGAACGCGACGACTGTTCGAAGGTACAGACTCGGTAACCGGCGGTCGCTTTTCATTCAGCTTCCCCGTTTCGATTGACGCTAGTTATTCAGATGAAACGTGCTTGATGAGCCTTTATTCTGTTTCAAACGACCATGAGACAGAAGCGCATGGATATAGTTCTTCTTTCTCAATTAATTCATCCGAGTCCTTAAATCCCGACAGCGTCGGACCGATGATGTATGTTTATTTGAATAATCCGGATTTCCAGGATGGTGGCAAAACAAACCTCACTCCGTATTTTGTGGCTTTAATGGAAGATTCCGACGGAATAAATGCAACTGGCAGTGGAGTAGGACATGATTTGGAACTTATAATAGACGGCACTACGTCTTACGTACTTAACGACTATTATGCGAACGAGTTCGGTACATATACAAAGGGTCGTGTACGCTTTTCTATTCCAGAGTTAGAGCCGGGCAAACACAGGTTGGTGTTCCGTGCCTGGGATATGATGGGAAATTCATCCTCGCAGATGTTGAACTTTGTTGCTGTGAGGGGGCTTAAACCGGAAATACTGGATATAACGTGTAGTCCGAATCCTGCAACTCTGACTACGCACATGCAAATATATTACGACCGTCCGCAGAGCGATATGCGGTTCCATGTGCAGGTTTACAATACGATGGGGCAAATTGTTTATGAAACAACAGCCGCAGGACAGAGCGAAGACGGGTATTATCAATTGGAGTGGAATCTTACAAATTCCAGCGGAGCAAGACTGCCCGGAGGTTTGTATTTGTATAGGGTGTCGGTTTCTGAAAACGGCGGACGAACGAGTTCAAAAACCAAGAAATTGATAATTCTGAACAATAAATAAACCCGCTTGCAGTTTATTAATTTGATAAATCTCTTGAACAATATGAAATATAGGATATTATTAACGCTGCTGCTCGTAGTGGCGGCAGTAGTTCCCTCAAATGCCCAAAAAGAACAGTTCAATCCCGTCAGTACGGCGGTAAATTCTCTGAAGATTGGGCCGGATGCCCGCTCCGGAGGTATGGGCGATATAGGTGCTGCTACCGAACCGGACGCAAACTCACAGGCGTGGAACCCTGCAAAATATCCGTTTGCCATTAGTCGTGCAGGTTTGGCCATTAACTATACTCCATGGTTGAGGAAACTTGTAAACGACATAGGCCTGGCTTATGTGGCAGGTTATACCCGTTTGGGCGATTATACGGCAATCAGTTCCTCGTTGCGTTATTTTTCGCTTGGCGAGGTAGACGCCGGCGACAACATGACAATAAAGCCGTATGAGTTAAGTTTCGACGTGGGTGTGTCGCGAATGCTTAGCGAGACGTTTTCGGCAGCTATTTCATTGCGTTACATTTACTCCGACCTTAGCGGCAATTATAGCGATGACACTTCGCCCGGTTCTGCCTTTGCTGCCGATATAGCCATGTATTACAATAATTACGTAATAATGGGCAGCAGGGAGTGCCTGCTGGCTTTCGGCTTGAACATAAGCAATATAGGTAGTAAAATAAAGTACGGAGATGAAAACTCCTATTTCATCCCCACGAATTTACGCTTGGGTGTGAATTATCTGGTGCCGATAAACGAGTTCAACAAAATAGCGTTCAGCGCGGACATAAACAAGCTCCTTGTGCCGACAATGCCTTTGCAGGAGGATGACGAAACCGACGAAGCGTACCAGGAACGTCTTCAGAAAGACTATTACGACCAATCACCGATAACCGGTATTTTCAAGAGCTTTGGCGACGCTCCCGGCGGATTCAGCGAGGAACTCAAAGAAATACAATGGAGCGTTGGTGTGGAATACACCTATAACGATAAATTTACGTTGCGCGCAGGTTATCACGACGAGAACAAGATGAAAGGTAACCGTAAGTACTTTACGGTTGGTGCAGGTTTCCGAATGAATGTTTTCTCGCTCGATGCCGGCTATGTAATTTCCACAGCGGCAAGCAACCCGCTCGACCAGACATTGCGCGTATCCCTCGCGTTTGATTTTGACGGTATTAAAGACCTGTTCTCGCGCAGGCGTTAAACACATAAGCAATGAAAACACGAATAGGTCTCGGCTTTGATGTACATCGTCTTGTTGAAGGGCGCGAACTTTGGCTCTGCGGTATAAAACTCGATTATTCAAAAGGGCTGCTTGGGCATAGCGACGCTGATGTGGCGTTGCATGCTTTATGCGACGCACTTCTCGGAGCTGCTTCAATGCGCGACATCGGCTATCACTTTCCCGATTCAGACGATAAGTATAGCGGAGCGGATAGCAAGGTACTCCTTAAATCGGTCATGCAGAAAATCAAGGAGGGCGGTTATTCCGTAGGTAACGTAGATATTACCATTTGCCTGGAAAAACCAAAATTGAAGAATCATATCTTCGAAATGCAGCAGTGCATAGCAAGCGTAATGGAAGTTGGCGAAGATTGCGTGTCGGTAAAGGCTACCACAACGGAACGTCTCGGCTTTACCGGGCGCGAGGAAGGCATTGCCGCCTATGCCGTGGCGCTTTTGGAAAAGGAATAATGCGCGTATTCAACGCCGTGACGCGGTATGCACCTTACGTTAAAAAAACGTAGGAAAGGCATTACCGGAGCGTAAAATTTTACGCAGGAATTAAGGATAAAATGGTATTCGGGAAAGAAACTGGTTCCCAGATTTTCAAACCCCGCTGCGAGCAAAGAAAAATTATGTCCGACCTATTTCAAAATATGTCAGACATATTTTGAAATATCTCAGACATATTTTCGGCCTTGTGAAACTTCGTGTTTTATAATGCAGACAAAAAAGGCGGAAAGCGATACATGCTTTCCGCTGTGTGTTGATTTGTTTAAATTGTGTTGTACGTATAGGGCTGGTGTTCTGCCCTTATTTTTTGTGCAGCTTTTCTTTTAAGTTTTTGTTGAACGCGCTGAGGGGATTGTTCTTGGTCGCGAATCCAAGCCCTTTGGTTTGCAGGTCTACGGCAAAGGTTGCAAGTGATTGCAGCAATGTTTCCTTTTGCTGCTTGGCATTCGGATTGATAACGACGTTTATGCCCTTGTGCACAATTTCCACGTTAATGTCTTTTCCTGCTTGTACGGGGTCGCCGTCTCGGTGAATTACGCCCGGTTCCTGGCGGTGAATGGACAGCTTGCGCGTCTGGAACATCCTAACGCGGCTTCCGGTCCTTAAAGTCTTGCTGAATAACTGTAAGGCCAGTTGCGGAGCTTCGAATGCACTGAACGGTTCCACGATTGTAACGTCCATGAGCCCGTCGTTCATTGAAGCCTGCGGGGCTATGTAGGCGTTATTCCCGTATTCCGAGGCATTTGCGCATGTTATGAGGAACGCTTTGTAAGTTTGGCTTCCTGTTTCGTCCTCAACAATGTAAGTCTCCGGTTCGTAACGCAGCCACTCGGCCAGAGCCTGCTCCAGATATGTTAGTACACCGCGCTTTTTTGCTTCGGTGAACTTATAGCTTACGTAGGCGTCGAACCCCATTCCGCAGGTGCAGAAGAACGGTTCGCCGCACACTGTGCCATAATCGAGTTTTTCAATGGTGTGCTGGTTTATAATCCCAACGGCGCGTTTTCCCGACATGGGGATGTGAAGGTGGCGGGCAAGCCCGTTGCCCGAACCGCAAGGTATGATTCCCAGAGCCGTTTCCGAACCGATAAGCCCGCTGGCCACTTCGTTTACCGTGCCGTCGCCGCCCACGGCAACCACTATGTCAGTGCCGTTTTTTGCTTCTTGCCTCGACAACTGCTCCGCGTGCCCGGCATGCTCGCTGTAAAGTATCTTATAGTCAAAATATTGCCTGTTCAAAACCTCAGCAATGTTTCGAACTATAGTACCTTTACCCTTTGTTCCTGAAATAGGGTTGATAATGAATGTTATTCGCTTTTTTTCCATTTCGGATGAGTGCGCAAAGATAGTCCTAATTTCAATAAAAATGAGAGGCCTAATCGTAAAAAATAATTTAATGCCCGTTTTTTTTCGCTGGAATTATTTAATTGTGTAAAAATTACTATCTTTGCGCCGTTTTTAATGAACTACATTATACGCCTCTTTTGATTTAGAATAATTTAAAGATGGGATTATTACAAGAAAGACTGAAAAAATACGATTTGCCGCAACAATATATGAAGCAGGGAGTGTATCCCTACTTTCGTGAAATAGATGGCAAGCAGGGTACCGAAGTCAATATGGGCGGAAAAAATGTCCTTATGTTTGGCTCGAATGCTTATACCGGCCTGACCGCACATCCGCGGGTTATTGAAGCGGCAGCAAAGGCGTTGTATAAATATGGGACGGGCTGCGCTGGCTCGCGTTTCCTGAACGGAACTTTGGACTTGCATGTCCAGCTTGAAAAGGAACTTGCAAAATTCGTAGGAAAAGAAGAAGCCTTGTGCTTTTCAACAGGTTTTACCGTAAACAGCGGTGTGATAGCCTGCCTTACCGGACGGGACGATTATATTATATGCGATGACCGCGACCATGCTTCTATAGTAGACGGGCGCAGGCTTTCTTTCTCGAAAAGCTTGAAGTACAAGCATAACGACATGGAAGACCTCGAATGCCAGCTAAAGAAATGCAAGCCCGACGCAGTAAAACTGATTGTTGTTGACGGAGTGTTCTCGATGGAAGGCGACCTTGCAAACCTGCCCGAGATAATACGTTTGAAACACAAGTATAATGCAACGGTAATGGTTGACGAGGCTCACGGCATAGGAGTGTTCGGAAAGCAGGGACGAGGCGTTTGCGATCATTTCGGCCTTAGTGACGAGGTAGACCTTATCATGGGAACTTTCAGCAAAAGCCTTGCGTCGATAGGAGGTTTCATTGCTTCGGACTCAAGCATAATAAACTGGCTTCGCCATAACACACGTACATATATATTCAGCGCCAGCAACACTCCGGCTGCTACGGCAGCGGCAATGGAAGCCCTGCATGTAATACAGGAAGAGCCGGAACGTCAGGAGCGTTTGTGGGATGTTACGAATTATGCCTTGAAACTGTTCCGCGATAACGGTTTCGAGATAGGGGCTACCGAATCGCCAATCATTCCTCTTTATGTGCGCGATGTTGACAAGACATTCCTTGTTACGCGCAAGGCATTCGAGGAAGGCGTTTTCATAAATCCCGTAATTCCGCCGGCTTGTGCGCCGCAGGATACGCTCGTAAGGTTCGCGCTTATGGCAACGCATACCAAAGAGCAGGTAGACCTCGCCGTACAACGGCTTGTGAAAGTGTTTAAAGAACTGGATTTGCTTTAATTAGCGTTTTAAAAACATATTGAAGCGGTGTGCGAAATTTTTCGTACACCGCTTTTTGTCTTTATACAATACATTCTATTTCGTTTTCGGACATTAAAATGTTCTGTTTTTCACAAAAGATGTTCAGAAAGGACTATAAACAAGGGCTTTTGTTATTATTTTTGTGCAGAATTTTGCCAAGAAAACAGAAAGGTCTAATTTTACACAGAGTTTAACTGCTATAAGGTTTTATAAACCGAATGGCGAATGTTTAATTAAAAACTTTTTATGATGAAGAAATTTTTGTTTACTCTGGCAGCAGCTTTTGTAACTCTTACTGCAAGCGCACAGGTTTATGTTGGTGGCGAAGTTGGTTTTTGGCGTAACTGGGCCGACGGCGCAAACGAAACCACGTTCAAGGTTCTTCCTGAAGTAGGTTACAATCTGAGCGAAGACTGGGCTATCGGTACGCAGATAGGTTACCAGTACAACTACAAAAAAGGCGTTAATGTAAATGCGTTCGTAGTTACTCCTTATGCTCGTTGGACGTTTGCTAAGTTCGACGCTGTAAGCCTCTTCCTCGACGGTGGATTCGAGTTCGGTACTTACAAGTATGGTGGTGACCGTGACGATAAAGAGTCTTATAATGCTTGGGGCATAGGTATCAAGCCGGGTGTAAAGGTAGACCTTACCGACAAGCTCTCGTTTATTGCTCATGCAGGCTTCTTCGGTTATCGTGACGCTGACGAGAAAAAAATATTCGGCGAGAACGGATTCGGTGTTGACGTTGACGGAAACGCTCTGCAGTTCGGTCTGTACTACAACTTCTAAGAAAGAACATTATTACCTCACAGAAGGGTGGGTATCGGCTATTAAAGCCGATACCCGCTTTTTTTGTTACTATACGCCGTTTGGCAGGCAATAATAAAAAGGAACTGTTGCGGAAATCAATGTGTATGAAAGCCGACTGAAGGCAACAGGCGGGATAAGTCCTTAACAAACAGTTCCGTTATTGCCGCCGGTGTTACTTGTGTTTTACATTGTGCCGGTCGTGAAGAAAAGTGGAAAACCAGAGTGGGAAAACGGCCTTTTTTGAGCGGAAAAATTGAAAACTGATTTTCAGTGTGTTTACCCCACATAGGAGAAAAGAAAAAATACAAGGCACATATTTTAAAATATGTGCCTTGTAT
>ERZ779643.573-NODE-573-length-29901-cov-2.789888_pt1 | contig 29901 bp, 22 predicted proteins | sample MGYA00511564_ERZ779643 | MGnify/ENA primary metagenome ERZ779643 (study PRJEB29588, sample SAMEA2147114) | human gut metagenome | biome: human gut; feature: human-associated habitat; material: faeces | place: Denmark | collected 2008/2010 ... | reverse complement strand
CAAGTTGATAAGCACCTGCATGATGAGTCCTGCGTCCACCCGTACCAACAGTGGTGTATCTCCGCAATCCGCCATAATGTGATGTTCTGCTGATCTTCGATCGATATGCCGGAGTGCTTCCGATACAATGTCGTCTACGACCTGATCAGAAAGGTGCAGTTTTACGCTGCCGTCCGCAATTTTCGTAATGGAAAGCAAGTTCTCAACAAGTCCAATCAGCCATTGTGCATCATCATAAATATCCGTAAATATCTGTTTCCGCGTTTGCTCATCCAATGCGGCATAGCTGTGCAGTAATGTATCGGCGTTGCCGGAAATGGAGGTCAGAGGAGTTCGCAGATCGTGAGAAATGGAACGCAGGAGATTGGCACGAAGCTGCTCGTTCTTTGCAAGGACGGCAGTTTCTTCCTTTTCTCTGGCATTACGCAGGCTTTCTAACGTCAGGGCACACTCTCCGAGGATGGAAAACAGAATACTGGATGTAAATGCATCCGGCTGTGTTTTTTTCTCCATCGGAATCCCGACAACACCGTAAGCCTGCTGCCCGGTACGGATAGCAAGATACAGTCGTTTTGCCTTTGGAAATGTTTCAGTCGTTGCTCCGGCGCGCTTCCGGTTTTGCCAGACCCAGTGAATTACATCCTGTTCCTGATCATCAGCCGGAGCAGGATGTGGACAGCTTCCATCTGTCGGATAAAGAATACCTGTGGAGAGTGCATCACCCTGCACAGGATAAACCAGAATGTCCCGTTGCAGGAGTTTTTGTATCTGCATTGCGGTCATCTGATAAACCTCCTCCGGTGCTTCTGCCTTTTGGAGCTTTCTGTTCATATCAAAAAGAAGCTTTGTACGATAGGCGTCCCGTGCAGATAATAGTGCATGGGCTTTGAGCTTTGTGGCAAGTGTGCCGGTCAAAAGCGCTGCTGCAAACATAACGGCAAAGGTTATGGGATATTTGCTTCCATATGCACCCAAAGACAAACGTGGTTCTGTTAAAAAAAAATTGAACAGAACGACACTCAAAAAGGCGCACAGTATACCACAGGTATATCCATTCGTAAAAGAAGAAGTCAGAAGCACGCCCAGCAGGTAAACCATGATGATGTTGGCACTTGCAAGGTCAAGTTTCAAAAACAGCCATCCGATGATCGTTGCAGCTGCCAGAATACCAAGTGTCAGGAGAAGCTCCCGGGCGGTCGGGAGTACAGGACGAATGGTGGAAAGTCGCTTTCCGCGATAGCTTTTGTAGACTTCAGCATCCGGAATGATATGAATGTCAACCTCCGGCGCCAGTGTGATGAGCCGCTCCGTCAGTGTTGGCTCACTCCAGAAATGCCGCCGTTGTATGCCGCTTCGTCCGATTACAATTTTGGTTACATCGGAGAGCCGTGCATATTCTGCAATTTGTGTAGGTACATCTTCCCCATGTGTTGTGACGATCTCTGCGCCGAGCTGCTTTGCAAGATACATATGAGCCTGCAATCGAACAGTATCTTCTGCATTCATGGCAGCGTATCCGGGTGTCTGCACATAAAGTGCCGTAAAACTTCCACAAAACGCCTGTGCCATGTTACCAGCCATTCGCACAATACGTTCATTGGATGGAGAAGGAGATAAACACACCAGAATATGTTCTCTTTCTGTTTTGTTTACTATATTCTGCACATCCTCACCGCCTTTAATATTAATAGTAATTCTGAAACAATTACTAATATTATTATAGCATCAATATATGATGGCTTCTACCTGACAGGATTGAATTCGGTTTTGATTTTCCATCTTACGTTACAGTTCAGATCCGGAAGCATTTTTGCAGTGCCTTGTATTCGCCCAGTACCAGAATGGAACCATCTCCGGATAATATTGTATCAGGCGTGACGGAAACGTCCGTTTTTCCTGCGTGTTTGATGCCGAGAATACTGATTCCAAACTTTCTGCGGATATCCAGATCACCAATACTTTTACCAATCCAGCCTTCCGGCACTCCTACTTCAAAAATAGCATGCTGTTCGTCAATTTCTATATAATCGAAAATATGGTCAGCAGTGTACCGGATAGCAGCCCACTTTGCAACCTGCTTTTCCGGGTAGACCACGTGGTCGGCTCCGTTTCGAAGCAGAAACTTTTCCTGTACATCCCGTTCGGCGCGTGACACTACACATTTTGCTCCAAGCTCCTTCAGCAGTGATGTTGTTTCAAGCGAGTTCTGAAAGCTTCCTCCAATGGTTACAATGCAAACGTCATAATTTCCGATGCCAAGAGAACGAAGAAAGTCTGCATTTGTACTATCGCCAATCTGTGCATTGGTGACAAATGGCAATACATCATTAATCCGGTCTTCACTTGTATCGACTGCCATAACCTGATGACCCAGTTGGGAAAGCTGTATGGCTATATGTCGTCCGAAGCGGCCTGCTCCGATTAGTAGAATATTTTTCATAAAATAAAATCCTCCTTATTTATCCGACTGTAATTTTTTCCTGGGGCAGTTTTGCATTTCCCGCCTTTTTGCCGGAGAGCGTGGCGTAAATAAGTGTTAGACCGCCGACTCTGCCAAGATACATGAGTATGATCAGTACTATTTGTGAAGGAATATGCAGCTGTGGTGTAATCCCTAACGTCAACCCGACCGTTCCGACTGCTGATGATGTTTCATAGAGGCAGTCGGATAACGGAAGATGCTCATATACACTGATAAAAATGCCTCCTCCAAAGAACAGCGTAAGATACATTGTCAGAATGGTCGAAGCGGTTTTGACAGTATTGCAATCAATCCTGCGTTTGAAAAACTGGGCATTATCGCGTTGACGAAAGGTTGCGACAGCATTGGCAAGCAGAACCCCCAGCGTTGTTGTCTTCATTCCGCCTGCGGTAGAACCGGGAGCGCCGCCAATAAGCATCAGAAGAATCATTATGCCCTTCGATGCACCTGACATTGCAGATAGAGCTACTGTGTTAAAGCCCGCCGTCCTTGTAGTGACAGACTGGAAAAAGGATACCAGAAGCTGCGTTCCTGTTGGAAGCGCAGAAAAGTCCTCAAAAAAGAAAAATGCAGCAGGCACAACAATAAGGAAGCCCGTTATGACAAGGATTACCTTGCTCTGTACCCGATAGCGATGAAAATGCCACTTGTGTTCGCAGATATCATCCCAGGTCAGAAAACCAATGCCGCCGATCACGATCAGTAGCATAATTGTGATATTGATGATCGGATTGCCTGTATAACCGGTGAGGGAAGGATAGAGATTGTTTTCTGTTCCAAGAATGTCAAACCCGGCATTACAAAATGCAGATATGGAATGAAACACTGCCATCCAGATACCCCGCCATCCATAGTCCCGGCAGAATACCGGAAGCATGGCTGCTGCACCAAGCAGCTCAATTAAAAATGTACCTCGAAGGATAAACTGCGTCAGCCGGACAACTCCGCCAACCTTTGGAGCGGAAATTGCGTCCTGCATGGTGCTGCGCTGCATCAGAGAGATTTTTCGTCCGGACAGCAATGCGAACGATGCTGCAACTGTTACAACGCCAAGTCCTCCGATCTGTATCAGTGCAAGAATGACAGCCTGGCCGAAGCCTGACCAATAGCTTCCGGTATCCTGCACCACAAGTCCGGTGACGCAGACGGCAGAGGTCGCAGTAAACAGCGTTTCGTTGAATGGAGTTATGCATCCCTCTGTTGTGGAGACCGGTAGCATCAGCAGCAATGCTCCCAGCAAAATGACTCCGACAAAACCTGATATGATAATTTGGAAAGACGAAAGGCGGTGCTTTTGGTGAATGATTTCTTCCGGCATAAAGTCAGCTCCTTATCTACTATGATAGCTAAGTGGTTTTATTATACATTATACAGCCGGAAATTTTAAGGGCAGATAAGAAATATTTGCGGCGTATTAAGATTAGATAAAGATGTGCTGATTTGTAAAAAAATTGAATTCATGTAAGAGATGCATTATTATAAATAGTATAAAATTTCCAAAAGTGAATATGAAATTAAGTTATTCAACATTAATCACAACATATGGGGTCAGTGAAAATGCTTATTCAGGGGAGATCCAGTCAATTATTACAGCGGAGAATTTATTTGCTGAATAAAATTTTCGTAGTATTACTATGAAATGCAGAACAGTTTTGAAAATCTGAAATAGAGAAAAGCATGAAACTATACTGGTAATTGGAGTCAGGGGATCATGGAGCAAAAGCAGTTGAAATATTCGAAGTTAATGGAAGATTTAAGGGAGAAGATGGTGTCGGGAGAAATCCAGGCAGGAGACAGGCTTCCTTCGGAAAATGAATTATCGGCTCAGTATCAGGTCAGCAGACAGACGGTGCGCAAGGCTCTTTCGGTGCTTCAGAATGAAGGCTATATTTACGCGGAGCATGGGAGAGGAACCTTCTGTTCCGAGCGGGTCTTACATACGGGACATTCCCATAATATTGCCGTAGTTACCACGTATCTGTCGGATTATATTTTCCCGCGTGTAATCGGTGGAATCGATAAGGTACTGACGGAGCAGGGCTACAGCATCATTCTGAAAAATACAAGGAATTCCAGAAGTCAGGAGGCAAGATGCTTAGAAGAGCTTCTTCAGAAGGACATTGACGGAATTATTATCGAGCCGAGCAAAAGTCAGATTTATTGTAAGCACACCCACCTGTATGAAAAGCTGGAAGAGTATGGTATTCCTTACGTGTTTATCCAGGGCTGCTTTGCAACGATGAAGGAGAAGCCAAGGGTGCTTATGGATGATGCGATGGGTGGTTATCTTATTACGAAGTATCTGATCGATACAGGGCATAAGTCGATCATTGGCGTGTTTAAGTCGGATGATATCCAGGGGCAGAACCGTCACAAGGGATATGTAAAGGCGTTGCAGGAAGCCGGGATTCCTTATGAACCGGATCATGTGATCTGGTTTTATACGGAGGATCGTGCTATTCATCCGTATGAGGCCATTAAGCAGATGGCAGAAAGCGGAGTTCCGATGGATGGGGTTGTCTGCTATAATGACCAGATTGCCATGAAGGTGATTCAGGGCCTTACTGCTGCCGGGAAAAAGGTTCCTTCTGATGTATCCGTGACCGGATATGACAATTCCTACATAGCGAACAATGGGGGACTGCAGTTGACGACTATTGTTCATCCTCAGGAAAAGCTGGGAGAAATGGCAGCAGAGCTGCTGCTTAAGCTGATTCATTGTGAAGAGCACAGAAACAGGCTGCCTGAGGATCCGTCAAAAGAAAAGATGAAAGAGCCGGTCTGCACAGATATTCTGATTGCACCGGAGCTGGTTATCGGAAATTCCTGTATCGTGAGGGATCCAATAGAAAAAAGCATGTCCTGAATCAGAATGGTATCTTTTTCAGGACATGCTTTGTGCTTCTGATTTATTTGGTAAGACGGATTACATTCCAGCTGTGCTTTCCAAGAACGGTATGTATTTTGCCGTTCTCAAGCTTCGTAGCATCGGAATGCGTCGGGGCAACGTGATCCGGATCCGCTTCAGTGTTGACTGCTTTCATATCGTCGTTGGTCAGTACGATATGCTCAGCCAGACGGTATCCCTCGAACTGACGCAGATCACAGGAAACCTCCATATCCTCATCCAGGCTCTTGTTAACCGCAAAAATAGTCAGTGCGTCATGCTCTTCATCCCAGATGCAGACAGAGTCAAGGTATGGGGCATCGCCATAGGTTTTACTTTCATAAACGGGAGTCAGAACCTGTGTGTTTAACACGGTTCCACGGCCGTATACACTTGCGTGCATATATGGATAAAAGATGGTCTGACGCCATGCGCCGGTGTCGGATGTCATGATTGGGGCGATGACATTGACAAGTTGTGCCAGACATGCAATCTTAACACGGTCAGCGTGGCGCAGGAGTGTGATCAGTAAGCTTCCGACAAGCAGTGCATCCTCGAAGTTGTAGACATCTTCCAGCTGATGCGGTGCACGAACCCATTTTTCAAGCTTCTTATCCTGCTCATTGCTGTGATACCATACATTCCACTCATCGAAGGAAAGGTTGATCTGCTTCTTACCATGTTTTTTAGCTTTGACCGCATCACAGATAGCAACGACACCGGAAATGAAGTCATCCATACCCTTGGAGCTTGCCAGAAAATCAACCGTGTCGTCAGCAGCATTTCCATAATACTGATGCAGGGAGAGATAATCCACCTCGTCATAGCATTCGTCCAAAATCGTATATTCCCAGGAGCCGAAGGTCGGCATGGTAAGACCGGAGCTTCCACAGGCAACAGTCTCGATGGTCGGATCCATAAATTTCATCAGACGGGAGGTTTCTGCAGCAATACGGCCATATTCGGAAGCAGTCTTATGTCCCATTTGCCATGGTCCATCCATCTCATTGCCAAGGCACCAGAGCTTGATGTTATGCGGATCTTTATAGCCGTGGGATTTTCTCAGATCGCTGTAGTAGGTGCCTTCTTTGAAATTACAGTATTCCAGAACATTTTTGGCGTCCTCCGGTCCGCGGGTTCCGAGGTTGACAGCCATCATGATATCGCTGCCGGCTTTTTTGGACCAGTCGGCAAATTCGTTCAGGCCAAACTCGTTTGTCTCAATGACACCCCAGGCAAGCTCCGGTTTCGCAGGCCGCTTGTCCTTCGGACCTACACTGTCCTCCCAGTGATAACCGGAAACAAAATTTCCACCCGGATAGCGGACGATCGGTACCTGAAGCTCTCTGACAAGAGCCAGCGTATCCTTGCGCAAGCCCTGCTCATCGGAAAGTGCACTTCCCTCCTGATAGATTCCTTCATAAACAGCACGTCCCAGGTGTTCGATAAAGGAACCAAAGATTCGTTTGTCAACTTTTCCGGTCAGAAAGTATTTGTCAATGATAATCTCTGCTTTTTTCATATTTTAAAATTCTCCTTTCAGATAATGTTTTCTTATGATTTTGATTTTAACAGGAGGGAGAAAAAAACCTAGAGATTTTTGTCCGATAAAATTGACTTTTCTTCCGGCCTTGCGATAGAATGGGAAAAAGGAGAAGAGGATGGATTTTTCGATTCATATTTGTGAATATAACAGATCTAATGCAGATTACGATATTATTTACCGTCCGGAGGGCGGTGGAGATTATCTGTTTCTGCTGTTTAAAACACCAATGCGGGTGTATGTGGGAAAGCAGTTTTCCATTACACAGGAAAATGCCTGTATTTTTTACACACCCGGTCATGAGCAGCATTATCAGGCGGTACAGAAATTCCGCAACAGCTACGTGCATTTCTGGTGTAATGAGGATCTGGGAGCGAGGTACGGAATTGTGCCGAACATGATTTTTTATCCGCAGAATACGGAAGAAATTGATGAATATATCCGTTGTCTGCAGCGGGAATATATTACAAAAGATCCTTATGCGGCGGAATATGAGGAGACACTGGTCCGTCAGATGCTGATCACAGCATCACGTGGTATGTTGCTGCATCGGAAAGCAGCCGCAGAGCCGGAGGGATTATACCGTGAGTTTCAGGAGCTGCGCCTTGCCATGCTGAGCCACTATGAAAAGGAATGGACCATGGAAAAGCTTTGCGAGAGGGCCAATATGGAAAAAAGCCAGTTTTATTCCTATTATAAAAAGTTTTTCAGCAGCACGCCGCATAATGATCTGATAGAGGTGCGCCTCGATAAGGCGAAAAACCTTCTCACGAACCAGGCGCTCTCCATTAGTCAGACTGCTGAGCTTTGCGGCTTTTCCAATCCGTCGCACTTCAGCCGCTATTTCAAAAAGCACTGCGGCTGTTCACCGAAGGAATGGCGTCTTGGTTCTCAGCAAAACAACGGGAATTATGGGAGTAGAACCGACAGCAGTAATTATCCGGAGGGGGGAGAATCATGATTAAGGTTTTTCTGGTAGAGGATGAGTATGTCATCCGTGAGGGAATCAAGAAGAATATTGACTGGCAGGCACATGGATATGAATTCTGCGGAGAAGCAGGAGATGGAGAGCTTGCTTTTCCGATGATTCAGGAAATACGGCCGGATATTGTGATTACCGATATCCGCATGCCATTTATGGACGGACTGGCCTTGAGCAGGCTGATCAAAAAGGAATTTCCGGAAACAGAAATTATTATTTTAAGCGGATATGAAGAATTTGAGTATGCCAAAGAAGGAATTAAAATTGGTGTAGCCCAGTATCTTCTGAAACCGATCAGCGGAGATGCCCTGATTAAGGAAATTGACCTGGTGGCGGCATCCATTGTAGAGCGGAAGCAGAAGGAACGGATCCGGGAACGTTACTTTAAACAGAGTATGGACCGTGAATCGGAGAAAGATAACCTCAATATCCAGGAGCTGGATTACAAGCAGTTTGAGAAAAGTAAGCTGCAGGAGTTTATGAAGGTCGGATGCAAGGAGGAGGTTCCTTACTTTATTGACGAGATGTTTCAAAAGCTGGATCATAGTGCCGTGAAATCCAGAATCTTCCGGCAGTACATTGTGATGGATGCCTATTTTTGTGTTGCAGAATTTGTGGAAGAGATCGGTTTGTCGAGGGATGAAGTGGAACCGATGGATGTTGCTTCGGATGTATTGTCAAGTATCGAATATTCCAAGGAGTATATTGTCCGTATTATTCAAAAAGCAATTGATGAACGGGATCAGGTATCCGGAAATAAATATAAGGGTCTGATGGACGATGTGAAGGCATATATTGAAGCCCATTATGTGGAAGAGGATCTTACCTTAAATCAGCTTGCTGCACATGTGAACTTTTCACCCAATCATTTCAGTATGATTTTCAGTCAGCAGACAGGACAGCCATTTATTAAATATCTGACCGATTTTCGTATGAATAAGGCTAAAGAGCTCCTTCGCTGTACCGGCAAAAAGAGCAGCGAGATCGGACTGGAGGTCGGATATAAGGATCCGCATTATTTCTCAGCCCTGTTCCGTAAAACGCAGGGAATGACACCGACACAATACCGGGAAGGAAAAGCATGAATAAGAAATTGAAAAATGCAGCGAAGGATTTTTACGACCGTTCTTCCCTGACAAGTAAAATACGATATTCTTATCTGGTGATCCTGATTCCTATTTTTTTGTTTCTGCTCTTTTGCTTTTATAATCTCTGGGCAGCGAACTACCGGTATCAGGATATGATTAACTCTACCGTAGCAGCCAGTGAGTTTACGCTTGATTTTAAAAAGGATTTTGACTATGAGACCTATCTTCTGATTGTAGGAAACAAGACAGTAGAAGAATCAGAACTCCGGGATATGCTTACCAATGCGAACCGGATCATTACCGGATTGGAGCAGATTACGGATTCCAGAGACAATCTTGCCAGATTAAAGAGTATTAAGAAGTATCTGAATAATCTTGATACCTATATGGATCGTATTGAACAGAATATCCGGGTAGGAAACCGTTATGAGGACAATATGGAAATCTGGGAAAACGATGTTCAGATTGTAACGACACTCGTGCGCGAAACGATTTTTCAGTATATTTATTATGAAACAAAGGGAATTCAGGAATCCCATGCGGAATACCAGAGCTTTTTCGTTTCCATGATTGAAATTTCCGTCATTGCCTTTGTAGCGGTTTTGCTGTTGATTGTGTTTATTTCCCATTATATTCCTTTAAGTATTTCAAGACCGATTACGGAGCTTGTGGAGGTGACACAGCAGGTATCGCAGGGAAATCTGCAGGTAAGATCCCATGTTAATACAGGTGTGGAAGCAAAGCAGTTAAGCGAATCCTTAAATACGATGATTGACAAAATTAACGAGCTTCTTGAACAGGTAAAGAAGGAGCAGATCCGTATCCGGAAGGCAGAATTTGAGCTTCTTCAGGCACAGATTAATCCGCATTTTCTGTATAATACACTGGATACCATTATCTGGCTGGCAGAAAGTGATGAGCAGAAGCAGGTTGTCCATATGGTGGAGAGTCTGTCGGACTTTTTCCGGACCTCTTTGAATCAGGGAAAGGATATTATTTCGATCAAAGAAGAAATCCAGCATGTCCGCAGTTATCTGGAAATCCAGCAGATGCGGTATCAGGATATCCTGGAATATGAAATTAATGTTCCGGAGGAATTTTATCAGAATATGATTCCGAAGATCACCGTGCAGCCTCTTGTGGAAAATGCACTTTATCATGGCATTAAGAATAAACGTGGCAAGGGGAAGATCACGGTAAGAGGATACCGGGAGGGTTCCTTTTTTATCCTGGAGGTGCAGGACAATGGAATCGGTATGCAGCCGGAACGTTTGGAGCAGGTAAGGAATGCACTGGTTCATAAGCAGTTCGTGGAAAGTAAGGTATACGGATTATATAATGTAAACGAACGGATCCGCTTAAACTGTGGAGAAGAATATGGTCTCAGGATTTCAAGTACCTATCAGGAAGGAACTACAGTGAAGATTTTTCTGCCGGATGCAGACAGTGGTTTGACCAGTCCGGCAGAAGAAATTCAACCGGATTCGTAAAAAAATCAACTTAAAGTAGTTTTTGAGGATAAATTTCAACTTTTGCCATAGGGATCTTCATGGTATTTTCAGCCGGAAAAGTTATGATAGTCTTATCAAAGAGATCAGTCTTTGATGAGACTATTTTTCATTAATGGGAGGTTATAACATATGAAGAGAAAACTTATGGCATTGGCAATGGCAGCAGCAATGGTAATTGGATTAACCGCATGCGGATCCGGTTCCGCACCGGCTTCATCTACGGCATCGACAGACACAGAAAGTACATCAGACAGCGCATCTGCTTCTACAGACACAGCAGCAGATACTTCTGCATCAGGTGAGTTAATCAAGGTTGGTATCATTAATAATGACCCGAATGAATCCGGATATCGTACCGCAAATGACAAGGACCTGAAGGCAATGTTTACAGCAGAAAACGGCTATGAAGCATCCTTCGCATACAGCTTAAAGAATGATGAGCAGATTACTGCAGCACAGAAGTTCATTCAGGACGGTGTGGATTATCTTCTTCTTTCCGCAGCAGATACTGCCGGCTGGGATTCCGTATTAAAGGATGCACAGGATGCAGGTATCCGCGTAATCTTATTTGACCGTACCATCGATGCAGATGCAAGTCTTTATGAAGCATCCATCGTATCTGATATGGCAAAGGAAGGCCAGACTGCAGTTGACTGGTTAAAGGGACAGGGACTCAGCGAATATAAGATCATTCATCTTCAGGGCGTTATGGGTTCTGCAGCACAGCAGGGACGTTCCGGTGCATTGGATGAAGCAGTTGCTTCTGATGGCTGGACACTGGTAACACAGCAGACTGCAGAGTGGAATGCAGAAAAAGCACAGCAGATCGTACAGTCTGTTATTGATTCCGGCGAATCCTTCAATGTAATTTATGCAGAAAATGATGATATGGCTAAGGGAGCTGTAGCAGCACTTGATAAAGCAAATATTTCCCACGGTGTTGGCAAGGACGTTATTGTTATGGGCTTTGACTGCAACAAGTGGGCATTGGAAGAATTATTAAATCAGAACTGGAACTATGATGGACAGTGCAATCCTTTCCAGGCATCTTACATCGATGACATCATCAAGACACTGGAAAGCGGCGGAACCATTTCCGAGAAGACCATCATCATGGAAGAAAAGGGCTTTGATGCAGCTTCTATTACCCAGGAAGATGTTGATAAATACGGTATTTAAGGAAATATAGGGAAGGTCTGACATTTTTGACAGATCAGAATTATAAAATCAGGGTAACTATTCAGGATTAATGTAATTGTTAAGATAACGGTAAAGCGATTGAATAGTTACAGATGAATAAGCGCGGTGCAGGAAGGAGACATTCAAAGCTGCTCCGCGCTTATTATAAAGGCAAGGAGAGTGACGGCTGCAGTGAAAGAACATATTGTTTTACAAATGGAAAATATACATAAAAGCTTTCCCGGAGTACGTGCCCTGCAGGGAGTTGATTTTTCACTTTGTGAGGGTGAAATTCATGCATTGATGGGTGAAAACGGTGCCGGAAAATCTACATTAATTAAGGTATTAACCGGAGTTTATGGAAAAGAAGAGGGAAATATCTATCTGAAAGGCCATGACAAGCCGGTCAGTATCAAATCACCCCAGGATGCACAGGAGCTTGGAATCAGTACAGTATATCAGGAAATTACTCTGTGTCCGAATCTTTCTGTAGCAGAGAATATGTATATTGGAAGAACGAAGGGCTTCATGCAGAACTGGAAATCCATGAATGAAGGCGCAAACCGTATATTAAAGTCTCTGGATATTCCGACGGATGCATCGGAGCAGCTGGCAAACTGCTCGATTGCTGTCCAGCAGATGGTAGCTATTGCACGTGCAGTAGATATGGACTGCAAGGTTCTGATTCTGGATGAGCCGACCTCCTCTTTGGATGAGCAGGAGGTTGAAAAGCTGTTTAAGTTAATGCGTGATCTGAAGGCAAGAGGCGTTGGAATTATCTTTGTAACACATTTCCTCGATCAGGTATATGAGGTATGTGATAAGATTACGGTTCTCCGCGACGGCAAGCTGGTTGGACAGTATGAAATTAAGGATCTTCCGAGAGTCCAGCTTGTTGCAAAGATGCTTGGAAAAGAGCTGGATGATATGTCATCCATCCGTGATGACGATAAGGTGTACCATGGAACCGATGCGTCTGAGAATGTTTTGGAAGCAGAGCAGCTGGTAAGTAATGCAGGAATCAAGCCGTTTGATTTTTATATAAAGAAGGGTGAGGTGAATGGATTTACCGGACTTCTGGGCTCCGGACGAAGCGAATGTGTCCGTGCCATATTTGGTGCAGATCATGTATCAGGCGGAACGGTGAAGATGAAAGGTAAGAAAGTAAAGATTACCAGACCGATTGATGCGATGCGTCATGGAATTGCTTATCTTCCGGAAGACCGTAAGGTGGATGGAATCGTAGGTGACCTTTCTGTCCGTGAAAATATTATTCTGGCACAGCAGGTATTACGGGGATTCTTTAAACCCTTCTCAAAGGCAGAGGCAAATAAAATTGCAGAGGAATACATTAAGCTTCTGGATATTAAAACAGCATCTGCAGATACCCCGATTAAATCCCTTTCCGGTGGTAACCAGCAGAAGGTGATCCTTGCAAGATGGTTATTCACACATCCGGAATATCTGATTCTGGATGAGCCGACAAGAGGTATTGATGTCGGAACAAAGATTGATATACAGAAGCTGGTATTGGATCTGGCATCAGAGGGAATGAGCGTAACCTTTATTTCTTCCGAAACCGATGAAATGCTTCGTACCTGTTCAAGACTCATCGTTATGCGTGACCGCAAGGTGGTTGGTGAGCTTACAGGAAAGGATTTAACGCAGGCAAAGATTATGAGTACAATAGCCGGAGGTGATATGGAATGATACAGAAAATATTTCGCAGACAGATCTTTATTCCCATAGCTGCATTATTGATTTTGGCTATTTTCAATTTAATTGCAGATCCTTCGTTCTATAAAATTACGTTGGGTTATAACAGTGCGGGAAATCCGGTATTGTCCGGTTATCTGATCACCATTCTGGATTACGGCTCAGAGCTGGCGATCCTTGCGATTGGTATGACGCTTGTAACAGCAGCTTCCGGTGGACAGGATATCAGCGTGGGCGCAGCCATCGCAATCAGCGGCAGCGTAATCCTCAGGGTACTTTGTGGAACCAATTCAAGACCGGATACCCTGCAGGCACCGATTATTGTAGCGTTCCTTATAAGCTGTGTGGTAGCAATGCTTTTTGGAGCATTTAACGGAGCGCTGGTTGCATATTTTAAAATCCAGCCTATGGTAGCGACTCTGATTCTGTATACGGCAGGGCGTTCCATTGCAGCCTGGATCAATAACAACGAGCTTCCCATTGTCAATGACGCTACCTTTGCGGTATTTGGTGGTTTCATTCCGGGAATCCCGATTCCGACGCCGGTTTTCATTGCGGCAGCGTGTATCCTCGTGACCGTATTGGTTTTGAAGTTTACGAATCTTGGACTGTATACGCAGGCAGTCGGTATTAACGAAAGCTCTTCCAGACTGAATGGTTTAAATCCGGCATTTATCAAGTTCCTGACCTTTGTAATTCTCGGACTTTGCGTGGCAGTAGCAGGACTCATCAAGGTCAGCCGTTTATCTTCCATTAACTATTCGGTAATTGCGAAGGATATTGAAATGGATGCTATTCTCGCCGTAGCACTTGGAGGGAATGCATTAGGTGGTGGTAAGTTCAATATGACAGCATCCATACTTGGTGCTTTTGTTATTCAGTTCCTGACAACGACCTTGTATAAATTCAATGTCCAGTCAGATGCTCTCCCTGCATATAAGGCAGTTGTTGTTATTCTGCTCGTGGTATTCAGTGCACCTGTAGTACGGGAAAAAATGGGAGAGTTCTTTAAGCGGATGAAAGCAGGAACACTGAAGAAGGAGGTACAGTAATATGAAGGCAAAAAGGAAAATGAAATTAACAGACACCAGTCTGCTGCTGTTGATTACTGTTGTTGTTTTCTTTGCAATGTATATCGGTGCAATTCTTTTTCAGGGAAAAGGCTTTTTAAAGCCGCAGACCTTCTTTAATATTTTAAATGCAAATGCTGCCCTGATTATTATTTCCTGTGGCATGAGCCTTGTGATGATTACCGGTGGAATTGATATTTCGGTAGGTGGTGTGGTAGCCCTTGTAAGTATGTGCTGCGCGGTATATCTGGATTATCATGGTGGTAATATCTTTGGAGCTATTGGTATTTCCTTATTAATCGGCCTTGGCTTTGGTCTGGTTCAGGGTTATCTTGTTGCCTATCTGGATATCCAGCCATTCATTGTTTCACTGGCGGGGATGTTCTTTGCCAGGGGAATGACAACTATCGTGAACACGAATCCCTTTAACGTAGCCAATGAACAGTTTGTGGCCTTAAAGGATACCAGAATCACAATACCCGGAATGGGATCGGTTAATAAGCTCGGAAATTACGTAAACGCATATATTGAAATCGGAGTGGTGGTTGCACTGCTTGTTGTAATTCTTCTGTTCTGTGTTCTTCGTTTCACGAAGTTCGGACGTAAATTCTATGCAGTCGGCGGTAACAGCCAGAGTGCCCTGATGCTCGGTATTAACGTGAAGCGTACAAAATTTTTTGCCTATCTGATCTGCAGTGTGTTAGCCGGTATCGGAGGATTTGTTTACTTTATGCATGTCGGTTCCGGCTCTGCATCCCATGCAAGCGGAATGGAAATGAATGCGATTGCTTCCTCTATCATTGGCGGAACGATGCTGACAGGTGGTGTCGGTAATATTATCGGAACCTTCTTTGGAGTATTGTCATTAAGTACCATTCAAAACATCGTATCCTCCGCCGGACTGGATCAGGCATGGTGGACAGGAATTACGATCGCCGCAATGCTCTGCCTGTTCCTTGTGGTACAGAGTATTGTAATGTCCAGAAAGAAGAAGCTGTCTAAGGGATAGAAACATTCGTATGCCCAACAGATACAGAGAATGACGGGATGCTTATATCAGGATAGGTTACGGATTACAAAAACAGGGATGGAAAGGAGTCTTCTTGCAAATATTTACAGGAGACTCCTTTTATTTTATAATATTTATAATAGTTATGCATGAGTCAAAATGATCAAAGGGGGGAAGATTTATATGTCAGAAAAGAAGAAAGGGATAATAAAGGAACAGAATCATAAATTAAAAATGTTCAGTTTTTTAATATTGATTTCATTAATACCGTTGCTGATTGCAATTTTGATTACAAGTCTGATGTCTGTTTATATGACGAAAAACTATCTGGAAAAAAATGTCGAAAATACGTTATATATTGCTGCATCGAATTTGGCAAATCATTGCAGGGAAAATGAAATTACAGTTATGAATGCAAGTAATTTCAATGATTATATTGACAGTCTTAAGGAACAGGGAATTGAAATGGCGATCATCTTTGAAGATGTTCCCTGTGTTACTTCTGTTAAGAATGAAAATGATTATCGAATTCGTGAGATCCCTATTGGTAAGGATTTTGAGGCCGATCGCGAGATTTTGCTACAAGGATTTTATGATCAGAGTGTTTTAATAGATCATCAGGTATATTATGGATATTTTATGCCCATTATTACTGGCGAAGAGCTTGTGGGAATGGCATTTGCGGGTGAATTACAAAACGATATTACGGAAGCCTCCAGAAATATGATTTATAAATACCTGCTTACGGCACTGATGCTTGGTATTTTGTTTGCCGCGTTAATTTTGATTTTCAGCCGCTATCTTACCAGTGCCTTGAAGCGTGCCGGGAAAAATGTTGATGCTCTCTCCAGAGGTATTTTGAGACAGGAGAATGAAGCGAAAAGTGGCATACGTGAAATGAATGAACTGTTAACTTCTACACAGAATATGCAGGAAAAACTGGTAACCATTATCAGCAGTGTTAAAGAGCTGTCAAATTCTTTAGTAAATGATATTACAAATGTAACCGAATTAAGTGAAAATAGTAATCATAAGGCAGATAAAATCTCAGTTTCCATGAATGATTTATCGGATTCTACTCTTCTTCTGGATAAAAATATTCAAAGGATTGAGGAGCAGATCATAGAAATTGAGGAAGGTGTAGCTGAAATATCGGACCGCGTTATTCGATTACAAAGCAATTCACGGAGTATGATTCAGACTAACCGCAAGGCAACGGATAGTATGAATGAAATATATGAAGGCAGCAAACAATCTGTGAAGGCGGTTGGAGATATTGCAGAGCAAATTCGACAGACGAATTTATCGATCAGGGAGATTGATAAAGCAGTTGAACTGATTCTTTCTATTACGGAACAGACAAAACTTCTGAGCATTAATGCTTCAATTGAAGCCGCCAGAGCCGGTGAAGCAGGAAGAGGATTCGGTGTTGTTGCAGAAGAAATCGGCAATCTTTCGGATCAAAGTGCCCAGGGTGCGGAAATGATTAAAAATCTGGCCAAAACGATTACAGAAAAATCTCTGGAATCTGTGCGGCTTGCAGATCAGGTTTCCGGATTGATTGTAAAGGAACAGCAGACCGTTATGGATACACAGCAGAAATATGCAGAACATAGTATGGATCTTGATCGTTCCGTATCGGAGATTGAGGGTATTGCAGAAAAGACGATTCTTTTATCTGATCGTAAAGAGAAGATTGTAACAGGTATTCGGACGCTTACAGAGATCAGCAAGAAGAATGCCGGTCAGAATGCAAATGTAAATCAAAATATATCAGATATTATTTTAGAAATACAAAATGTAAACAGAAAGTGTGAAAAAATGAACGTAATAGCGTATGAGTTGCAGAAATCTATATCATTTTTTCACGAATAGGTTGTAGACAAAATGAAAAAATGTGTTTTTGGTATGGTATTTTTTATAGGTGTTCTGTTATTAGGGATTAGCTGCAGTAAAAGTTTGTCACATTCAGACAGAGAAAAACAGGAGGAAATATCTGCTCTTGAAGAATGGAATGATCAGATTGTGATCGGATTTTCCCAGCTCGGAGCAGAATCAGCCTTTCGAAGTTCAAATACAATTTCTATGAAAGAAACTTTTACAGAGGATAAAGGATACCATCTGTATGTTGAAGATGGGCAGCAGAAGCAGGAAAACCAGATTATGGCAATCCGTACGTTTATTCAGCAGGAGGTCGATTATATAGTTCTGGCTCCCGTTACGGAAACGGGGTGGGATACCGTGCTGCAGGAGGCAAAGGATGCCGGAATTCCTGTAATTATCATGGATCGCCGGGTGAATGTACCGGATGAATCCCTGTACACCTGCTGGGTAGGCTCAGATTTTGGTCTTGAGGGCAGGAAGATGGCAGAATGGATTCACCAGTTTACGTTGAAAAGGAAGATCCCGCCGGAGGAGGTCCGGATTGTGAATATTCAGGGAACCATCGGTGCAACTGCACAGATTGGTCGTACAAGGGGATTATATCAGGCTGCGAAAGCATACGGATGGAATATTCTTGCTGAGGAAAGCGGTGATTTTACCCAGGCTAAAGGGAAAGAAGTTATGCAGTCCTTTCTCGAAGATTATCCGGAATTAAATATGGTTTACTGTGAAAACGATAATGAAGCATTTGGCGCCATTGAGGCCATTAAGGAAGCCGGAAGAACGATCGGAACGGATATCCGGAATGGTGAAATCATGGTGGTTTCCTTTGATGGTGTGGACGTGGATGCTTTAAGCTGTGTTGCAGATGGTGAGATTTCCTGTATTGCGGAATGCAATCCGCTGCATGGTCCGTGGATTGAGGAAATTATCCAGATGATGGAACAGGGCAGGGTGCCTTCCAAATATACATATGTCGATGAGGGAATGTACTCAAATGAGGATATTGCCTCTTCCATTACCATTAACGGAAGCAGCTATCTGATCCGGAAGGTTAATCCGGAATTACTTGTGGAGCATGAAAATATGCAGTAAGCAGTTTTGACTGCCATATAGGAAATGAATCAGAAGAACACGAAATATATCAACTTTAATATTTATTGATATGTTGAAAAATTAACGATTTTATGATATAATATGAAAATAACGAGAACGTTGAAAAGATATAATTATGTTTTGGGGAATCTTATAGAAAAATCTGCAAAATACTTAAGTATGGCATAGATGACATATTAATAATACGGAGGAAGAATGGATTCCTGTGAAACCAGTGGTATTGAGGTATCTGACCATTTTCGTGAGATCACGAAAATGCTTTCTTTGGGTAGTGGTGCTAGTAGATCAGTTAAAGATTATATGTTAACTCGTTATGCCTGCTATTTGACTGCCCAGAATGGTGATCCTAAAAAGGAAGAAATTGCTTTTGCATAAAGCTACTTCGCTGTACAGACCCGAAAGCAGGAGTTGATTGAGGAGCGTATTGCACTAATTGAGCGTACCGAGGCTCGTGGCAGACTGCGTGAATCTGAAAAGCGTCTTTCCCAAAATATTTATGAGCGTGGTGTTGATGATGCCGGCTTTGGTCGCATCCGTTCCAAAGGTGACCAGGCTCTGTTTGGCGGTCACACTACGATGGAAATGAAAGCACGTTTGGGGGTGAAAGATAATCGCCCACTGGCTGATTTTCTTCCTACATTAACCATAGCAGCAAAGAATCTGGCAACAGAAATCACCAACTATAATGTAGAAGAAAAAGATTTACAGGGTGAACGTGCTATCACTGGTGAACACATACAGAATAATCTTTCTGTGCGTGAAATGCTTGGTCAGCGAGGAATTAAGCCGGAAGAACTTCCTCCTTCCGAGGATATCAAAAAATTGGAGCGACGTGTAAAATCACAGGAAAAGAAATTGGCAGCGCAGGCCGGTAAATTGCCTGAAGTAATGTCGAATGGAGACGAACACAGAACACCGGGAAGTGAGTAACTTTCAGCTACTGTTCACATAGAATGCCAGAGTGGCTAAAATAAACAACTTGTAAGAAGAACAATACAAGTTGTATCCTTTAAGTAGAGGATAAAGTTGTTTATCTACGACAGAAATGTGGATAAAATCGGAAAAGTCTATTTAAAGGAGGTTGTTTTTTATGTTACAGAAAAAAGAGTACAAGTTTTGGTTTTGCACAGGTTCACAGGATTTATACGGAGACGAATGTCTGGCCAAGGTGGCAGAGCATTCCCACAAGATTGTTGAGGGATTGAACCAGTCCGGTATCTTACCTTATGAAGTGGTATGGAAGCCGACCCTTATTACCAACGCATTGATCCGTAAGACCTTTGAAGAAGCGAATATGGATGAAACCTGTGCCGGTGTGATTACGTGGATGCATACCTTTTCTCCTGCAAAGTCCTGGATTATCGGATTGCAGGAATATCGTAAACCGCTTCTTCATTTACATACCCAGTTTAATGAAGAGCTTCCTTACGACTCTATAGATATGGATTTTATGAATGAAAACCAGTCTGCACATGGTGATCGTGAGTATGGTCATATCGTAACCCGCATGCGGATCGAAAGAAAGGTTGTTGTCGGACACTGGGCAGATCCTGTTGTAGCAGGAAAGATTGCATCCTGGATGCGTACCGCAGTGGGCATTGTAGAAAGCAGCCATATCCGTGTGATGCGTGTTGCAGACAATATGCGTAACGTTGCTGTTACCGAAGGTGATAAGGTAGAAGCACAGATTAAGTTCGGTTGGGAAGTGGATGCTTATCCGGTTAATGAGATTGCCCAGTCGGTAGATGCGGTGTCTGAAGCAGATGTAAATACTCTGGTAGAAGAGTATTATGATAGGTATGAGATTTTACTGGAAGGCAGAGACGAGAAGGAATTCCGTAAGCATGTAGCGGTGCAGGCACAGATTGAAATCGGCTTTGAACGTTTCTTAGAGGAAAAGAACTATCAGGCCATCGTGACTCATTTCGGAGATCTTGGTGCCTTGAAGCAGCTTCCGGGACTTGCGATCCAGCGTCTGATGGAAAAGGGCTATGGATTCGGTGCAGAAGGTGACTGGAAGGTTGCTGCCATGGTGCGTCTGATGAAGATCATGACCGGAGATTTAAAGAATCCGAAGGGAACCTCCATGTTGGAGGATTATACCTATAATCTGGTTAAGGGTAAGGAAGGAATTCTGGAGGCGCATATGCTGGAAATCTGTCCAAGTATTGCAGAGGGACCGATCAGCATTAAGTGCAATCCATTAAGCATGGGTGACCGTGAGGATCCGGCAAGACTGGTATTTACTTCCAAGGAAGGCCCTGGTATTGCAACCTCATTAATTGATTTAGGAAACCGTTTCCGTTTGATTATAAATGATGTAGAATGTAAGAAAGTAGAGAGACCGATGCCCAAGCTTCCGGTTGCAACGAACTTCTGGACTCCGAAGCCGGATATGTATACCGGTGCGGAAGCGTGGATTCTTGCAGGAGGAGCGCATCATACGGCATTCACCTATGATCTTACGGCAGAACAGATGGGTGACTGGGCCGCAGCCATGGGTATTGAAGCGGTCTACATTGATAAGGACACAAAGATCCGTGACTTTAAACGTGACCTGATGCTTGGCGAGGTCTTCTTCAAATAAGTATTAAAACAGGAGGTATTACAATGGACACAGCACAATTAATTATCGAAGGAAAGGGTTACTTAGGTATTGAGTTTGGTTCTACCAGAATTAAAGCCGTTCTGGTGGATAAGTCAGGAAATGTATTGGCATCCGGTGGACACAGCTGGGAAAACCGTTATGAAGATGGTGTCTGGACCTATTCTCTAAAAGACATCTGGGATGGCTTACAGGATTGTTACAAGGATCTTAAGGAGAATGTGAAGAAGGAGTACGGTGTTACCTTAAAGCACTTCGATGCCATCGGATTTTCTGCGATGATGCATGGTTATCTGGCGTTTGATGAGAATGATACCATTCTGGTTCCGTTCCGTACCTGGAGAAATACGATTACAGAGGAAGCAGCTTCAAAGCTTACTGCAGAATTTAACTATAACATTCCGCAGAGATGGAGCATTGCACATCTTTATCAGGCAATCCTGAACGGGGAAGAGCATGTTCCCTATGTGGATTTCTTTACAACACTGGCAGGCTATGTTCATTGGAGACTGACCGGAAGAAAGGTACTTGGAGTCGGTGATGCATCGGGAATGTTCCCGATTGACATTCACACCGGGGATTATGATCAGACGATGATACAGAAGTTTGACAAGCTGGTTGCAGATCAGAATTACCGTTGGAATCTCCGGGATATTCTTCCGAAGGTGTTAGCAGCAGGAGAGGAAGCAGGCATGTTGACTGAGGAAGGAGCCGCCCTTCTTGATCCGAGTGGTGATCTGCAGGCAGGCATTCCGCTCTGTCCTCCGGAGGGTGATGCAGGAACCGGTATGGTCGCAACGAACAGCGTTGCAAAACGAACCGGTAATATCTCTGCAGGAACCTCAATATTTGCCATGGTAGTTCTGGAAAAGGAGCTTTCCAAGGTATATCCGCAGATCGATCTGGTAACTACGCCGGATGGCGCACTGGTTGGTATGGTACACTGCAATAACTGTACTTCTGATATTAATGCGTGGGTGAACCTGTTCAGGGAATTCGGTGAAATGTATGGTTTAACCTTTGATATGAATGATCTGTTTACAAAGCTTTACAGTGTTGCATTAAAGGGTGATCCGGACTGTGGCGGAATGATTTCCTACAATTACTTTTCCGGAGAGCCGGTTACCGGTTTTGATGCCGGTGCACCGTTGTTTGTACGTGATGCCGAGAGTAAGTTTACACTGGCGAATACTATGAGAATGCATCTGTATTCTGCACTTGCAGCCTTAAAATCCGGTATGGATCTGATGCTGAAGGAAGAGGGTGTCCAGGTAGACCAGTTATTTGGACATGGCGGCTATTTCAAAACAAAAGGTGTCGGACAGAGAATTGCGGCAGCAGCTATGAATGCACCGGTATCGGTTATGGAAACAGCCGGTGAGGGCGGTGCCTGGGGTATTGCTGTTCTGGCTGCATTCCTTGCTAAGAAGAAGGACGGCCAGAGCCTTGGCGAGTTCTTGAATGAGGAGATTTTTGCCGGAAACAAGGGTGTTAAGATGGATCCTATGGCAGAGGATGTCGAGGGCTTTGAGAAGTTCATGGAGAAGTATATGAAGAATCTCCCGGCTGAGAAGGCTGCTGTTGAGGCACTGTAGACATATTTTAAAAACATGTAAATGTTGATAAAGATTTAAGAATAACTATAAGATAAACATCTTAAAGTAAGAGATAAATATTTGGAAGGAAGGTTCTGTCATGTTAGAAGAATTAAAACAGAAGGTATACGAAGCAAATATGCTTCTTCCGAAATATGGTCTGGTAACATTTACCTGGGGTAATGTGAGTGCTATTGACCGTGAAACCGGATATTTTGTGATTAAACCAAGTGGTGTGGATTATGAAATTATGAAGCCGGAAGATATGGTGGTTATGGATCTTGAAGGAAACCGTGTGGAAGGAAGGTATAAGCCATCCTCCGATACACCGACCCATCTGGAACTGTATAAGGCGTTTCCGGAAATCGGCGGAATTGTACATACCCATTCTTCTTATGCAACAAGCTGGGCACAGACCGGAAGAAGTATTCCCTGTTATGGTACGACTCATGCGGATTACTTCTACGGAGAAATCCCCTGTGTGAGATGTCTGACGAAGGAAGAGATTAACTCTGCTTACGAAGAAAATACCGGACACCTGATTGTTTCGGAATTTAAACGCATGAAGAAGGATGTAATGGCAGTTCCTGCAGTGTTGTGCAAGAATCATGGTCCTTTTTCCTGGGGCAAGGATGCAAAGGAGGCCGTCCACAATGCGGTGGTTCTTGAAGAGGTTGCCAAGATGGCATATCGAACCGAGCTGATTCATCCGCAGGTAGCACCTGCCCCACAGGAATTACAGGATAAGCATTATTTCCGTAAGCATGGTGCAAATGCATATTACGGACAGAATTAACAGGATATCGAGAGGGTATAAAACAGATGAAGATGAAAACAGCACCTATGGGGTGGAACAGCTGGGATTGTTATGGAGCGGCTGTTACAGAAGATATCGTACGACGGAACGCTGAATTTATGGCTGAGCATCTGAAGGAGTACGGTTGGGAATATATTGTGGTGGATATCCAATGGTATGAGCCTTATGCTGCAACCAATGAGTATCATCCTTTTGCGGATGTAGTAATGGATGAGTATGGAAGACTGCTTCCCGCAGTAAATCGTTTTCCTTCCGCAGCAAACGGTGCGGGCTTTGGACCATTGGCAGAATATGTCCATTCTCTTGGATTGAAGTTCGGCATTCATATTATGAGAGGGATTCCACGACAGGCTGTACATCAGAACACGAAAATCATGAACAGTGACAGACATGCCCGGGAAATTGCCAAAACAAACAGTATCTGTGCCTGGAATACGGATATGTATGGTGTAGATCCTGAGAAAGACGGGGCACGGGAATACTATAACAGTATTTTTGAATTATATGCTTCCTGGGGTGTGGATTTTATTAAATGTGATGATATTGCACGGGAACTGCCACATGAGGAATCCGAACTGATTATGCTGAGCAAAGCATTGTATGGTTGCGGAAGACCCATGGTTTTAAGTCTGTCGCCGGGACCTGCTCTTTTAGAAAAGGCAGAGCTTTATAAGCAGATTTCCAATATGTGGAGAATCACCGATGATTTCTGGGATAAGTGGGAACTGTTATATGATATGTTTTCAAGAGCAGAAAAATGGTGCACCCATGCAGGTGCAGGGCACTGGCCGGATGCCGATATGCTTCCGGTCGGACCGATACGGCAGGTATATGATGTGAATAACTGGACGAATTTCACACAGGATGAGCAGATCACCATGCTGACACTCTGGAGTATCATGCGTTCTCCTTTGATGCTGGGAGGAGAGCTGACAGGGTTTGACGAATTCACTATGAATCTGGTAACCAATTCTGAAATACTTGCCATGCATGCAAATGCACGGCATTCGCATCAGGTGTGGAGACGTGAAATCGATGGTATAGAGCATGCATTGTGGATTGCAGCAGATACAAAGGGTGGATATTATGTCGCGGTATTTAATCTGGGTGATAAAGACAGTGACATATCCATACCGCTTGCCGATCTGGAGATTTATGATGGAGTAAATGGAACGGAGCTTTGGAGCGGAGAGCACGTGGAAGAGCCAAAGAGCCTTAGTGTGTCATTAAAGAGTCATGGTGCTAGGGCATATCATTTCGATCTTATACGAAACTGAAGAATTATGCAGTTATTACAGGACAGATAAGAGAAACCGGCAGCCGGTTTCTCTTATTTTGTTATGAAATTATTGCTTTAATTAACAAGTTTTTTATGATAGAAAGCATTGCGGTATTCACTTGGAGTAGAATGTTCTTTTTTTTTAAAAATTCTGTAAAAATATTTCGTATCGGAAAACCCGCATTGCTTCGCTATACTTTCTATAGTTTGCGTTGGATTTGACAAGAGATTTTTGGCAGCAGAAATACGGGTGTGATTAATATATTGTACTAAATTATAGCCGGTATACTTCTTAAAAAGGCAAGTTAAATAGGCAGGATTATAATTAAATTTTTGGGCTAATTCTGTAGAGGAAATGGATTGATTATAATGGAGATGAATCCAATCAATGCATTCTGACAGCCTTGGAGGAATATTTTGGTCGTGAAGAATATGAATTGCTAAAGTTTCAGAACAGAGTTCTAACATTAATAAGCTTAATGCATAATGGCATTTATAGGTTGCTTTATATTGTTCGCGACATGCGATGTCCATTAGCTGCAAAAATAAAAGCTTGGAGTGTCCGGTAGATGGAATTGTTCCAAATTCAGGAAGCACTACATGGCCATTCAATAATTGTAGAATATTTTCAAACGGAAAAGGATGATCATTACATTCAAATGAATCACTCATTTGATATTCCGGATCTGAAATATAAAAATGTGTCCAATAATAAGAAAGGGATTCCGTACTCTCGCATGTTCCATAATGCAAGGTATTCGGAAATAATATTAAATATTGGTTTTCATGAAGAACATATTCCTGTTCCGCCTGTGTAATATGTAAGGTTCCTTTACGTACTAAAAGCAAAACAAAAGTGTCGATATTCCTTTTGGGATGAATAAATCCATGTTCATTTACTAAATTTCCACAAGAAGAAAAAATTAGTGGAAAAGAAGAATGGTAAATACAGTATTTCATATAAAAATAGTCCACCTTTTTGATATAAATGTGAGTTGTTTTCATATTACCAAAATGCTAACATAAAAATATCCTTTATACAATACAAAAATAGAAGGATATCCTAGGATGATGCATTTATTGAAACTATTAAAAAGTTGATAGGGAGGGATTAAAATGAAAAAAGTAATAGCATTATTAGTGATTTTGTCTACTACATTAATCAGTATTATCGGTTGTGGAGACACGAATACTACGTCGGAAATACAAACACAGGGATCTGGAACTGCAAAGCAGGAGGATTCTTCAGAAGTTGAACTTACTTTTTCTGCATGGGCAGGAGCTACGGAAAAAGAAGTTTTAGAAGAATCGTTAAAGGCTTTTACAGAAGCAACAGGAATCAAAGTAAAGGGTGTTTATATACCTGATGATTATGAAACAAAAATTTCTACAATGATAGCTTCCGGGACGGCACCTGATGTTGGATATCTTGTAGCACCTACTGCACATGACTGGTATGAAGATGGACAAATTATGGACCTTGCTCCATTAATTGAAGAGGATTCATCATTTCAAAAGGATGATCTTTTAGATGTCGCTTATTCCTATTATGATGAAAAGTCTATTGATGCATTGCTATTGTCTTTACAGGCTTATGTAGTCTTTTATAATAAAGATTTATTTGCAAAAGCAGGAGTATCAGAACCTTCAGTTGATAAGGTATGGACATGGGATGAATTTATAGAAACAGCTAAAAAACTGACATTGGACACAAAAGGAAGAACTGCAGATGATCCTGAATTTGATGCTGAGAATATACAACAGTATGGAATCTATATTAATCCAACTTCATCTACCGTTGTTGAGCCTTTGCTTGCAAGAAATACACCGTCCGGTTATACCAGTCAGGACGGTGCACAATATGGACTTAATAATCCGGAAGAAGTTGCTTTTATACAAAAGCTGGCCGATCTGATCAACGTAGATAAAGTAAATCCTTCACCTACATCTGCGCAGGGAATGCCAAGTGCTGATTTATCTTTGCAGACAGGAAAGTATGCTATGGTGGTTGAATCACAATATATGTTAAGTAATTTTGCAAAACTGGATAATCTGAATCTTGGAATTGCACCATTACCATCCAATGGAAATAATACCGTATTAACAAGTAGTGGATGTAAGGTAATTTTTTCCCAGACAAAGCATCCAAAGGAAGCATGGGAACTGATGAAGTGGTTAAGCAATCCGGAGCAATCCCTTGAGCTTTATAGCTGCGGACTCTGGATGCCAATCATGAGTGAATGGTATACGGATGAAGCCAAGGTTGAACAGTGGGCTGGTGAAAGCAAGTCGCATCCTGCAGGATATAAAGAAGTATTACTGAAACCGGTATTTGAAAACAGCCAGTTGTCTTCAGAACACAGAATGAAGAAATACAATCAGATAAAAGATATTGTATTTCCTGCATTAGATAAGGTCTGGGCTGGAGAAGAGACAGCAGAGGAAGCCCTAAATAAGGTGCTGCCGGAAGTAGATAAAATATATGAAGGTGTTTATAATTAATAACAATAGAAAAGAGGGAATAGGGACATCCGTTCCCTCTTTTCTTAAGAAGGACAAGAGGAAAATAAAAGATGAATAAAATATATGAATCAGCAAGGTTTGACCAGGTAAAGCTGTTGGATTCGGAAATTAAAAACAGATTTACAGTGAATGAAGAGCTTCTTCTGCGATACGAAAGCAAAGAACTTCTTAGAAGTTATTATTTTGAAGCAGGTCTGTGGAAAGATAACAGTGAAACGCCCAGAATTGGACATTGGGGATGGGAAGGACCAACCAGTGAGATCCGAGGGCACTTTACCGGACACTGGTTATCTGCTGCAGCAATGACATACGCCACAAATGGAAATAAAGAATTGCTTGGAAGGGCAGAATTTATTATCGATGAATTAGAACGATGCCAGAAAGCAAATGGCGGAGAATGGATTGGCGCAATATCGGAGAAACAGTTAAGGTGGACAGAAAGCAAAAGAAATTTTGGAGTGCCCCTTTATAATCTGCATAAAATTATTATGGGTCTGACAGATATGTATTTGTATACCGGTTCTGAAAAGGCACTGAATATTGCCGGACATTTTGCAGATTGGTTTTATAAATGGGTAAAAGAGAAAACAGAAGAGGAAATGGATATCATCATGGAAACGGAAACAGGAGGTATCCTTGAAGAATGGTGTAAACTGAAGCAGATAACAGGAGAGAAAAAATATGATTTGTTAATACAAAAATTTCTACGAAGACCATTGTTAAATGCAATGCTTGAGAAAAAAGATGTGCTGACCAATATGCATGCCAATACAACAATCCCTGAAATTCTTGGAATTGCCAGTTTGTATGAAACAACCGGAGAAGAGAAATATTTAGAAGCGGTTAAGAACTATTGGAAATGTGCAGTGGACGACAGAGGAATGTTTGTGACTGGTGGACAGACAAGCGGTGAAGTGTGGATTCCACCTCACAGGTTAAGGGAACGTCTTGGAAAGCTGGATCAGGAGCACTGCACCGTATATAATATGATGCGTCTTGCGCAATTCCTTTACCAGTATACAGGAGATTCTGCTTATGAAGATTATCGGGAGCTAAATTTATACAATGGCGTTTTGGCGCAGCAGCATCCAAAAACAGGGTCAGCAGCGTATTATTTGCCGTTGAATACAGGTGGCAAAAAAATATGGTCTACGGAAAAAAGGTCTTTTTGGTGCTGTTGTGGCAGTGTTATTCAGGCAGGCGCATCTCATGCATCAGATATTTATTCAGAAAATGATACGACAATTGTGGTAAACCAGTATATTCCCTCCATATTCAAAAGCCAAAAAGGAGGGAAAAAGGTTGAATTAGTACAGTATTCCATTAAAGAAACTGATATTCAGGGATTGGTGGCATTTAAAGACAATGCTGACGGGAATCATTTGGAAGAAGTATGCATTCATATGTCTGTAAAACAGGAAGTGGATAAAGATTTAACTTTAAAAATACGAATTCCGTTTTGGAATCAAAAAGAAGCACAATTATGGCTGAATGGCCAAAAATGTACATATTCCATTGATAATGGTTATATGAGCATTCCCTGTAATGGTCATGAGCTTGATATATCTGTAGTATTTTACCAGGGGCTTACTGTCCACGAAATGGATGATAATCAGGATATGATAGCATTTCGGTATGGTCCTGTTGTATTGGCTGGTATTACAGAAAGGGATGTTTTGCATGGAGACAGATCCGAACCAAACAGCATACTGATTCCCTGGAATGAAAAAATATGGGGAAGCTGGACTAGGGAATACAGGAGCAGACTGGAAGATGAAAATATTAATTTCAAGCCTATACATGAAATAACGGATGAAAACTACACGGTATATTTTATAAACAGAGGAAAGTACAATGAAAAAGAATAATATTGGTAACTATAAGAAAAATCAGTTATATGGAATTTTATTTACTTTGCCTGCAATCCTGGGGTTTATTATATTTACCTTTTTTCCAATGGCTGCAAGTTTGTTCTATAGCTTTACGGATTACAGGATCTCAAATGACCCCGCTATTATCGGATTTGACAATTATACTGCTCTATTTTCCGGTGAGGATTATTTCTTCTACAAGTCACTGGGAGTAACGGCTTATTATGTGTTATTAAGTGTTCCATGTTATTTAATTGTATCTTTTATCATTGCACTCCTGTTGAATTCCGATATTAAGGGACTGGCAATATTCCGTACCATTTTTTATCTGCCATCAATTGTGCCGGTGGTGGCGACTTCCATGATCTGGATTTGGCTTTTTAATCCTGACTTTGGCCTTTTTAATACGATTTTAAAAAGCATGGGACTTCCTCAAAGCCAATGGATTTATGGTGAAAAAACAGTAATTCCATCTATCGTATTGATGGGATTATGGACAACCGGTTCTACGATGGTCATTTTCCTTGCCGGTTTACAGGATGTACCAGGACAGTTATATGAGGCAGCAATGGTAGACGGGGCGGGGTATTGGAAAAGGCTTTGGAATATTACGATACCACTCATGACACCTACACTCTTTTTTAACCTCATTATGGGAATGATCAGTGGTTTCCAGGTGTTCTCCCAAGCATATATCATGACAGATGGAGGACCGAATAATGCAAGCCTGTTTTATGTATTTTA
>ERZ779643.566-NODE-566-length-30181-cov-5.890228_pt1 | contig 30181 bp, 23 predicted proteins | sample MGYA00511564_ERZ779643 | MGnify/ENA primary metagenome ERZ779643 (study PRJEB29588, sample SAMEA2147114) | human gut metagenome | biome: human gut; feature: human-associated habitat; material: faeces | place: Denmark | collected 2008/2010 ... | reverse complement strand
ATGCCAACCCTTAATTTTTATGGGTTATCGAATTGTTTATCGGACAGTAATAATAACATATCGGATCTATTCTTCCGTAAATCAGATATTATTCTTATTGCATCGCTAATTGTTAAAACACAGCATGAAATAGGTAAAAACTCAGGACAAAAATATTTTTTATTCTAGAAAATCAACTTATAACGTATGTTAAAGATAACGGCATTGGTACCATGTTTCTTTAACATACGTTTATTTTTATGCCTATTCTTAACATCAAAATCACCACTTTTTGGCTCACAAAAGCCTGCTTTTAATGTCATAAACGTATGCTTTTGTGATGCTAAACCTATCGTTTACGGGTGAAAAGTGGCCGAGTAATGTTTTTTAACTATTGTCTATTTGTTTCGTAATCTTAGTAAAAGACAATATATCAACACTTTACAGAAAATGTTGATTTTGTGCAATTTTTCGCACCAAACCACGGTTTCGTGATGAGCATGGCAATTCTGGAGAGGTTAAAAGTTTATTTTAGGAGGATTTATTTTAGTAGTTAAAGGAGTTAGAGTAGTTAAAGGAGTTAAAGTCAAATGCCTTGTGGCTTAAAAACAAACGGCATATACCAACAAAGCTAATGTGCCGGCTGATTTTCAATCTGCCGGAATATAGTATCAGGATTTTTCAATCCGCTTACTTCCTATGTCCCGGTTACGAAAGTGAAGATATTAAGGTTGCATTATCGGAACTTAATTAAAAAAATAGGGTAGAGCGCAATGAAAATTAAAAAATAAAAGTGAAAAATCCAAATGCTGAGTGGTTGATCAGAAGCCACAAAACATTTGGATTTTTCACTTTTCACTGTTCGTTTTTCACTTTCACTTACGCGTTCTCTCCGATAATCTCTTTTGAACGTTTAAGGGCGGCGCTTATGTGGTCGCAGATGTTCTCCTTGCCTATAAGCTCGTTGAAGCCAGACCTTTCTAGTACGGCCCGGACATTGCTGTTTACGCCCGACAGCACTATCTCGATGCCCTCCTTGCGGCTCATTATACAGAGATTCTTCAGATTGTGTATTCCCGTTGAGTCGACAAATGGCACCTTCCTCATGCGTATCACCCTCACAACGGGACGGTCGCCGAACACGGCCATCACCTCCTCAAACTTGTTACCGGCTCCGAAGAAGTAAGGACCGTTAATCTCGTACACCTCTACGCCTTTGGGTATAGTGAGGTGCTCAAGGTTGCCCTGCTCGATGTCAAGCTCGTCGTTGGGGTCAATCTCGTCCATAATCACCTTTACGTCAGTGGTTTCGGCCATGCGCTTCATAAACAGCAGGCAGGCTATGAGCAGGCCCACCTCGATGGCTATGGTGAGGTCGAATATTATGGTGAGGAAGAACGTTATCAGCAGCACTGCCACATCGCTCTTGGGATTCTTCATAAGCTCTGTGAACGAGCGCCATCCAGACATGCCGTATGACACTATCACCAGCACTCCTGCCAGGCAGGCCATGGGGATATACTGCGCCAGCGGCATGAGGAACAGGAATATCAGCATGAGCACGGCAGCGTGTATGATGCCCGCCACGGGCGTGCGTCCGCCGTTGTTGATGTTGGTCATTGTGCGCGCTATGGCTCCCGTTGCCGGTATTCCGCCGAACAGCGGCGATGCCAGGTTGGCAATGCCCTGGGCTATAAGCTCGGTGTTAGAGTCGTGATGGTCGCCAGTTACACCGTCTGCCACTGTTGCCGACAGCAGCGACTCTATGGCTCCCAGTATGGCTATGGTGAATGCCGGCGACACGAGGCTCTTTATTGTCTCCCATGTCATCTGCGGCACCTGTGCGTCAGGCAGTTCGCTGCTAATCGAGAATCTGTCGCCAATGGTCTCTATCGATGTCACGCCTGCAAAGTTTTTCAGCAGCAGCGCCGCCACCGTCATAACGATTATGGCTATCAGCGAGCCGGGAATCTTCTTGCTGAAACGCGGTGTTACGGCTATCAGCAGCACGCTTGCCACGCCGATAATGGCGCTCCACATGTCAATGGTGCTTATGTTGGCGGCGTAGGCGCCCCACTTCTCGATGAAGTCGGCGGGCACATCTGTTATGCTAAGGCCCAGCAGGTCTTTTATCTGCGTGGTGAATATGGTTACGGCTATTCCGCTCGTGAAGCCCACTATGATGGGGTAGGGTATATACTTGATGATTACTCCGAGGCGCAGCAGGCCGAACAGGATGAGGAATGCGCCGGCCATGAGCGTGGCTATGGCAAGACCCTCCATGCCGTACTGCTGTATTATGCCGTAGATGATGATGATGAAGGCGCCCGTGGGTCCGCCTATCTGCACCTTGCTTCCGCCAAACACCGACACGATAAGTCCGGCCACGATGGCGGTTATTATGCCCTGCTCGGGAGTTACGCCCGACGCTATACCGAAGGCTATGGCGAGCGGCAGGGCCACAATGCCTACTATTACTCCGGCCATGATGTCTGCCATCAGCGTCTTGCGGTTATAGCTTTTCAGCGTTGACAGCAGGCGCGGCCTGAATGCAAAAGGTTCCATTTGTTCTGATTTGTTGTTATTCTGAAATGTTATTTGTTTTAAAGAAGTCGCAAAGGTACAATGTTTATGTTACATTACAAAACATTTTTTATGCTTTTTTAGTTATTTGCGCCGTTGCGTTTCATTCTTTTGCGCATTAAACGTATATAATATAATAAAATATGTGTGATTTATCTTTGCCGCATTCGATTTGCGGTGCATTTGCATTGCAGATACAATAAAAAGATGTAATTTTGCCAAAAATATTTAGAATTTGATGAAAATACTGAATCTGGCAGGACGTGTGTTCACCAATATCTTCAAGCCGATAAAAGGCAATGCCGCTTTCTTTGTATTCATGTATGTGCTCGGCATCGTGTGCACTTATGCCGTAGTGCCCGACAAGCGCGGATATCACGCATGGCCGCTTGCGCCCTACGAGCTGTTCTTCGATGTGAGCATAATCTGCGTTGTGCTGTGGCTCTTGCCGCGCAGCGTGGCCAAGTGGCTGAAGCGTTTTATCTACGTATTCTTTTACATGATAGTGCTTGTCGACGTCTATTGCTTCGTGAAGTTCGACACGACGATAACCCCCACGATGCTGCTGCTTGTGGGCGAGACCGACAGCCGCGAGGCGGCAGAGTTTCTCGAGTCGTATCTCACGGGCTCCGTGGTGTTCAGCCGTCTGGGCTGGGTGCTGCTAGTGCTGCTTGCCCATGTGGCATGGGTGCTGATATGGCACAACCGCCCCAAGTGCAAGGCCTGGCTGGAGGCCAAGACCGGCATGGCTTTAGGCGTGCCCGGATGGTGGCGCATGGCTGAGCCGTGGCTCGGACTGCTGTTCCTTGTGATGTTCGTGGTCAGCACGGTCAAGTGTTTTGCCGACAAGACGGCCTTTGTGCGCCTGATGTCCTACGACAACATAGGGCAGGTGGAGCATGAACTGACCAAGAAGGAGAAAGCCCAGCTGTATCTGCCCGGCTACCGCCTTGTGTTCAGTATATATGCCAACGAACTTACGGCCAAGCAGGTGAAGACCCTGGTGGAAAATATCGACAAGGCAAAGGTGGACAGCTGCTCGTTCCGCAGCAAGAATATCGTACTGATAATAGGCGAGAGCTACAACCGCCATCATGCCGGACTGTACGGATACCATAAAGACACCACGCCAAGACAGGAGGCACGCGCTCAGAAGGGCGAGCTGATACCGTTCAGCGACGTTGTGGCGCCGTGGAATCTTACGAGCTTTGTGTTCAAGGCTCTCTTCTCGCTCTATACAGTGGGCGACAAAGGCGAATGGTGCGACTATCCGCTGTTCCCCGAGCTGTTCCGCAAGGCAGGATATCATGTAACGTTCCTTACCAACCAGTTTCTGCCTCAGGCTAAGGAGGCTGTCTACGACTTCAGCGGCGGCTTCTTCCTGAACAATCCGCAGCTGAGCCACGCCATGTTCGACACGCGCAACACGAGACTATATCGGTACGACGACGGACTGCTGGGCGACTATGACAGGCTGCAGCGCAACAACGGAGAGAACAACCTGATAATATTCCATCTGAAGGGGCAGCACGTTGACTATCGCACGCGCTTCCCGAGAGACCGCAGACACTTTAATCCGGAAGACTACGACAGGCCCGAGCTCAAGCAGAAAGAGCTGCGCGTGCTTGCCGACTACGACAACGCAATATTGTATAACGACTCGATTGTCGACCAGATAATTAAGCGCTTCGAGGACGAAGACGCCATCGTGGTGTATGTGCCCGACCATGGCGAGGAGTGCTATGAGGGCGACGTACACTTCTACGGCCGCATGCACTCTACCGAGATAACGGCGCGCCTGGCACGCGAGGAGTTCGACATTCCGTTCTGGATATGGTGCTCACACAGCTTTATGGTTGGTCATCCGGCGCTGTTCAACGACATAGTGAAGGCCAAAGACCGTCGCTACATGACCGACGCGCTGCCGCATCTGCTGCTGTATCTGGGCGGCATAAGCTCGCCCCACTATCGCGACGACCTGAACGTGCTGAGCGACGGGTATAACGAAAAGAGACCAAGAATGTTAAAGAACACTACCGACTATGACAAACTCGGCGTTGAAGACTGACGCGCAGGACGCCGCAACCGGTGAGGTGCGGGCAGCGCGGCAATGGCGCCGTGACAAAAATAACTTAAGACAATGAAAAAAGAACTGCTGAGCATGGCTGAGTCGAAGGCCCTCAGGGGCATAGCCATACTGGGAATAATTCTTCACAACTACTGCCACTTTCTGGGCTTTGCCGTAAAGGAGAACGAATACACCTTCACGGCATCTAAGCCGAGACAGCTGCTTGAGCGCATGCTGACGCTCGACGACAACCTGTTTATACACGTTATGTCGTTCTTCGGACACTACGGAGTGCCCGTGTTTCTGTTTATCAGCGGCTTCGGCCTCGTCTACAAGTATGAGCGCAGCACGCCGACGATAGTAAGGACACTGCCCTTCATCGGCTTCCATTATGCCAAGCTGCTGCGCCTTATGTTCCTTGGCTATATAGGCTTCGCTGTGGTGAGCTATCTCCATCCGCACGGCTATCACGGCTATACCGTGGGCCGCGTCATAGCCCAGCTGCTGATGTATATCAACCTGATGCCCGACCCAGACCACATCATAAAGCCCGGGCCTTACTGGTATTTCGGACTCATGCTTCAGCTCTACATCGTCTACCGTCTTGTGCTTTATCGCCGCAGTTCGGCTGTTACGCTGGCTCTGATAGTGCTGTGCACGGCTGTCCAGGCATTTTTTCCGCCGTCGGTCGATGAGGGAGGCGAGATTCTCAACCGCATACGCTACAACTTTATTGGCGGCATGCTGCCCTTTGGTGCCGGCATACTCTATGCCCGCCACGGCCGCAACCTGCCCTTGCCGATAAATCTCACCATAGTAGTGGTGTCGGCATTCATCGTTTTCATTGGCAGCTTCTATTTCTGGTCGTGGCTGTTTGTGCCGCTGTTCATCGTAACCGGAGCCGTTGCCACCATGAAACTGATACCCGACAAGGCGCTTGCCCCGTGCGTATGGTTCGGTGCCATCTCGTCGGCGCTGTTCGTGATGCACCCCATCACGCGCGAGATAATTATAAAGATGTCTTACCGCGGATACATCTACACCGGACTGATCACGTATATCGTTGCGTCGATACTTCTGGCATGGCTGTTTAAGCTGATGTTCCGCTATATTCCAAAACCAAAGCTGAAGATATGATAAAAGCCATAAACCTTTCGGACATAAGCCGCTATCGCAGCGAACTGATGGGACTGGCCATGATATTTGTCATGCTGTTCCATGTGTGGATGCCCAAGAGCAATCCGATGTACGGCTTTGTGAGATGCGGAAACGTGGGCGTTGACATGTTCCTCTTCCTCAGCGGCATAGGCCTGTGGTATGCATGGAGCAAGAAGCCAACGCTGAAAAACTTTTTCTGGCGCCGCTACATACGCATCTATCCGGCATGGATACTTATGGCCTGCCTGTATTACATTCCGGCGTTTATCAACACTCCCGGCGGAGGCTACAGCCGCAACGTGCCCGACCTCGTTGCAAACATCCTGATAAACTGGAGCTTCTGGCGCATTGACGACCTGACGTTCTGGTTTATACCTGCCATAATGATGATGTACACCTTTGCCCCGGCATATATGAAACTCATAGAGAAGCATCCCGAATACCGTTGGCTTGCGGTGGCCGCTATGGTGCTTGCCGTCATGGTGCAGTATTATCCGTCTGTGCATAAGGCTGTAGGGCATGTGGAGATATTCTTCAGCCGCATACCTATATTTCTTATCGGCATCAACTGCGGCGCGCTCGTAAAGGGCGGACGCAGTCTCGACGGCTCGTCGCTGTGGCTCGTGCTGCTGATTTTTGTCATTAGTCTGGCCATGTGTGTGGAGTTCGAGGAGTCGTGGCGAGGTCGTTTCCCGTTGTTCCTTGAGCGCATGGTCTACATTCCGCTCACCGTGTCGATGATATTGCTGCTTGTGAAACTGCTGTGCCATACGCCTGCTATTATCTGCCGGGCACTTGCCTTTGTGGGCACGGTAAGCCTTGAGCTTTATCTCATCCACATACAGTTTGTCATGAAATACATAACCCCCTACAAGCTGGGTTACTGTCTTACGGCTCTTATCATGATAGCCGTTTCTCTTGTACTTGCGTGGCTGTTGCACCGACTTGTGTCGTTCGTGATAGGATTCTTGCCGAAGAACATATAACGGTCAACGGCATGTGACGGATATTGATAATGCATGGCACTGACCGGGCGGCCTGAGGCATATGGCCCTGCTGGGAGAGCAAGTCTTCGGCCTGGTCGGCAAAATGAAATTAAAAACGAGAAGTAATGAAAAGTAATCTGTTAAAACTGATACGCCCGCACCAGTGGCTAAAGAATGTGTTCGTGATGATACCCATGTTCTTCGGCGGAAGTCTGCTCGACCCGTCTGACATAAGGGCATCGGTCGTAACGTTCTTTGCATTCAGTTTCATTGCGTCGTCGGTCTATTGCTTCAACGACATTATCGACGTTGAGGCCGACCGCCGCCATCCCGTTAAGTGCAAGCGTCCAATAGCATCGGGCGCCATAAGCGTCAGGAGTGCCTGGGCCCTTATGGCTCTAATGTTTCTGCTGTCGGTTGGAACAGTGTGTCTGCTCGATACATACACCCATGTTATAAATGTAGGACTGGTGATCCTTATTTATTATATTCTGAACATCCTTTATTGTTCTAAGCTGAAGCAGTATGCCATTGTAGATGTCTGCATCATAGCTTTCGGCTTTGTGCTGCGCGTGCTTGCCGGAGGTTTTGCCACTGACATTGCCCTGAGCAAGTGGCTCGTGCTGATGACCTTCCTGCTCACTCTTTTCCTCTCGTTTGCCAAGCGACGCGACGATGTGCTGCGCATGAACGAGACGGGAGAGCCGCCGAGAAAGAATACTATAAGGTATAACCTTACTTTCATAAATCAGGCAATAACCATCACGGCGTCGGTGACGCTTGTGTGCTATATCATGTACACCGTGTCGCCCGAGGTGGTAAACCGTTTCCATTCAGACCTGCTTTATCTCACTTCGGTTTTCGTGTTGCTCGGTCTGTTGCGCTACATACAGATAACCGTTGTTGACAAGAGGAGCGGCGACCCTACAAAGATGATGCTCCGCGACAGGTTCACGCAGTGCGTGGTGCTGCTATGGGCGCTTACGTTCCTTGTGCTGATATATGTAATAAAGTAAGGACAATAGCTGATTTAAGCGTATAAAGCATTTCTTGTGATTTAGATTATGGACAGTTCTTTAAAGATACACGCCTTTGATTTCGACGGCACACTGACCAACCGCGACACCCTTCTGGAGTTTATAAGGTTCGTCCGTGGCGACAAGGCTTTCTTCCTTTGCATGCTGCGCTATTTGCCGTTGCTGTTGCTGATGAAGCTTGGCCTTTATCCCAACTGGAAGGTAAAGCAGAAAGTCTTTGCCCATTGCTTCGGAGGGATGAAGCTCGACGAGTTCAACAAATGGTGCGTGCGATTTGCGAGTGAGAACATTTCTTTATTGCGGCCAAAAGGCATACAGAAGATTAACGAGGTGCTTGAGGAAGGCTGCAAGGTGGTTATTGTAAGCGCGAGTATAAACAACTGGGTAGAACCGTTCTTTGCCGGACTTGACGGCGTGACGGTCATCGGCACCATGATAGAGGAACGCAACGGGGTTGTTACGGGGCGTTTTATCTCAAAAAACTGCTATGGCGAAGAGAAAGTGAGACGCCTGATACAGCTTTATCCCGGTCGTAATAGCTATTGGCTTGCGGCTTATGGCGACAGCAGGGGCGACTTCGAACTGCTTGACTTTGCCAACGAAAGCCACTATAAGCCTTTCAGAAAATAGCTTTTGACGCTTTCGGGCGGTGAGACTGCCGAGAATAGATTGGTATGCCTGACAGATTGGCTTGATGCTTGGCTGACGCAATGAGGGACATTAGGCTGTCAGGGATTTTGGATTTTAGAAAATATAAACAAACGATATGAAGAAATTTTTCAGAATGTTTAAAATAAGGCGCGAGGAAATGGCCGCGTCGGTCTGCGCTCTCTGTGTGCTGATTGCTCTGCACGCAATGATGATAAGCAAGACCTTCAATACGTTTCTGCATACAGGCGGGGCGCACTGGAATATATTTATAAAGAACTTTGTAGTGTCAGGCTTCGACCCGATAACCTATTCTATGGTTACGTATTGGGAAGCCAACTATAATGTTTACCGCCATCCGTTCCTTTCGTTCATGGTCTGGCCGCTGTCCTTGCTCGACGGTTGGCTGATGGATATGACAGGACTAAACCTTGTACAGTTTATAGTGGCTGTTCCGCTCCTGTTCTTTGCATTCTATTCGTTTATATTCATCTTCCGCATCTTCCGCGACATAATAAAGATACGGCGTTTTGAGGCCACGGTGCTTTCGGCCATGCTGTTCTCGTTTGCGTATGTCATGATTGCAGCCGTAGTGCCCGATCATTTCTGCGTGTCGATGTTCCTGCTTGTGTTCGCGTTGTATATATCAGGCCTGAAAATGCAGAACGGCACAAGGTTAAGCATCTGGCAGACGGTGCTGCTGTTCTTTGTTACGGCCGGCGTGACGCTTAGCAACGGCGTGAAGATATTCATATATGCGCTCTTTACCAACGGAAAGAAGTTCTTCCGCATCAAGTATCTGCTGCTTGCAGTGCTGCTGCCTTCAGCCCTTATATGGGTTTTTGCACGATGGGAATACCGTACTTTCGTATTGCCTAAAGAAAAGGCACGCCACGAAGCACGGCTGAAAAAGAGTGCCGAGACACGTCAGAAACTGTTCAATGCATTTGCCGACACAACGTCGCTGAAGGACAGTGCCGAGATAAAAAAAGCCTTTGCAAAGGAGATGAACAAGCGTGTGAAGGCAAAATATGTGAAAGACCACCAGAAGGCATGGAACAAGCATACCGGCAAGCCGATGGGCAAGGGCGAATTTATCAAGTGGACAGACATTTCTACTTCGCGCTCTGAAACGGCTGTAGAGAACCTTTTTGGCGAGTCTATACAGCTGCACGACCAGCATCTGCTGCAGGATACGCTGCGCAGCAGGCCGGTGATAGTGCCTTACAGCTGGATTATCAACTACGTGGTTGAGGCTGTCATTGTTCTGCTGTTTATCGGCGGAATATGGTACGGACGCCGTTCGCGCTTCCTTTGGATGGCTTTGGGCGGCTTTGCTTTCGACATGTTCCTGCACATGGGACTTGGCTTCGGCATCAACGAAGTGTATATAATGGGTGCCCACTGGCTGTTTGTAATGCCTATGGCAATGGCATTTGTGGTGAAACAGGCCGAGAACGGAAAATTCAGAACATGGCTGCGCGTGCTGCTCGTTGTGCTTACGCTGTGGCTTTGGGCATATAACGGCACTCTGCTTGCAGGCTATCTGCTGGGATAAACGGCAGCAGCCTGTGAGGATAACGGTCTGGCTGTAAGGTTGGTTTAACGCTTAACGCAAGAGATTTTATGAAGGTATCAGTGCTTGTGCCCGTCTACGGGGTGGAAAAGTATATTGAGCGTTGTGCTGTTTCGCTGTTCGAGCAGACACATCGTGACATGGAGTATGTGTTTGTAAACGACTGTACTCCAGACCGCAGCATAAGCATCTTGCGCTCAGTTATAGAGCGTTATCCTGACCGTGCGCCGCAGGTGCGCATAATAGACAATGAGGTGAACCGCGGAGTGGGTGCTACGCGTGCCGTGGCCATTGCTGCCGCAACAGGCGAATGTATCATGCATGCCGACAGCGACGACTATATGCCCCCGCGGGCTGTAGAGCTGTTGTGCGCCGAGATGGAGCGCAGCGGTGCCGATGTGGTAGACGGGGCGTGGCAGCGCTTCACGTCGGCAGGACTGTCTGAGCCGGTGCTTCCATGCCAGACTCATGATACAAAGCGTTATCTCTCGCTTATGCTGTGCCAGAACATCGTGTCAAACCGCATGTGGGGACGGCTCTTCCGCCGCAGTCTGTATGCCGACCACGGTATAACCCTTGTGCCGGGAGTAGACTATAGCGAGGATTATTCTATAATGACGAGGCTGATGTTCTACGCCAAGCGGTCGTTTATCAACGATGTTGTTTATTATTACAGCGACGAAAACACGGCTTCTTATACACATACACGTTCGGAACGACATCTGCGTTCATATCTGAAGGCAAACCGCATAGTGCTTGATTTCTTTACAGAGAACGACTCGCGCCGCGTGTATGCCGTGCCTTTGCAGCTGGGCATGATCAATGCCTTGCGTTGTGTGCGCACTGACGGATATAGCTTTGACGAGGCTTACGGCCTTCTGCCTTATCGTCCGTCAGGACCGCTGTTCAAGATGCTTGCCGCAATGTTCCGTGGGCGTTGCCCTTTCAGTATAGCCAATTTCGCATATCTCACGGCGCGAAAGATATGCAGCCGTTTCTTTTAGTCTTAGACACCAACCGGTCATTAAACAGCACATTATTTTATATATTTTGTGCATTCATGCTTTCATCCGTATTTTAGTCTGCTTTTCTTGACATAGCCGCAATCAAACGAAAATCCGCTCAATATAAAGCAAAAAGCCCGACCGAATCCTAATGGCCGATTTGGGCTTATCGTCTTTATCGCTTTTTCCTGTTCTTGACAAACTCGATAGCTTCATTCAGAATCTCGGCATGCGCCAGTCGCATTATCGCAAGATAAAGAACGGCGGCAAGGATAAAGCGGCAGATAAGCAGCAGCCATAGGTTGGATATTGGAGCTGTAAGCGGCCATACCGCAGCCATGACCGCAGCCGCTGAAATCATGAACGGGCATATATCGCGCATTATCTCTATAGTCCGTATGCCTGTAAGCTTGTTTAAGAAATACTGCCATATGCCGATAAACACAATGTTTCCGGCTGTATATGCCCAAACCATTGCCTGCATGTCGAACTTGGCGAATGCCACGACGATGGCTATCTGTATGACAATCTGCACAACGGTGCACCATAGGTATATGTCGCTGCGCCCGCGGCTTATCATAAGGTTCTGATACAGAGTGTAAAGCGGCATGAATGCTCCGCCGATGCATAGAATGCGGAGCAGCGGCACGCTGCTTAGCCACTGCTCGTGGATGGTCAGCAGGATAAACTCTTCGGCCACCATGGCAAGACCGAACATGGCAGGAAAGGAAAGCATGGCCGTGAGGCGCATCATCTTGCGGAACACGCGGCGCTCACGCTCGTTGTCGCCCGTAACCTGTGCCATTACCGGCTGTGCCACCTGCGCCATTGTTCCGCTGAGAAACGAATAGGCCATGGTGTTCCATTTGTTGGCCTGCGTAAAGCTTCCCACAGCCTTTATGGGATAGAGGCGTCCGAAGATGAACACAAGTATGTTGCTGTTGAGCGTGTTGATAATTGACGTCAGCAAAATCTTCATGCTGAAGTTAAGCATCTTCTTTATTGGTCGCAGGTCTATGTGGAGCGTAGGATGCCATGGCGTGTAGAAATAGCGCCCTATGTTGATTATGGTGATATATATAATCTGTTGCCATGCCAGGCTCCAGTAAGATTGTCCGTTTATTGCAAGCACCACTCCCACTATGCCTGATGTCACCAGTGCCGCAAATCCTGTCACGGTGTTCTCCTTTACCATGAGGTTCTTGAACATGTATGCTCCGTGGGCAATGCCGAACGACGATATAACAAAACTCAGAAAGACGAAGCGCGACAGCTCGGTCAGTGCAGGCTGATGGAAAAACAGCGATATGAGCGGGGCGCAGAAGAACAGAATGGTGTATATGCTGATGCTTACGATAACGTTGAACCAGAACACCGCATTATAGTCGCGGCTTTCAGGATGCTTCATGTTTGTCAGTGCCTGAGTGAATCCGCTGCTCTGCAGGTTGCCGGCTATTGCAGTGAATATGGTCAGCACGCCTACCATTCCGTAATCAGACGGCGTAAGCAGCCGGCCAAGGAATATGCCGAATATCAGGTTTAAAATCTGCGTGGAGCCATTGTTCATCAGCCCCCATATCAGCCCTTTGGCTGTTTTCTCTTTTAATGTTTCCATTCTATAGGTTCTTGATTCCGTGAGCCGACAGTCCGGCTGCTTCTCCGGCCGTGTATGCCGCCAGAACAAAGACTTTCGTCCTTGCAGCGTTCTCAATGTTCTTTTTCCTTCTACTGGTCAATGTCTTCAGCTGCCAATCAGAAACTCCGATGCCCGTCTTGTTTCTGAACAGCCTTTTCATTGCCTGGCAGAATATTATGTATTTATTGCAGTCTTTCATTTCAAACAGCTTAGTCTTTTGCCTTCAATATAGGCAAAGCCATTTTCCACTTAATGCAAAGATAGTGCAAACTGCTCGAAAAGCAAAATAAATGCAGATGAAATGTTGTTATTTCGCAAGCCCGGATACGGCATTGCAGCTGTGGTATAGCTTGTGTTTAAATCAGAGTCAGATTGCTGCCGTTATGTGCGTTTTGCTTACATATTGGATTTTAATAACGCTTCTAGACTGCGTTATTTCAAAAATAAAATCTTTTGTCTGTAAATATTGCCTGAAAACGCGTGCAAGCATAACTTCCTGATTGTTAGGGCCTTTGGCAGTGTGCGTGTCAAAGTGTGCAATTTTTCCCGTCCTTTTTAGGCTTAAAACATATGTTTTTTCACCAAAATATGTATTAATTTAAGCCTTCAAAAGCCGTGTTTTAAGTCATAAAAGGCATTGTTTCGGCATGTAAAACGTGCCCTTTTGATGGGCATCGTAAATAATTTTTTATTTTTAAAGCCTGTTCCGTTAATTTTGTTTTCTATTTTGCCTGAAAATCATGACAAAACTTAAATGACATAATGCGCGCTTTTCTGCCTGCAAAGTTACAAATGGATGCCCGATAACTTTTAACCTGTTTATTATTGTTACGTGATTTTCAGTGCCCCAAAGATGTTACGTTTAGCTTTAAATGTAAATATTTTTCGGACTTATGCAAGCCTTCTTTCTCGCCGTATTATCAGGCGTCTTTGCTTCTGATTTTTTTACATAGATATACTTTATATTTATGCCGCTGCATGATGTGTTTTTGTTCCCTTATTAAGCATCTCTATTGTCAGGCCCATTCAGCAGCTCTTGATATTAATCAAGGCTTTACACCTATTTATATATATAGGGCGTTAATTTTTTTAGTGTTTTGATAATTTTTCCGTATCATTTTACTACTTTTCTGCCTGGTGCTTTTTGTTGTTAAAATGACAATATTGACTTTTGTTTTTTATTGACCTGTCATGTGTTTGAAAATAAAAGAATAATGTCCGTTTTACACTTAAATTTGCAGAAATATGAGCAGCGATAATTATTGCCATGATATAACGGGGCGTATAAGGCGTAAAGTTTTCACATCGAAAAATGCCGGATAGTTTTACTTTGCATAATGTTATTATATAATCTTTTTAGTTATCACGAAGGTATGCAATAGCCTAAAAAAGGAAAAAATAAAGAAAAAACGGCTAAGTCATTTCTATAAAAGAATAATTTATGCATAAAAATTGCATCTTTATAGTTAATGTTTGTTAAATAGGGCGTTTAGTCAGAATATTTATCATAAACAAATAATTTTATGCATTTTTTCTAATAAAAAAGTTGGTGTGTTTCAAAATTATTACTACTTTTGTGCAAGTTAAAACAGTAAAATTGCATTAATCATTAATAATGAAAAAATTTTTATTATCAATTGTTTTTGCGCTAGGAATATTGTGTTCTGCAAATGCGCAGTTACCGTCTGTAACACTTAAAGACATTAATGGTAAGACAGTGAGAACAGACACGTTGTCAAACAATGGCAAACCTTTCATCATTGATTTCTTTGCCACATGGTGCAAGCCTTGCAACCGTGAGCTGACTGCCATCAGCGAAGTTTATGACGAGTGGCAGGAAGAGACCGGCGTAAAGGTGATAGCCGTTTCTATTGACCAGGCACAGAACATCAACAAGGTAAAACCTCTTGTTGACAGTCATGAGTGGCCGTATGAAGTACTGCTTGACCCGAACAGCGATTTCAAGCGTGCACTTGGAATTCAGATGATTCCTTACACACTGATCGTTGACGGAAATGGTAATATTGTTTATAAACACAACGGATACACAGAAGGAGCTGAACAGGAACTCATTGAGAAAGTGAGAGAGCTCGTAAACAAATAATGTCACATAGTGCTGACTATAGAATAATTGACACTTATGCACAAGTATAATAAAATTTTCTGTCTCTTGCTTATGCCTGCTTTGTCTTTGACAGCAATGGCACAAGAGACAGAAGAAAAAAAGATAACCGTCAGCGGAAGTATCCAGAGCGACATCCTTATTCCGCAAGACGATGAAGCAATTGGCACCGAAAAAGTTAATGAATGGGCTTTGACCAACACATTCGCTGATGTGAATGTAATGAGCGAGCATATCGATGCCGGAGCACGTTTCGAATTTCTGAAACATCCTCTACCCGGATTCGAAAAAGACTACAAGGGATGGGGAGTTCCTTATTTCTATCTGAAAACACACTTTAAAAATTGGGACCTTACATTAGGTAACTTCTACGAGCAGTTCGGTTCAGGCTTTATCCTCCGTACATACGAGGAGCGCACACTGGGTATCGACAACTCTCTGCTTGGAGGACGCCTGACAATCAAGCCGCTGCCCGGAGTTTCGATAAAGGCTCTTAGCGGTAAGCAGCGCAGATATTGGTCACACAACGACTCATGGGTGTCTGGTGCAGACGTTGAACTCGGTCTCGACCAGTGGTTCAAGGGCCTGAGCAACAGCGGAACATATCTTACACTCGGTGCTTCATGGGTAAACAAGTACGAGAAAGAAGAAGACGTCATGGTTGATGCTACGCACAAGCTTAACCTGCCTACAACGGTAAACGCTTTTGACGTGCGTGCAAATTTACAGAAGGGAAACTTCAGCCTTCTCGCAGAATATGCGTGGAAGACACAAGACCCGACGTTCGACAACGGATATATATATCGTAAAGGAAACGTGGCAATGTTGTCGGCTTCTTATTCAAAGAGAGGCTTGAGCGTATTGCTGCAGGCAAAGCGCAGCGACAACATGTCGTTCCGCAGTAAAAGAACAATTAACGGTACCTCATCGTTCATAAACCATCTGCCGGCATTTACGATGGACCAGACTTATGCGTTGGCTGCCATGTATCCTTATGCAACCAATCCTGACGGCGAATGGGCCTTCCAGGGCGAGTTCGGCTATAAGTTCAAGCGTCATACACTCCTTGGCGGTAAGTATGGCACAAACGTAAAGGTGAACTTCTCTCACATTCGTGGTATTGATACTAACTACATCGGAGGAATGGGTTCTGACGGATATGGCTCTGCTTTCTGGAAGATGGGCGACGAAACTTTCTATCAGGACTTGAACGTACAGATAGAGAAGAAACTGACACGTCAGTTCAAACTCAACCTCATGTACATGAACCAGTTCTACAATAAGACAATTGTAGAGGGTGAAGGTGGTATGATCCATTCAGACATCTTCATCGCCGATGCAAAATATCAGTTCAACAATAAATTCACTTTGCGCGGCGAACTTCAGTATCTGTCTACAGACGACGACCTCGGCGACTGGTGGTATGCTCTGTTGGAGTTGTCAGTGCTTCCCAACTGGATGTTCACAATTGCCGACGAGTATAACAGCGGCGTGACAGACCTTCATTACTATCAGGGATACGTAACATTCAACAAAGGATCACACCGTATACAGCTCGGCTATGGCCGTACACGTGCAGGATATAACTGCTCAGGCGGTGTATGCCGTTACGTTCCGGCAAGCAAGGGTGTAACACTTTCGTACAACTATAACTTCTAAACAGAGATGAAGCTGAAAAATAATATATATAATAAGTTTGCCATCTGTGCAGCAGCACTTTCTCTGATGGCATGTAGCAACATTGATGAGGACGACCGCTTTATTGAAGTGGAACCTGTAGAAGTTGCGAAACGTGTATTGATTGAAGACTTCACAGGACAGCGTTGCGTTAACTGTCCGAATGCTTCAGAAATGATTGAAAGCCTGCAAGAGCAGTATGGCGCCGAGAATGTCATTGCTGTGGGTATTCATAGCGGTCCGTTCTCTAAGACCGCATCGGGACGACCATTATCTTTGTGGACTGAAACAGGTGATTACTATTTTAATTCATGGAATATAGATGCACAGCCAACCGGTGTTATTGACAGAAAAACGGTTTCAAGCACATATCAGTCTTGGGGAACAATCGTTCGTGACGCATTGCAGGCTTCTGCTCCGCTCACACTGGGCGCAACAACATCTTATGATGAGGCTACAAGAACCGTAACCATAAATGTTAATGCAAAAGGTGTGCTTGATGTAACTGGTAAGTTGCAGCTTTGGCTGATTGAAGACAATATCACGGATATGCAGGCAATGCCAGATGGTTCTATTAATAATAATTATGTTCATAATCATGTCTTCCGCACAGCTGTCAACGGACAGGACGGAGAAGATTTCAGCATAGCTTGGGACGAAGAAAAGACTGTAACAAGCACTTACGTCTTGAATGAAAACTGGAAGGCTGAAAATATGTCGGTTGTAGCATTCGTATATAACAATAGTGGTGTTCAGCAGGTAGTTAAAGTACCCGTTATCAGTACTGAAGACGACGCACAGCCGAATGAATGATAAATAATGTCGATGAGAGTGTATTTCATTTTGATGCACTCTCATTGATACTCTCTTTCAATCCTACTATAAAAAACAAGTTTAACATTATAATAATAAAAAAAGAATAAGATGAAAAAGTTATTTACTCTTTGTATTGCTTTGTTATTTAGCTATGTAGCAATGAATGCTCAAACTTTTGCTTTTGCTGATAATGATGGTAACATAATTGAAAATGGTTCAACTTTGGTAATGGATGAGTCCGAAGTAGACGATTGGGGCGATTTGTTGGTTCCATTAACTAATGTAACAATAAGAAATATATCTGAAACAGGTAATACTTGTAAAGTTGTATTTAGAGTTGAAACATTGCCTGAAAATTCTTCTTTTGCAGCTTGCTGCGGTGGAAGTTGTATTCAAGTAAAAGAAGAGGGTGGCGAAGTTAATTTTGAACAACCTTTAAATCCTGGAATTCCTCTGTCTTTGGAGCGTACAGAATGGTTCCCTGGCACTTCAAAAGGGACATGTACTGTAAAAGTCTTAATTCAGGCTAAAAACTCGATGATGCCTGATTCTGAGATAACAGTTAATTTTGTTTATGGCACTTCTGGTATTGACGGTATTCAGAATAATGCAGACAATAAGGTCGTAGCACGCTATTCAATCAATGGTCAGCTTCTTGATGCACCTCAGAAAGGCATAAACATCCTGAAGTATGCTGACGGACGTGTAGAGAAAGTGATTGTAAAGTAAAATAAATCCTATTTTTTAATTTTTATTGTATGGTAAAGAAAAGTTTATATTTATGTATCCTGTTGGCTTTGGGCCTGCTGTGGGCAATTCCGTCTTCAGCACAGGAAGCGCAGCTTACCACTGTGAGTTTCCCCAAGGCTGCAGCTTTCACATCTTTGTCAGGCAATGGTTTGTGGGCTACTGCTGCAGGTGTGAATGATGATGATCAAAGTAAGTATGCCTATCCCTATCTTATTAATGTAGAGACAGGTGCTCTTACTGAACTCTGGGTTGAAGCAGACTTGATGATGTCGCTTGAAGCTACGGATGTTACTAATGATGGAAAAATCATTGTTGGTACATATGACAGCAAGCCAGCTTATTATGACATGAATCAGGGTAAGTGGATTACTCTTCAGTCTGAGAATCCTGGAAAAGCTACATCTGTAACACCTGATGGTAAATACATCAGTGGATGGAGCAACTCTTGGAGTTTCTCAGGTGATGGATACGTAGAAACTCCGCTTTTATGGGAAAAGCAGTCTGATGGTACATACCGTGCTGTCGATGTGTATGCAGAACTTCCTAACTTCCCAAAGAAAACAAAACTTGGAACAAATACACAGCAGGTACGTATAGACAATGTTAGTCCCGATGGTAACATCCTTTCTGGTATTATTAACTTTGTAACTCCTGCAACAGTTTGCTATTATGTATACAACAAAACTACTCAGGAGTGCAAATATGTAGACAATGCTCTTGGTGATGTTCCTGCTGAAACTTTTGTTGACGAGTCAACAATGAGTAACAATGGTAAATATCTTACCGGTATCGTACAGGTGGCTGGTGGCTCATACAATTCAAGCTACCTATATAATACAGGTGACAACTCTTGTACACTATTTAATACAGAAAGCGAAGAGCAAGACCGTGCCGGAAGTGCTGTTTCAAATACAGGTATTGTGTTTGCTTATAGTCCAGCTGTAAACCCGGTTCGTTCTGCTTACGTACGTGTAGGTAATTTGTGGTACGGAATCGACGAAATCCTTTCTGGCCGTTATGATATTAACTTCTATGAACGTACTGGTTATGGTTATACAGGAATAATTCAAGGCGTTTCTGATGATGAGAAGACTATGATTGGTATGTCTGAGACAAAGACAAAGGGTTATATCATCCGTCTTCCTGAAACTATCAGCGAAGCAGCAAGTAATGTTAATCCATTGAGCTATTATGCTGTATCTCCTGTAGCTGGCTCTAAGTTCGCTAAATTCAGTCAGATGAAGTTGGCTTTCTCTAAGTCAGCTGCTGTAACATCTGGTGTTAAGGCTCAGTTCATGGACGCTTCTGGTAAGGTGTTAAGAGATTATACTATTACTGCTCAGTCTGGTAACAAGACATTCACTATTGGCGGTATACCTCAGGCTCTGAATGCAGATGAGGAATATACAATGAAGATTCCTGCTGGAGCATTCTATTTGATGGCAGACAACTCTATTAAGAGTGAAGAAATAACTGTTAAGTATATCGGCCGCGCCGAGGCTCCGGCTGCAGTACAGCAGGTTTCTCCTGCTGATCAGGCAAATGTCTCTGAAATAAGCTCTGAGCATCCTGTACAGATCCTTTTCGATTTGTCTATCGCTATATCTGAAGATGCTAAGGCTTATCTGTATAGAGACGGACAGACTTCACCTGTTTGTGAACTTAACTTTGTGCAAGGTGCTGAAAGTACACTGATGTTGTATCCTAGCCTCAAACGTTATCTTGAAAAAGACGAGAAATATAAGGTAGTTGTAGAGGCTGGTTCTGTTACAGATATTATGGGATTCTGTGCGAACAATGAGATTACAATTAATTACACAGGTGCATACGAGCCTGAAATAAGCTCTGACGGAAGTCTCTTCTCTGATGACTTCAATGATCCTAGCAACTCTATGGTAAGATATCTGCTTTACGAAGGTGACCATAATAAACCGTCAAGTGCAATGCAGAATTTAGGCTTTGATGCTGACAATTCTCCTTGGCTTTTCGTAATCCGTGAATCAGAAAGCAGCTCTGACTACTGTGCAGCTTCAACATCTATCTATAATCCTACAGGAAAATCAGACGACTGGATGTCAATACCTCGTCTGTCAATAGAAAATGCCGACTATTATCTCAGCTTTGACGTTCAGTCATACTATAAGTCAAAGGCAGACAGACTTAAGGTTCTCGTTCTTGAGGATGATGCTGTATACTCTAACTTCACGAAAGAACTTTATGATAAGTTCAAGGCTAATGGTAAGGTTCTTTATGACGAACAGCTTACTCCTGGTGAGTCAGAGGAAGATCTGACAGGTGACTGGACACACGTAGAGAAATCTCTCGCAGAATATGCTGGTAAGAATATCTATATTGCTTTCGTTAATGAGAACGAAAATCAGAGTATGATCTTCTTGGATAATCTGAAGGTTTACTACAAGGGCGACTTTAATTTTGCAACTAATGTAGAAAGTACACAGGTTAACAAAGAGTCCACAGATGTAGGCGTAATAGTTAAGGTTACAAGTGATAAGACTTACAACACTATTAATGCAACACTTACTTCTGAAGACGGCTCATTCAAGAGTACTTATACAGATACACCTAGCAAGCCAATAACAAGTGCAGAGAATTATTCTTTCACATTCCCTGACAAGTTGCCTTTGACTGTGGGAAAACAGAACAAGTATACTGTCAGCATAAGTCTTGATGGTACTGTTTACAGTCAGACTAATACTATCAGTAATCTTGCCTTTGAAACAACAAAACATGTTGTTATTGAAGAAAGTACAGGCCAAAGATGTCCTAATTGTCCACAAGGAATCCTTTCTTTCGAATATATGGAAGGTATATATGGTGAACAAATTATTCCTATAGCAATACATGCAAACGTAGTCGGTAATGATGTTTTTGCATATGATGCATATAATAACTATTTTGGTATCGGTGCTCAACCGACAGGTGTTGTTAACCGTATAGATACACTTTATGCTCCTATGTATAGGGATGGTAATATGGTTTATCACCTTGAAACAGAACAGGGAAATGAAACGTTTGCTGATATAGCTAAGCGTGAATTATCAAGTTATGCAATAGCTGATGTGAATATTGATAAGGCTGTTTATGATACAAGCAGTAAAAATGTACAGATTTCAGGTACAGTTAATTATGCTCTTGATATGAATTCGTTGAATCATAATATTGCATTTGTTGTCCTTGAGGATAATTTGGTTGGTAGACAAGAAAATAACCTTTATGCTTCAGATGAACCAATCTTTGGAGAATTTGGCAAGGGTGGTAAATATGGAACTGCAACTCCCGAGATTACATTTGTTGACGTAGCACGTAAAGTGCCAAACGACAACTTCGCAGGTGAATCTGGTTTCATCCCTGTAAGCGTAACTGCAGGTCAGCCTGTTGCATTCAACAAGGTATTCAGTCTGCCTGAAAACGTAACAAATTGGGATAATGCTAAGGTTGTTGTTATGCTGATTGATGCAAACACAGAGCGTGTGCTGAATGCAGCAAGACTAAAGATGTCAGCCGGAACAGCTGGAATCAACGATGCAACAGTATCTGAAAACGGTATCACAATTTCTGGTGAGAACGGTTCAATAAGCGTTAACGGCGGAAGCGACCTCAACGTTACTGTTTATGATGTAAGCGGAAGCGTAATAAGCAATGCTAACTCTACTTCTGGTGCTGTTAAGGTAAGCACAGGCGGAAAGAACGGCTTGTTTATCGTTAAGGCTACAAGCGACGGCGTAAGCGTTGTTAAGAAAGTAATCGTTAAATAAATATTTAGATCTGCCTTGTATGTTTGTATCAGAAAAACACTTCACAAAACATAATACAGCAGACAGCAAGGCATGGACCTTAAGAACCTAAGATATAGAAAAGGGTATGGGGCTAGTCCCCAACCCTTCCTATATAATTTAATGCTAACTTATTATTAATTTAAAATTAAGTATTATGAAATCTTTACTAATCAGTTTGATGGCATTCCTGTGTGTCTTGGGGGTCAATGCTACCCCAAGCGGTTCGGGTACCAAAGAGGATCCGTATGTGATTGCCGATGGTGACACTTATGTTGTAAATGACATCGTTTATGCTAGCTTTACAGCTCCTGCAGATGGTACTTTATCTCTTAAGCATGGTTGGTCTTACCCGACATTTATGTTGGAGGATGGAACTCCGTTGAATGTTTCAATGGGTGTGGATGCAAACTTTTCTTCTTTGGAGGTTGAAGCTGGTAAGACTTATGTTATTTATAATAACAGACAACTCTTTTTTGATTTAGAGATAGCCGTTTCTTTTGAGGAGAAAGGTGCCAGCTCTTTGCAGGTTGTAAGTTCAGAGCCTGAGCAGGGTTCAAAGGTTGAGAAAATCAGCTGGGATAATCAGGTTAAGGTTACATTGAACAAGAAGGTTAAGTATGTTCACTGTGAGTTCCATGGTGATGAAGGCATTATGCACCAGTATTATACATCTGAGGCTGAAGAAGGTGAAGATGTTATCATGGTTGGTCCTGAGAAAATTGTAAAAGACGACCGTGTTCTTGATAATGCATGGTATATGTATGAAGGAAATACATACGAAATCATTATTGAGTCATATCAGACTAAGGAAGGTATGGAGCAGGGTACTGAAACTCCTGAGACAACAACTCTGACATTTGAAGGTGGTACAGCAAAAGTTGAAAAGACTGTTGTAAATCTTGTAAAAGTTGAACCGGAACCAAATGTCGTTTATCCTACAGAAGACCAGCTGCTCAGCTTTAAGGATGACAGAAAGGTTGTAACTGTTGAAGTTGACAAGAAAGTTAATGTTAAGAAGTGTGTTTACCCGATGGATATGTACGGAACTTTAGACTGGGAAAAGCCGGATGTTAAGTATGATGAAGGTAATGGTCATACTATTATTAAGTGTACTATGTCTGAAGCGTTCTATAATTTTATGGGAACTATTGTAACAGACGTTATCCTTCAGCTTGATTTGACTGATGAAGAGGGCAATGAAATTGAGCCTAAGGCAGAAGGCTTCCCTGAAAGTGTTGTATTCGGAAGCGGTTACAACTTTACATTTGGTGTGAACGACGGTCGTTTTGCAGACGCTTCTTTGAACTTCAAATCTGTAACACCTGCTGAAAATTCTTACAGCACAAGTTTGGACAAGATCGAATTTACATATGGTGAGTATGTGTCTACAACATCTACAGCTAAAGCAGCTGTTTATAAAGGTGAAGAGAAAGTTGCTGATGCAATTTTGACTTCAAATGACGAAAATGACGCTTATACAGTAACAGCTCAGTTTGTTGAAATTGGTACACAGACTCCGAAAGAAATCAATGAGTTTGGTGCTTATGTTCTTAAGGTAGATTCACAGTCTATTGCTAACGAGTTCTTCAACGAAGAAACTCCTTGGACAGATGGTTGGCAGGGCCATGGTACATGTAACCCTGACTTCACTGTAGCATTCAACATTGATCCGGTTATTATCACTGTTGAGTCTGTAGACCCGGCTCCTTATGTAGAAGGTGGTGAGTACAGCAAGGAGATTCCTGCTGAAATCAAGATTACATTGAGCAACGAGGGTGCAACAGTAAACTCTGCTCTTGTAACTTATGGTATGAACACTCGTGTTCCTGCTGAAGCAAAGGTTGAAGGCAAGGTTATAACTGTTACAGTTCCTGAGGCTGCCCTCGCAGAGAACAACATTGGCGTATCTGTTGCTGCTGTTAATGAAAATGGTACACCTATCAGCTACGGTACAGACGGTGTTATCCTGCTCGCATATCAGATGCCTAAGAATATCCTCGTTCCTACAGAGGTTACACCTGCTGACGGAAGCACTGTTAAGTCAATTGCTACTGTTGAACTTACTGTAGATTCTAAGTATGGTGTTGGTGAACTGAACACAAACAATGTTATCACAGTTAAGAAAGACGGTGTTGAGGCAAGCAATATCTCTGCAGCGATCGATTATGCTACAGGTGATGACATGAATAAGATGATGATTACGTTTACTCCGGAAATAACAGAAGATGGTACTTACACTGTTGTTATTCCTGAAGAAACATTCTATGATCTTGACGGCAATCTCTTCAATCCTGAGTTGACATACACATTCATCGTTGACAATTCTACAAACATCGGTGGCGTAGAAGTTGAAGATGCTAATGCTGTTGTTGAGGTTTACAGCGTAGACGGCTGCCTCGTAAGCAAGGGTAAGAAAGCTGACGTAATGAAGAAACTCGTTAAGGGTATCTATATCATCAACGGCCAGAAAGTGGTTATCCGCTAATCTGCCGTAGATTTTAAATAAAAAGCTAAAGGCTGCAGCCTGTCGCTTTGGCCTTATGGCAATAGCGCATCGACCAGCCTTTAGCTTTTTCCTCAAAATAAAACAGACAAGAATATTTAGACATGAAACGACTTATTTTTACTTTAATCGGTATTGTATTGGGGTTGACAGGTTTAAAGGCTGTTACTTTTACTCCGATTGAGATTAATGACCCGTCTGAGTCTGTAACTATTAAATTGCAGCCAGGTGCAAACTATTTACAGCTGAAGGCTATTGAGAGCAACACGATTCACTTTAATGTCGGATATTATGGTATTATGATGTTTGAATGTAATGCCATGGGTGAAGAGGGCAACAACCTTTCTATAAGCTATGACGCTGAAGGTCACAAAATCTTCAGTAGTGAGGTTGAGGAAGGAAAAACTTATTATTTCTCAACCAGTATGATTACTGAGCCTTCAATAGATGTTACAATTTATTATGGTAACGGAGAAGGCATGCCTATCACATTGACATCTAACTTTTCGGATGGTGATACCTATACAGTTTCTGGCTCAAACCTTGAATTGGCTTTTGACCGTACGGTTGATATAGCCCACAACTGGATTGAGTATGGTGAGGAGGCTGACGGCGTATTTAAAACAAAGGAAGAGATTCCCGCAGCATATATCAATGGTACCTATACTACTCAGTATTTCTATAGCATCGAGCTGAGCAAGTTTATCCGTGAGATGGCTGAAGACGGTAAACTTGAGGTTGGTGATAAGTTTAAAATCACTCTTGAAGGTATTTGCGATGCTAACGATGAGAGCGTAATCTATGGTGAGGACGGAAACTATTCTGTTACACTGATTATGGGCGAGATGCCCGGTGAGCTGGTTCCTATAGATCCGGCACAAGGTACAACTCTTTATACATATTATCCTGAAACCGGTGAAGAAGGCTTGCTGACATTTACTTTCACAGATGAACTTAATACTGATAAGAGCAAGGTAACAGTAGACCTGTCTTATGGCGATTCAGAGGCCGGTTCTATGGGCTCATTTAATCCTGAATTTACAATCAATGGTAATACTGTTGTTGTAGACATCCGCGGTTATCGCTTCCCTGAAACAGTAGAAAGTTCAAGAGATGGCGAGGTACAGACTGTGATAACAATGAATATCAAGGGCCTTACAACCGCAGACGGACGTCCCATTATCACAAACAACGCTTCTGCTGGAACAAGTGGCATCGTTGTTACTTATCCTCTTAAGAAACAGGAAATAGATTTCTTCTATGATTTCTTGCCTACAGAAGGCAGTTCTTTGGCTGATTGCAGCGAGATCATAATCTGGTTGCCGGAGGAAGTTGGCGTTATTACTTTCGACAAGGTTCTGCTGCAGTGGCTCAACAACCGCGGCACACTCCAGACTAAAGAATTCAAGGCAGAGGATGTTCCGTTTGCTTATGATAAATCTTATATGGGTTATGTAAGCCATATTCCACTTGCCGGCGTGAGCAAGGACCGTGAGGTTACATTGATTGTAGAAGGTGGTATGCTCAGCAATGGCGACAGCATTGAGATTACAGGTAAATTCAACACTAATCCTACAGGTATAGATTCAGTTCTTGGTGACGATGCCAATGCCGTTGTTAAGCTTTACACAATCGACGGTATCCTCGTTAAGGAGGCTCCTGCTGCAACTGTTCTTACAGGTGTTAAGAAGGGCGTTTATATCATGAACGGCAAGAAGGTTGTTGTAAAATAATTACTGCAATTTTATATATAACTGACAATTTCGCAGGCTGTCTCATTTATTTTATGAGGCAGCTTGTTTTTTTATTGAAGATTCAGAACATGTATGATTAAGATTAATCACGCGTTGACGATTTTGCGCACGATGGTCAGCCGTGAGCATTGAACGCAAAATTCTGATGTCTGTTATGCATGCTTTGCTTGTGTTTCTCTTTTATACGCCAGCGTGTTGCTTGGTTAAAAGCATGGTTTTATTGGTCCTTATAATGACATGTCTGTAGTGGGCGATTATTGTATTCGGCAGTTTGCCGACAAGCTGTCCGCCGTAAATAAGCCGTAAAAAGTTTTTTGAAAAAACTCATCACTCGTCACATCTGTGCGTAAGTTGCTGACAGTTCGACTGTTAATGTGTGATGAGTTGAATTTCCAACTCATCACATCGGAGCAATTTTATGTGTTTTCCTGCTTTGGGCTTACTCTGTGTGATGAGTTGCAACGGCAACTCGTCACACAGCAACGATTTGACATTCAGGACGTTATGTCGCAATGTGACGAGTGACGAGTTTCTTCGCAAAAAAATAAACCTAAATTGTTTACAGTGTACTTCCCTAAATTTGGTTGCCTTTAAAGAGTCCTTTCCCTATGGCGTTCCGTGTTTTCTGATAATGCAAAAGACGTCCTTTCACGTTGCAAAAGGGCACGTTTTACAGCGTGAAAGCATACCTTTTGTACTGCTGAAGGACGTCTTTTGTGTTGCTGGTCTGATGCTATTGCCTGAGCCTTTGTGGCGTCATGGCCATGACAATACCATCAGGCACACTATCCAACGATTTTTCCGTCAAACAGGTGTATCGTTCTGTGGGCTATCTGAGCGTCGTGCTCGTTGTGCGTAACCATCACTATTGCCGTGCCGTCCTGATTCAGTTCTGTCAGCAGGCGCATCACCTCGGCGCCGTTCTTAGAGTCGAGGTTACCCGTAGGCTCATCCGCCAGAATCAGTTTGGGGCCGAACACCACGGCGCGGGCTATTGCCACTCTCTGCTGCTGACCGCCCGAGAGCTGATGCGGAAAGTGCTTTGCACGGTGAGTTATGCCCATGCGTTTCATCACCTCCTGCACCTTCTGTTTTCTTTCAGCCTTACCTACTTTCAGATATGTCAGGGGCAGCTCGATGTTCTCCTCCACGTTAAGTTCGTCAATGAGGTTGAAGCTCTGGAACACAAAGCCTATCTGTCCCTTGCGTATGCCCGTGCGGTCTTTTTCCTTCAGCAGCGACACCTCCTGGCCGTCGAGCCAGTATTGGCCCGAAGTAGGGTTGTCCAGCAGTCCGAGAATGTTCAGCAGCGTAGACTTGCCGCATCCCGAAGGACCCATTATTGCCACAAACTCACCGTCTTCCACGTTGAACGTTACGTTGTCAAGCGCTATAGTCTCCACCTCTTCAGTGCGGAACGACTTGCTAAGATTTTCTACCTTTATCATATTCTGTTCTATTTTATGCCCCCTCACGGCTTTCGCCGTATTCGTGAGCTCGGTTAGTTTTATTGTTTCTATATTTTCTTCAAAGCCTGCTTTTCAGGCGTTAAGTGCTTATTCGTTCTTCAGGTATTTTACAGGATTGCTGTTTGCCGTGCGGTAAGCATTGGCGGCCACGGTCGCGGCTATAACCGCCACCACTGCCAATATGCCTGCCACAAAGAGCCACGGGCTCATGTTTGTCCTCACACTGAAGTCCTCAAGCCATTTGCCCGCCACAATCCCGGCAAGAATAGCTCCTGCTATTGCCGACGGAACGGCCGTCAGCAGCACGTTGCCCAGCACCATGCGCAGCACGCTTATGGCGGTTGCACCGTTCACCTTGCGTATGGCTATTTCCTTGCTTCGCCTCTGCATTTCGTCGTTCACGTATCCTATGAGTCCCATCAGAGCTATAAGCAACGCGCATATTCCTGCCGTCATGACAGCCGAGCGGAAATGCTTTACGCTGTCATACCATGTGTCCAGCTGCCGTGCATAGCTGTCCACGATGATTGTTTCGTCAGGATAAAGTCTCTGCAGCCGCTGTTGCACCGCCTGCATATTGTCTGCCGTAAGGTCGTGAAACTTCAGCAGAAAATAACTGATGTAGCTGCCGTAAGGGTCTGAGTGGAACATCATCGTGGGGCGGTCGTCATCGTCGAGCGCCGTATTGGCGTGAAAATTATCATATATTCCTACTATGGTGAACAGGTCTTTGCCCGTCTGGCTGTGTTCCGTTATCAGAATCTTACGTCCAATCACGTCTTTCCATTTCTTCTCGTTCTTCAGCTTCTGTGCGAAGTCGGGGCTTACCATCATCTCCTTCAGACTGTCGCTGTTGGCGTTGAATCCGCGTCCCTGTCTGAGCTTTATGTCCAACATGTCGAGATAGTTGTCGCCTGCCATATACAGGTCGGTGGCGTTAAACATCTCCTCACCGGTTTCCGGGTCAACTATGTTGTTGCCGCCGCCGTTTGAAAACAAGGGAGATGTTACAGCCGTCCATGCCTCAATCTCCGGCATTTTGCTTAGTTCTGTAACCATGGCGCTGCGCTTTTCGCCCTTTATTTGGTTTACGTTGACTATCGCGAGGCGGTCATAAGAGTAGCCGAGGTCGAAGTCTGTGAGCTTGGAATATTGGCTGTTGACTATCAGCAGCAGGCATACCAGAAAACTGACGAATAAAAACTGCACTGCCAGCAGTGCTATCTTCCAGCGCCTGCGGCTCTCGGTGAAGTTGCGGAACGCCGTTGTTACGGGCACGGCATTGTATATCCTGCCCGGCAGCAGGGCGCTAACGATGAACACCACTATCAGCAATGCTGTGAGGAACAGTGTGCCCTTGCCGGTGAAAAGTGAGCTGACCGGGGCCGACAGCAGCGTCTCTATCGAGCCTTTGCAGGCGTATATCAGTGCTGCGGCCAGCATCATTGCCAGCACGATATGCAGCAGGGTTTCGGCCATGGTTATGCCTAATATGTTACGCGGCATGGCTCCGTAGCATTTTCTTACGGCCATTTCGCGTCCTCTCGTAACCGTGTTGCCAATCACTATCAGCAGATAGTTGAGCACGCTTGCCGCGAGAATCACCGCCGCTAATATCATCATCATGAGGAATGTCTGCCTGAAGTAGCTGTCCTCTTGGTGATATTTTGATATGGGAGTGAACTTCAGCGAGAATTTTATCTCTTCCTTTTCAAGTAGGGCAAGAAATTTGCTTACTATTTCGTTCACCTTATTGTCAAAGTCGCCCTGCTCAGGATGGCATCCCTTGCTCACCTTTATGAACGAGTAGTAGCGGTCGTTGCCCGCCAGGTTGTCCTGTCCGTCGTAGCTGAAGCTGCGCTGTGTCGTCATTGAGAGCATCACGTCATAGTCGTGAAAAGAAGAGTTCCATGGATAGTCCTCGTATACTGCGCCTATGGTCATCGTCAGTCCCGGAATAGAAGTAAGCTCCAGCTTGCGTCCTATCACGTTGCCGCCCATGCGCTCAGCCATAGTCCGTGACACAAGACAGTAATACGGCTTTGCCAGCACCTCGTCGGCGTTGCCCTCCAATATCCTGGTCGGGAACATTTTGAAGAAACACGAGTCAACAACGTATATGTTACCTTTGACGCGTCGTTCTCCGTTTATCTTCATTTCCTCATCATTGCATGCAGGGTTTATTCTTGTTGCCGTTTCTATCTCGGGAATATATTTTTTCAGCGTCGTGGCTATGCCTCCGGGCGTGTTGCCGTATGTAGCTTCCGGATCAGAGCCCCGGCTTATCTTTTCGCTTATGCGGTATATGCGGTCATGGTCGGGGTAGCACGTGTCGTATTCGTGCTCATACCATAGTTTCGCTATCAGCACCGACGCCAGTGCAAAGCCAATGCCGAGGCACAATATCTTTATTATGTTGTGCTGTCCACGGCGTGTCAGGTTCTTTAATGCTTGCGTTATGTTGTTCATCTTCTGATATGTTGTTTAATGATTTTTCTTGTTGTCTGCTTGCCGCAGTCTTGTCTTACGGTGCCCGGCCTATTCCTGCCTGATGTTCTTCACCGGGTTTTCGTTGCTCGCCATCCAGCTCTGCACAGCCACGGCAGCCAGACTTATAA
>ERZ779643.564-NODE-564-length-30363-cov-2.807741_pt1 | contig 30363 bp, 23 predicted proteins | sample MGYA00511564_ERZ779643 | MGnify/ENA primary metagenome ERZ779643 (study PRJEB29588, sample SAMEA2147114) | human gut metagenome | biome: human gut; feature: human-associated habitat; material: faeces | place: Denmark | collected 2008/2010 ... | reverse complement strand
ACAGTGTTTAATTAAAACTTTAAATCTTATGCAGGTAAATACAAAATTCCTCGTGTGTTCGCTTATATATATGGGGAGTCTTTCTGCGAACGCGGTGGGATCGTCTTCTTTGGCAAATGAAACGGTGCACGTATCTATCCTTTCGGTGGATCAAACAAAAAATGAACGGAACATTACAGGACGTATAATCGACGGAGATACCGGAGAGGCTCTTATTGGTGTCAGCATTCTGGTTAAAGGAGCCTCTATGGGTACGGTGACCGATGTTGATGGGAAGTTTTCATTGTCTGTGGCTACAGGAGATGTCTTGGAGATATCGTATATCGGCTATAAAAGCCAGTCGATAGTGGTTGGCAATCAGAGTGTCTTGGATATACGGATGATGTCCGATAACGAATTGTTGGATGAAGTGGTAGTGGTGGGCTATGGCTCTCAGAAAAAAGTGAATCTGACGGGCTCTGTTGCTACGGTTAATTTTGATGATAAGACCTTGTCGCGTCCCGTAACTACGCTTGCTTCTACTTTATCGGGTATGGTGGCCGGATTGAATGTGATGCAGACATCCAGTAAGCCCAACTCGGAATCATCTACTCTGCGTATTCGCGGTACAGGTACTTTAAATGATTCTGCACCATTGGTGCTGGTTGATGGAATGGAAATGTCGCTGAATAATGTCAATCCTAATGATATCGCTACTATCTCCATCCTGAAAGATGCCGCTGCCGCAGCGGTCTACGGCGCCCGCGCCGCCAACGGGGTGATTTTAGTACAGACCAAACGGGCGTCCGGCAACCAGAAAGTGTCGGTCAACTACCGAGGCCAGATGAATATCCAGCAAGCCACGCAATTGCCGGACTTCCTCGATGCCTACGAATACGCCAAGCTCTACAACCGTGCAGTGGAGAACACGCCGGGTACGGCCAACGCGGCCTACACTCCCGAACAGTTGGAAATGATACGCACACACTCCAATCCGAACGTGTACGGCGATGAAAACCTGCTGGATTATCTGGACAACGTGGGCTATACCACTACGCACAGCGTATCGGCCAACGGAGGTAACCAATACGTAAAATACTACATCTCGGGCGGATATACCCATTCCAAAGGTTTGTACAGCGGAGTCAACCGCGACCGTTTCAACTATTCAGCCAAACTGGATGCTACACTGACCAAAGGGCTTGTGCTCTCGCTCGACATTACCGGTTCGCGCTCCAACAGCAAGAATTCTAGTTATACGACCATCGACAACGCCTACAACTCCTCTCCCCTCCAGGTATTGCGGTTCGACAATGGCTATCTGGCCAGCGTGGACGGCAGCAACCCGCTCATCAACGTGGAAGGCCTTGGAGGCTACATCAAAGACACGGGAAAGATGAACACCATTACGGCCAATTTGCGTTGGGAGCTGCCTTGGGTGAAAGGCCTCTCTGTCTATGCCCGGGCTACGTTCGACAACAATACCCGCATAGAGAAGACCTTCGACAAACCCGTTACGCTTTACACCTACGACCAGCAGACGGGACAGTTCGATACCGACCCGAACACGGTCTACCCGACCGCCAAAGTATCCATCGAACAAATCGACCGTTTCGTAGACAACCAGCTTTATGAAGCCGGAATAAATTATAACCGTACGTTTGCCGCCAAACACGACGTAGGCGCCATGCTCGTAGCCAACTACCAACAGACGCACAACCAATACATGACGGGCGAAAACCAAAACGCCAGCATCTATCCGGAGACCATCGGGACAGCCGTGACCGCACGCCTGTTGGGCAGCGAGACGTACAACCAACGTGCGTCCCTCATCGGACGACTGAACTACGGCTATGACTACCGTTACTTTGTGGAAGCTAGCTTCCGTGTGGACGGTTCCACTTATTTCCACCCCGATCACCGGTGGGGCTTCTTCCCTTCGGTATCGGCCTCGTGGGTGCTGTCTAACGAAACGTTCTTCAAAAACTGGAAACAAAAGGTGCTCTCCAATGTCAAGTTCCGGGCTTCCACAGGTCTGCTCGGCGATGACGGACTGGTCGGAGAGTACTCTTACCTGCTCACTTATATAGAGTCTACAAGAGAGGGTTATAACATCGGGGGGAATTACCGTCCGGGCATCATCATGTCTACAGGCAATTATCCCAATCCCGAACTGACGTGGGGAAAGTCGCATGACTATAACATCGCTGCAGACCTGGGTTTCTGGGACAACCGCTTCGGCCTGACCTTCGAACACTATTGGCGTTACGAAACGGATAAAATCACAGCAGCCCCGTCTTATCTCTACCCACCTTCGACCGGTGTGGACGGCAACGTGCCCAACATGAACTTCAGCAAACTGAAAGCCTGGGGTTGGGACTTGACATTGACCCACCGCAACACCGTCGGCAAGGTGAAGTACAACGTAGACCTGACACTGGCCAAGAGTCAGGACAAATATCTGGATTTCGGCGATGAGTCGAGCGTTACTCCTAACCTGCGCCGTGTGGGACGCAGCAGCATGGTATGGTCGATGTATGAAGCCGAAGGCCTGTTCCAGTCGCAAGAAGAGATTGACAACTGGCCGCTCGATCAAGACGGACAAGGCAATGCCACACTGGCCCCCGGCGACATCAAGTACAAAGACCAGGACGGAAACCACGTACTCGACACCAAAGACTTGGTTTACGTGAAAAACTCTTCCAACCCGGACTTTAATTTCAGCCTGCGCCTCGGTGCAAGTTACAAAGGATTTTTCGTCAACGTCATGTTCCAAGGCGCCACAGGTTACCAACAGAATATCAAGGAACTTTACACCACGAACAGCGGAAGCTTACAGCGGTTCCAGAAATACCACCTGACGGACACCTGGACACCGGACAATCCCGGTGCCTCACTGCCGCGCATCAAATTTGCCACGGCTAATGACAACAACCGTAAAGAGTCTACTTTCTGGGTAAGAGACTGCGACTTCCTGCGCCTGAAATCCCTGTCATTGGGCTACGCCCTGCAACCGGCCGTGCTGAAGAAACTCAAGTTGACGTCGGCCAGCATTGCCTTGCAAGGCAGTAACCTGGTCACTTGGTCTTCACTCAGCGACTTGGGGATGGACCCGGAATCGTTGCGCGGCTATCCTATCCAACGTTCTTACGGAATCACCTTGAATTTAGGTTTCTAAGTCTAACTTCTTAAAACGAATTGTTATGCTTCTCAAAAAATATATCCTCTGCGGATTGTTTGCCGCCAACCTTACCGCTTTCACGGGCTGCGACGACCTGTTCCGCGACACACCCGTAGACAAGATGTCGGAAAAAGACATCTGGAAGAACCCCATGCTTTTGGACGAATATGTCTTGCCATGGTACCGGAACATGAACTCCGGCTTCTCTACTTACGTTCCCACAACCATCTCTTTGGTCAAAAGTGCTTCGCGTTACTACATGCCCTGGTTCGGCGATCAGATAGTGCCCTCCAAGAACGACTATTACAATGCCGGTTACGGTGATTTACTGAAAAGCAACACCAAAGAAATCACTAACTGGGCACAAGTACAATGGTCGAACTACTATACACAGATACAGTCCGTAAACCGCTTGTTTGTCAACCAAGGCGAGATTGCCGAAGGTAGCCAAAAACAGCGTATATTGGGCGAGGCACATTTCTTCCGTGCCTACTATTATTATATGCTCTGGAGGCAGTTCGGCGGGGTAATGCTCATCCAAGAGCCTCTCGACCCGTTGAATGACAGCCGGAAATATCCGCGGGCCTCATACGAAGAAATGGTACGGGCCATCGTGGACGACGCCCGAGCTGCCGCCACCGTCCTCCCTTTGGAATATGATGCTACGGACGAAGGGCGCATCACCCAAGGAGCAGCTCTCATGTTGGTGGCTAAAACATTCCAATGGGCTTCGAGCGACGTATTTCAGAATCAGGAAAAAACGTATCTGGGCTTCAGCGACGACCGTTCTCACGACATGCTCGACTCGGCACGGGTAGCCTACGAAACCCTCATGGGCCTGCAGCATTACGACTTGATACAGATAGCCGGAACGGATGAGGAAAGTATCAAACAAGAATACCGGAACATATTCCTCACCAAGAACAGCAAGGAATCCATTCTTGAAGTACAGCACTCTGACGACGGCAATTACGACACGGGCTTCGGCCATAAACTGGATCGTGACGCCGCCGCTCCCCACTTTACGGCATACAGGCGACACCCTGGCGGGCAACGCCGTGAGCAAGGCGACGCTGCGGCTGGCCGCCGAGCAGCTGACGGAAAGGTTCAAGTGCTCGGCGTATTTCCCTGCGTTCGAAATACTTACCGACGACCTGCGCGACTACCGCTTCTACGCCAATATCCTGTATGACGGCTCCACCTATAACGGGCATGTCATGGACATACACTACACACGCGAAGGCAACAACGAAATCCCGGGAGAGGACCTGACGGCCTACGGCACGTCCACCACAGCAGCCGTGACCCGCACGGGCTACTATATGGGCAAGTTCGTCAACGAAAAACAACAAATCAATAACGACGAAGCCTACGCCAGCAGCCAGAATTACATCATCTGGCGTTATGCGGAAGTATTGCTGGATTATGCAGAAGTAATGTTCCGGTTGGGCAACACAGAAGTGGCACGTACCCAGGTGAACGCCATCCGCCGCCGTGTACACATGGACGAGTTACCCTCGCTCACATGGGAGCAACTGGTGAATGAACGCCGCGTGGAACTGGCTTTTGAAGAAACTTCATATTGGGATTTTTTCCGTTGGGGCATAGCTGAGGAAAAGCTGAATGGAACGAGCAACCCGCTTAAAGCGATGAAAATCGTGAAACGTGGCGAAACAACCACTTATTCCATCAGCAACATGAACCGTTTCCCACAACGTGTACGCGTGTTCCAAAAGATGCAGTATTACCTTCCCATTCCTTGGGACGAGATACGCTACCACGGCATCGACCAAAATCCGGATTGGGTAGAAGTATAACATAGATATTAGTGATTGTTTAACTAAAAAGAGAAAGAAAATGAAAAAGATTATCAGTACCTTAATTTTAGGTTTGGCCTGTACCATCGGAGTACAGGCACAGGAGTACAACCTGTTTTATGATGTCGACGCAGACGGTTGGCTTTGGTTTGACTCCCAAGAAAAGATAGACAAGTATGTAGGCCTTTGCAACGAAGCGGACAATAAAATTGACCCGAATGGCAAAATCATTCAAATGGTACCGGCAGACATCGCTCCCGATTATCCTCCCACTTATGCCGACCCGTTCTGGGAAGGTGCCGGAGAAGGCGGTGAAATCGGCGCAGAAGGTTTCCGTACGGGAGCCATCGTCACAGCGGCCTCATCGGCTAGTATGAGTACAAACGGAGGAGGCTTTGCTGTCCTCATGCCCTCTTGCTCCACATACAGCATTTGTCTGTCCCGTGAAGGAAGTACATACGTACGTATGATGGGGTCTAAGGATATCAATACTGTATTCACCAACTATGATGTCATTAGTGCAGCTTATTCCACTGTATTCAAACCACTTTTCCGCGGAGGAATTTTCACATGGACAGGCATAGAGAATCTGACAAACGGTAATGACGGAGCGTATTCACTCAAAAGTAATCAACCGATTTATGCTTATTTCCAATCATTAACTGCCGACCCTATTTACATCCACGGCATTCGCGTGACCACTCCGACCAACAGCACGGTGAACATCAAGGAAACCGTAGCCCCGAAGTCCCGCATCTTCTTCGAGGGCAACCGCGTGGTGCTGAACGAAGCTACCGACATCAAGGTATATAATGCCAACGGACTGCTGATGAACGCCGCCCATACCGACCGTATGGACCTGTCGAACATGCCTAAAGGCATCTATATCGTGAAAGCCGGCGACGCCATTCGCAAATTGGCCGTGCAATAAGCCGTAAACTTTCCGGATTATTAACACAAAACAATCTCAGCCAAACGAAAAATCATTTGGCTGAGATTGTTTTTTTATTCTGCTGCAAACGATTTTTCGTTTGGCGCAGAATGATTTCAGCTTTTCAACAAAGCGTCTCCTTTTGCCTTACTAATCTGAGAAACAATCATTTGCAGACCATTTCCCAAACAAAGGACTTCCAGCTTCTTTTCTTACAAGATTGCATCCGCAAGAGAAATCAATCTCTCACCACATGGATAGAGACTTTGATATAAGGAGTATCTTTCTGTCCACCCAAACCGGCATAGACATTCTTCCTTACGCTATAACCTTCGGGGGCAGTAACCGTACACTTCTCGGTAATGTCCGTTCCGTCACCGTCTCCGCTAACCCATGCTTTCCGCTCTGCGTCGGTAAAGGCGTTCCAAGATTCCTCTTCTACCCAAACCCACAACTCGTAAGTATACTCGTCTCCGGAAGGCAGGTTTTCTATTCCGGAAAGGGTAACCTTCAGGTTGCTCTCCGACACTTTCACGCCGTGCAATGTCGTTGCATTACCTTCGAGAATAATGTCTTCTTCATATTTGCCATTGACGCGGATGGCAAAGTCGTCGGCTTCCGCAAACCATTCTCTTTCGATGTCGGTCGGAATCTGAAGCTCGATGTCGGCAGAAGTGCCCGGTTCCGGATCAGGTTCTGGCTCGGGTTCCGGTTCTGGCTCCGGATCGGGTTCCGGATCAACCGGAGTCTCGCCTCCGTCGGTAGTGAAGCCCGGGTTGCAACCGCCTTCAACATAGTCGTTCGGCGTAGCCACGTTCACCAATGTGGTTCCAATCTTTATTTCCGCCTCTTCTTTGCCAAAGCCATTCCATACATAGAACTTTTCATAATTGAAATAGAAATTAGGTCCTACGGCATATCTCAGGCTCTTGGTACCTTTCAATTCACATTCGTTGCATGCAATCATCGCTTTGCCCTTGCCCATCACATAGAAACGTCCGGAAGCCATGCCACCGCCTTCGTAATACAAATTGCCTAAATCGGCCAATCCGCCTTCTTTCAGAATGACATCACCACCCGAGACGGTTGTCTTGGGAGACTTGACATATTCAGCCGTAAGCTTGCTGCCCTCCGACAAATCCAATCTCGTATCTGCTTGCAACTTGCAACCGACATGGAGGTTCGCTTTATCGTCCAATTCGAAAGCCCCGGCATGCAACGTGCCTTCGACACAAACGCAGGCCGTGCCTCCGAACTCAGACTCTTCCTTGCCGTCCGTCAAATTCAAGTCACCCTCCACGTGAAGTCTGGAATCCTTTTTGACATCCAGTTCGGCACACGTAAAGCTACCGCCTACATACACATAACCGGACTCCATCGTAACCTTGCCTTCAACGTCGAGGTCGGTCACGGTTCTGAGCGTGGTCTTCCATACGTTGAGGTTCTCTTTCGTGAACACGATTTCCCCGCCGTAGTTGAATACGTTAACGTTGACAAGGTTTTCGGTTTCCACAACGAGCTTTCCGCCGTCCATGACATAGATATATCCGGCACCGGCCTTGTAATTGTCTTTCAGCACCAACGTACCGTACACGAAAATGTGCCGGTCCACTTTTCCCAAAAGCCTATTATAAACCTCTTCTTCGCCGGATTTAATGTACACATCATTGCCTGATGGAGTCGGTTTTACGTCCATCTCAAGCCAACAGGCACTGTTCACCTTGTCCGTCACTTCCGTCCATCCCATCGCACGGGTCTGCACCCCGTCCGCATCCCCGATGGTCAAAGCGGTATTGTTGCTGAACAATATCGTCTGCCCGGAGGGCACGGCAGGAATGGTTCCGCTGCCAATGGTCTCCAACTCCTCATTGGCACATCCGGCCAACGCCAGAGCCAAAGCCGGAATTAAAAAACTCTTCATTTTCATTCTCATAAAACATTTACATTAAAAAATTAAACAAATAAAATTATATCACTATCTCGAAGGCCTCATGCCGCAGTCACCAATTATTCTTCTCCACGCCACGGATAACGGGGACTTTCACGGCTATCCCGACTTACGTCGTCTACATAGTATCCCTTTTCCGATTCATCACCGTCTACCAACCCTCTCACCAATGCACTTCTCTCTACTTCTTCCTTATAAAGCTCTTCATAATCGCGTGTATAATCGGCATGCGGCACCACGTTCACATCAAACACGAGCTTTACCATGCCATTCGGATGTATATTACCATATATCCGTATGACGTGTTGTACGTAACCGATATTCTTCGCACTCTCATACCTGAATCTCAGACGGGCTTTTCTCTCTGGCAAAACCATACGTTCGCCTTGCTTTAAAAGCGGAACGATACACCCGCAAGAAGACTGTATGTCGCGTATGATAAGAGGCTGGTCGCCCGTATTCTCTATTTCGTATGACAAGTTAAGCACCTGTCCCGCAATCAACGGATAATAATGACGTACGGAATCCGCCACAGATACCGTCGTCAGACCTATATTCTTCTTGCAGGCCGGTAATCCCAAGCAACAGAGAAGGACACACACTACATATATAATATTCACCTTCCTCATACCCATTCAATACACTTTTATTTCATCACACGCCACAGACGCACGAGCCGCGGCGACTTGCATAAAACGAAGTTCCACAGGAATATCCGGATTTACCGTTTCGAGTTTACAGCTCACTCTTTGCTTGCTGAACACCTCTTTCTCTCCGACCGGAGGAAGGCCGAACGACGCCATTTTCCCCTCTCCCTGCCACACTTCTACAGAAGCAGGCAAAAAGATGTGCCAAGCCGGAGCATACAGAAGCGAAAGCTCCAGAACAGCTCCGTCGGAAATCTTTCCGGGCGGTACTTGCAGGACGAACCGGCGGGACGAAGCGATGAACCATCCCGTATGATAGTCGAAAGGCAAAGCATAAAGCCCGTCGGTAAGCACGGGAAGAGAGGCTGCGTTTTCATCTTCCGCAGGCTGGCATGAAAGCCGTATTCCTTTCAAGGGATTTTGAGATTCACGGTTTTCGGTTTTCAAAACATTCCATTCCTCTAAATAACTTTGTACGCTTCCAAATGCCTCACGATAATTTTTCATGCCAGCAAAAGCCGTATATCCATAAAGAGACTCCAAATACAGGTCGGCCTTGCGCTCATCATAAGCTCCGGCAGGCATACGCAACAGTTCGAGGCGGGTGAATTGCAGGGCAGTCAACAACTCATTCAACCTACGGCGTTCCATACCATCCGTTCGCTTGGCACAGCCGTCCAGCCTGTCGCAAAATGCACCGAACTCTACCGGGTCAAGCCAGGCTGAGACCGCATCGGCAATTCCTCCATAAAAAGGTAACAAAGCCTCACGTTCTTTCACGATACGCTCCCACGAAAGGTAAGCCGGAAGCAAAATGTCAGACGCATGCGGATAGAAACGTTTCAGATAGCGTTCCGTATACGACTCCAAAGGCAGGTCGGGATTGATCAACATACAAGCCAATGCAGCCGTCTGCAAATCATCGAAAGAGGCATAGTCGTAGCCGCTGCCGTTATAAAACAGTCCCTTCACGCCAAGGCTGTGAAAGTAACGCAAACGCTCACTCAAAACTCCTAAACAGGGATACGGCGTGAAATAGTCATCGAAATTGCGCATGTAATCCCACACATATATCCTCGAAACGACCTTACGCCACTCTTTTACTTTTCGGGAAAAATTCTCTGCCGGTCTCTTTCCGGCAAAGTCCGGCCGCAAGGGCAAATCCATGGCGCTGATGATTACTCCGGCATTCTGAGGCAACGGTTCGGCCGGCGGTACTTCGGTCGTCCTGTAAGACGAAGTAAAAAACAAATGATGGGGGTAACGTTCGGCCAAACGACGGATGAAACGGCTCACGGACGGAGTAGCCACTTTCCGCGTATTGCCCGCCGCCATACAAGCCTTGCAGGCACAAACCGCACCGTTGTCGTTAGGCATAATGGCAAAACGTACCCCACCGGCCTCCCCGTAATTATCCGTAACATAAGCCTCTACGGCCTTGAAAAGCAGCTCCGAAGAAAAACAGAACTGGTTCTCGTCACGTTGCCCGTCTACCCAAGCCAAAGCCTCTTCAGGCACTTCGCCCGGAAAGACACGCCGAAGGTTATGCCCCCAAAGTCCCCAGTCGTAGTCCACATGATGGGAAGCCGTGACCGGCATCAGTTCGGGGTCTGCGTTGGAAGGAGAATATATTCCCCGGTATTCAAAAGCAAAATCGCCTTCGGCATGCGCTATGTCTATCATGGCCGGAGGTAAATCCGAGGCTTCTATGCGCGGGTCTTCTCCAGAGGCCAGAAACTGGTATATCAGCCATAACATCTTATCCTCGTCGCAAGCGGTCAGACGCAATACATCGCCGTCAAGAACAGCCGAATAATCATGTTTCCCCTTCGCATCGACATGCACTACGATTTGCAGGAACGTACCTTGTGCAGGTTTTTGTCGCAAAGCCACACTACGGCTCCCCGTACGGCGATCGAGATGATTGAACAGATAATCCGCCCATTTCCGATCCGCTTCCACCCTTTCGTCGGCAGCTTTAACCCAATAATGGTCATAAGACGAAACACGGCGTGCCCCCGCCCGGGAACAGGCACAACACAGCGACAGTATCAGTCCGAAGAAGAATACTGCTTTTAGCTTAGAAGTGTATGAACAGTTGCAGATATACATTATATAAGTTTTTATACCGTGTGTCTATATTCTCCACATATTTCGTCCGGGTTCCCGTACGGTTGTTGAGCTGAGTATAGAACGTGTGCCACGTCCCCATGACTCCTCCGGACAAATGGCTGTTGAACATGTAAGTCCCGCCCAGTCCTACCATGGTATTCAACCGGTCGAACGAGCTGGGCATGGCGTAATCTATCATATCGGCTTCGGGTGCCGTACCGACTGCTCCCGTCACGGTGATATTCGTACGCCCGTCCTCCAACGGATAATATTTGAGCTGGGCGGAAGCATTTACATAAAAACGTGAAGAGAGCAAATAGGCATCGGCTTTCCCGCCTACCAGAACCTGGTTCCATACCTTAGACAATCCCAGACCGGCACTGAACAAATTGTGATTGCTCCTATCCCAACCGTTGAATACCCATCCGCCTTCTCCATAGCTGTCGTCCCAGCGGAACGTTTTGGAATAAGTACTGATACGCCTATACATGGCATGGATATCCAACGACAATCCGTTATCCGCTTCGTAAGCGGCCTGCAGACCCACCGTAATCTTCGGAAAATACTTGTTGGCCCAGGCTGCGGTCAGCGTTCCCGCCCATTTCCGCGAGAAACGGTGCTCCCAACCGCCTTGCAGTTGCAGGCCTACGCCGCCGGACACCTGGTCCTCCGGGTCCCCGCCGCTCGTACTACCATCCCGTCCGGCATAATTAATCCGCCCGGTGAACAGGTTGTAGGCATTCTTACGGATATACGAAACCGAAGCCACGGAAGTAATCACATCCTCTTCCCCATAACGTCCTTGAAGGTATTCCAAGCTTATCTCGTTCCGGTAAGACCGACTGAGCAGCCCGTCGATATGCCGCTTGAAACCCTCGGCTTCTTCAATGCCCGGCTTATATTTCCGCTGATAAAAATAAGCGGAGTCATAACGGTGCATCGCTTCGTAAGCCGTCCCCTTGGCCAACAAGAGCGATTCGTTGTTTTCGTCGAACAACAGAGCCGTATCCGCAACGGCTATGGCAGAATCCGGTTCGTGCTCTTTAATCAACTGAAGCGCCATAAGCTCGCTATTTTCGGCAAAAGCCCCTACAAGACCGTCATTGTCGGGATAATCATCAAGCTGCGGCCGAAGCAAATCCACAGCCCGCCGGTAATCTTCCGTACGGCTATAAGAAGCGGCTTGTTTTACAATAAAATCAATGTCCTCCGGATATATGGAACGAGCCTGAGACACATACGCATCATAATCCTCATGACGGTCGAGACGGTCGGACATTCCGATGGCATATTGCAAACCCTCGTATGAAGAGGGATTGACTTCGAGCAGGTGGACACTCTCTCCGAAAGCCCTGCCGCTGGCTCCCCGTTCGATAAGTTCTTTTATATAAGGAATGGCTATTTCCTCGTATGCGGCGGCATACATCGGATATAACTCGGTCTGCACCGTATCGCTCATGGCAAGGTTCAAAACATCAAGTGCCTCAGACGTCTGTCCTCTGCGGCTGAACACATCAGCTTTCTTCACGAAGTATCCTCCGTAATCAGGATACTCTTCGTGAATGGAATCGAGAACCGCCAGTGCATCGTCGTAGCGCCGCAATTCGTAATAACAAGCATAAGTCTTGTCCAAAGCCGCCAGTTTCGTTTCATCATCATAACCTCCGCGAACCGCTCCTTTCAAATACGGTAAAGCCTCGGCATAGAATCCGTCGGAAACCAGTTCCGACGCCTGTTGCAACTGATTGCGTGCAAATTCATCCGCAAGGTCGGCGTCTTCGGGATTCATCTTTACCAGATTCGACAACAAAGTATAAGCCTTAGCCGTATTACCCATCCGCTTGTACACCAGATACTCTTTATACAGCAAAGATGTCTGCTCCCCCCTGCGTCGTTTGGCCTCGGCCAAATAGTAAAGGGCATCATCATTGTAACCGCGCGTAACGGCAGTGTTGAGCATGTAATCCAAAGCTTCATCGCTTTTGGACGTTTCATAAACCTTACCGTAAAGCACGTACGGATCGTTCATCCGTGCCGCATTGGCCGCCTCCGCAAGCAACAGATTATAGAAACGCACCAGATGACCGTCACGGTTGGTTCTCATCCTCGACTTGACAAAGGCCATGGCTTCCTGATAACGGGCTTCTTCGGCCAGGATAGAGGCCTTTTTAATGATAAGTGCCGAACTTCTCGGTATGCGGGACACACCGACACCGGCCGTCTGAATGGCTTCTTCCGTATTGCCCTGCTGCAACAGCAGGTTCACCAGATCCAGATAATACCCTTCGTTCTGTGGCGAGACTTCCACCAAGTCCCGGAGCAAAGCGACGGCCTTCTCTTTGTCGCCACTTTTACGTCTTTCCTGATAACTTTCCTCCAGACGGTAAACATAATCCCGTTGCACGGTGGAATCATTAGGATAGATTTGCCTCAGCCTCCTGAGCAAGCGGTCGGCTTCTTCTACATTGCCCTGTTTCCGATAAAGTTCTATCTTCTTCCGCCAAAGTCCTTGCCAGTAAGGGTTAATCTCCAGAAGCTCATTGACATAACAAATGGCACTGGAATAGTTTCGGGTTTCATCCTCCACCTTAATAAGCAACTGTTTGGCTTCCACATTCTCCGGGTTGTCCCGCACCGCCCGTACAAGGAAGTAACGGGCAGTATCATAATCCTTCTTCCTATAATGGTAACGACCGCAAAGTTCATTCAAGCCATTGACATCCGGATAGATGCTCAAACCTTCATCCAACAGTTGTTTGCCGGCCTCCCACTGCTCTCGTCCGAACATCGAACGCACGTTCGATTCGTAATAATCAGGCGTATGTACATCATCTTTTTCAATAATGTTAAACGCATATACCCCCACAATACTGACAAAACAAATCAAACCGATCAACAAACAACCGAACTTCCTCATGACTCACCTCCTTTCTCCCTTTCTCCGGACTTCTCTTTTTTCTTACTCCCGGCAAAACCCTTACGGCTCATTTCGCCCCATACGGCTTTCTTATTGAGCAGGAAATTACAATACCCCTTAATGGAAAAAACCACAATGAGAGGGTGATAAAGAAAAGGTTCCAAAATAGCCGCTCCTATAATCCAAAGGTAGGACTTGACTTTACGGAACGATCCCCCAAGCGAATAATCGTAGAACAGAACGACCAACGAAAGACTTATACAGAAAGCGTAAAGTCCGAGAAATATGACGACAGCCGTCTTCCAGTTTACGACACCAGTAAGAGCCTGATATAGGAAGGTGAGAAGACCGAAGAATTCAATAACCGGAGCAAGACATTCGAAAATAAGCACATAAGGCAAAGTCACCATCCCCAATTGCCTGTATTTCCAATTAAAAAGGAACCGACGATGACGCACAAAAGTCTGTATCAACCCATGCCCCCAACGTACCCTTTGACGGTAGAGCACTTTCAATGTGGGAGGAACTTCCGTCCAACAACAGTTAGCCGGAATCTGTACGACACGGTATTTTCGTCCGAAATCGCAGCAATAACCGACCATACGTATCAACATGTCCATGTCTTCGGCAAAAGAGTCTCCACTATATCCCCCCGCAGCCATCACCACATTCTTGTCGAACATACCGTAACCTCCCGAAACATTAGGCATGGCATTGATAGTAGACCACCCCATCTTTCCGATAAAAAACGAACGCATGTATTCCAGGGTCTGAAACAATGGACAAGGAGTATGCGGTGGTCTGAGTTCCACTATCTGCCCCTTTTCTATCCGACAGCCGTTCGAAGCTGCCATGACTCCACTGACGGCTATCACGTCCTCAGATTCCAAAAACGGCATGATACAACGCGAAATAGCGTCTTTGGAAAGAATGCAATCCACATCGGTATTGATGAAATACGGGTAGGAGGAAGCATTAAGCCCGGCATTGACGGCATCGGCTTTCGTTCCTCCGTTTTCCTTATCCACCACAATCAGCCGTTTATATTCGGTTCGGGTTGACTTGAACAACCGACGATAAGGTTTCGTATGTATATATTCCACGTAGGCAAACGGCACCTCTACTAACGAGAAATGTTCGATGAGCAGTTCCAATGTCTTATCACGACTACCGTCGTTGACAATCACCACTTCAAATATCGGATATTCTTGTGCCAGCAGCGAATTCACATTGTTAACGATGGTCTTTTCTTCATTATAAGCCGGAGCGATAATAGACACTCCCGGAGTATAAGGACTGTTGTCCATGATATATTTGGGATACACCGAAAGATGGGAATGTTTACTACGGAGTATGCCTAATTCTGCAAGCCACATCAGAATCACGTATGAAACCATGAGTCCCAAGCTATAAAAGAAGACCACATAGCCGTAAAAATAGAAAATGATATCTTTCATAGGCTCTCATTGTTAATTATGGGGTTCTCTACATGCTCGAACAATATCTGGTTCTCACTACTTGCCTTGACTTTAAGTCTGAGAAAAATATTACGCCCCTCGTCGTTGTACAGCCACAAACAACGCAAGGCCGTACGTTTGGTGTAATTAGACACGGAGTTTTCATATACGTCGGCGAAAAAATGTACACGGATACCCGAACCTATGGCCAACAAAGCATTGAGTATAGACCGACGCAAAATCTCGGTCTGTTTATAGAAAAGCCCCAACATGACTTCTTCCGCCTCATCAAACCGACGGATACCCATACAAGCGAATGCAGCATTTCTACAAAGAAAATTGGGAGAATCAAAATAAGAGAAAAGGTATTTCACCTCTTGGTCCGTCCCCCAATAGGCAATCTCGTGCATGAAAAAGACAACTTTACTGGTTGCCTCCGTTTTCTGCAATAAAGGAACAAACAAAGGAACCGGCCTACCACCTTCACGTATCTTTCTAAATATCTCATGAAGTTCCATCTTATCCCAAATAGAGAAGGCTGTATTCTGAATACTACTCTCCTCCAGAAACATATAAGGTTCCTCTTTGTTCGTGCACATATAATACAAACGGGTTGCCTTACGTAACCGTATATCTTTATCGTTCACCAAACTCGCCACAATACTATCCGGCAACTGCATGTTGGTCAATCTCACGGCTTGCATCAAAGCCACTTTATCTTTACGTTTACCTAATATGAGTTGTCTTTCCACGTAATCCGTAAAGCCGATAAGTTTCATGACACGTTGTATGTTCGTCAAGTTCGGATTTTGCACATTCGTATAAAGACTCAATTCCACCAGCACTTCCGACCACAGACGCATCTCCCACGTCTTCCATTTACGTGGTTTATATTCCATACGTCGGCTAATCTCCTCAGTAGAAAGGTTCTCCACCTCTTCATGGACGATGGCTTTCAACTTATCAAAATATCTGTCTTTAATCCAAGCTTTCCTCTTTGCATTGCGGCGCCGAAGATAGACATGAACTCCCATAATGCAAAAAATGACGGCAAATCCCAAACAACTTACAAGAATCACTCCGTATGCCACTCTCACCACCCACGGATAATCTACAAAAAGATGTCTATACAGATAATAATAATATCTCAATATATTCCATCCCCAAAGTTGATAGACATCATCCGCCCCCGAATATCCTGTATGACTGGCCTGCAGAACTCCTATATTTGATTCTGCTAGGCAAAAGACGGTATATACCATCTGTAAAAACATTCCTACAAGAATTCGTTTCATACTTTTCTTATATTACAGCTCTCACAAAAGGTACACAAAAGACTATCTACTCCCCCTCATTACCAACTTTCACCCAATATTATAGACATTCCATAATGCACATCTCTTACTAAGAGATAAATAATAAATGTTAAGTCGTTGATAAACAGATTGTTGCCAGCCTTTCGAAGACTCGTTCGTAAAACACATCATTAAAAAAGTTATGAAATATCGCTGATTTTTCTTAGAAATATTATATTATAAATAGCTTATTTCCAGATTATTTTATTATCTTTGCCGCCAACAAGATCGCTCTCTTAGTAAGAGAAAAGACAAAAGACGGCACAACAGAAAGTAGAGCTTTTTACAACACAAAAAACACTCTACCCACAAATAAAAGACAGATTTTCTATCGAATAAAAACCTTAATGCTCTACACAACTCATAAATTTTGTAACGGTTGGCAAGCATCTTCTTGTATTGAATCACGCAAAATAAGAAGTGATTCGGGTCCCATATTGAACAAAAGATCGACGACACTCAAATTGGGCAAGAAACCATGTTTTTCCCGAAAGACTTGATAATATCCACGAGGAATAAAAGTAACATCAGCCTCAACTGATATTTTAGGACTTATCAAATTACGGAAATCGGCAACACAAACATCCGACCTGCCTCCAAAATCCATAAAGCCATAAGAAGCCGTCTGCGCAACTTTGGGATGCAAGTCTATAAGTTCGCACACCTTGGCACGTATCGCTTCGTTAAAATCAAAAAGAAAGTCCCACTTCTGCGTATAAAACGGTAGGAAGTCATCGGCATAATACTCAAAGAAAGGACTGTTGCGATAAGCCGTCTCCAAAGCATTCCAATGCAGGTGGCGCCAATTCCCATGGTCTGAGATACGGATATCCTTCATGGGACACTTATCTGAGGCAGGCTTCACCACAGGAATGGTCAACGCCTGCACACCGGAAGGCGAAGCAATGAGGCAACGGTTACGGTAAGTTTGTTTCACATAATGCTCGTATGCCTCGACGTACGCTTCAGCATAAGCATAAAGTTTGGTGTAATATTGTACCGGTGCCAGATAAGCGGAAGAAAGCAAACAGATACGACTCATCATCAAGGATTTTGGTTTTGAACGGACACGGTTATGCCTACGGAGCGGACGGACGGACTTTGTCCTCCTCTCGGTTTGTACGTGTTTTCGCGCCCGACCTTCATCATCGTACGATGGGCACGAAGCCGGGCATACCATGGTGCTTCAGTATCCCAAGAATAAAGAATACGGCTCAAACGGCCGATAATATAAGTGTCGGGCACAAACCCGAAAGTACGTGAATCGGCGTGGTTACGCTCATTAGCCGACGACATCCAATAATAGTCGTGGCTGAAACGGAAACTCGACACGAAATGCCCTGACACACAAAGCGAATCGGCAATGACTGCGGCACGCACTCCTTCGTGAAGATTGATCATACGGCAATACCATTGCATATTATCGGGAGTAAGTGTCACGTAAGCGTTCCGGCGGGGAAGTTCCACCACCCTGCAAGGACGATGGTCACGAGGACGGTTTCGATACACTTTCCCCAACGAATCTATCCACAGGCTATCTCCCGGAACAGCATAACAGAATCCCACAAAGACATCTCGCTCGTCTATGTATCGCTTGTCCTGCCCGCCGGCAGAAGGGTCATTAAAAGCTACCCATTCGCCCCGCGGCACAGGACTTGTGCCCCAACGCATATAGCCCCACCAACGCATGGGCGAAAGACGCAGCCCGTATGCCGTACGGTCTACCGCCACACGGTCACCCGCCATAAAAACAGGCCGTTCGCCATCTTCGGGTATCTCTATGAGAAACACCCAACACCCTCTGACCAAGACTACCCCGATGGCAGCGGCCAGCAACACGGCACACAGTCGTCCAGCCTTCTTCAATATCCTTTATCTATTTGATGTGATCCACCAGGCGGAACAGGCGGTTCCAACGCACATGACCGTCGAACCATCCGCGATCTTTATCCAACGAAAGCCAAATGAGTATCGGCTTACCCACAATGTGATCCTCGGGAACAAAACCCCAATAACGTGAATCGGCCGAATTATGGCGGTTATCACCCTGCATCCAATAGTAGTCCATCTTGAATGTATAGCTATCCGCCTCTTTCCCGTTAATGAAAATCTTCCCATCCTTCACTTCAAGGTCGTTATGTTCGTATACTCGGATAGGACGTTCATACACGGCTATATTGTCCATAGTCAGTTTGACGGACTTTCCTTTGGCCGGAATCCATATAGGACCGTAATTGTCACGTGTCCAACCCGTCCAGGCATTGAGCGGATACAAACCGTCGGGTACGGAATTTACATTATCGTAAGCGATACTGTCCACAATGTCCGTACAGGCCTTCAGACGCTCGTAAGCGTACTGTGTCAGCGGCATGGTTCCTGTTTCGGACAATGAAGCCAAATCTTCCCCACTGATGCCCAGTTCCCGCACTAATTCGTCCGGTATGGCCTGTTTCAGGCGTACGAAGTAATCGTACTGCACATTGTCCGGTTCCTTGTTGGGTTTACCGTCCAGATAGACCACATGGTCCTTAATCTGAAGCGTCTGTCCGGGCAGTCCCACACAACGTTTCACATAATTCTCCCGCCGGTCTACCGGACGCGACATCACTCCGCCGAACACTTGGGGATTCTGGTCGATGTATTGACGTCCCATAGCATAAAGTTCTGCAAAGAAGTCGCGCTGTTGCTGCCGGGTGAGCGAATCCAAAAGCGGATAACCGCCATGTAGTTGCATATATTGCTGACCACCGATACCGTATGCGATGGCATAAAAATCCATGTTTTGGTATTCCGGGTTCACGGTCACCGTATCGCCCGCCGGATAATTGAACACCACGATGTCGTTCAACTGTACCCGTCCGCCCGGAACACGCTCGTAATCCCACTGCGGCCATTCGATATACGACTTGCAACCCACAAGAGGCATCGTGTGCTGCGTAAGCGGCATGGACAAAGGCGTCTGCGGCTTGCGCGGTCCGTAGCTCATCTTGCTCACGAACAAGTAATCGCCCACCAAAAGCGACTTTTCGAGCGAAGACGATGGAATCGTATAATTTTGGAAAAAATAGATATTGACGAAATACACAGCCACTAAAGCAAACACGATGGCATCCACCCAACTCATCACCGTGCGCGTCACGGGACTTTCTGCTTCTTTCCACCATGTCCAAGGGATGCGTTTCGTGATGTAAGCGTCATAGATGAACGGTACGACCAACAATCCCCACCAACTCTCGATCCATACGAGGAAAGCAAGATAGAGGGCTGTTACGACACCCATCTTTATCCATTGCGCCCGTGTGGGCTTCTGCCTGAGTTTCTTCATGTCTTTCTTTCAAATGTCGTTTAAAATTGGAATAAATCATCCATCGTAAGCAATCCCTCATGTGTGGCCGTATATTCGGCTGCCAGTACGGCCCCCAACGCAAACCCTTTCCGGTTGTGCGCGTCATGAGTAATCGTAATACTGTCTGCCTCGCTGTCATACACCACGGAATGAATGCCCGGTACCTCGCCACGACGTACGCTGTCGATACGCAATTCATTTGTCGCACACGCCTCCGTACCGCTCACGGTTCCGTCCGGTGCCGTAAACGTACCCTTCACCCATTTGTCTTTACGACCGATAGCATGGATAAGGTCTTCGGCCAACGTAATGGCCGTCCCGCTCGGTGCATCCAACTTATGCACATGGTGCACTTCCTCCATCTTCACATCGTAGGCCGGGAAACCAGACATGATGCGTGCCAGATAACGGTTCACGGCCCCGAAGATAGCCACGCCGAGGCTGAAGTTGCTGCTCCAGAAAAGCGTATGTCCCTCTTCGCGACACAAGCGGCGTACTTCTTCGCCATGTTCGGGTATCCATCCCGTACTGCCCGACACCACTTTCACCCCGGCGGCAAAAGCCTGAAGATAATTGTCGTACGCCGTTTGCGGTGTAGTAAACTCAATAGCCACGTCTGCACTCCGGAAAGCTTCCGAAGCGAAATCTCCACGGTTATCAATGTCGATGATACTCACTATTTCATGGCCACGTTCCAAAGCGATTTGCTCTATCATGTGACCCATCTTGCCATAGCCGATTAATGCGATTTTCATATTTTTCAAGTAATATGCTGATATTTTCTCTCGCAAAGATAGGGATTTGACTTGAATTTCATTACTTTTGTTAGTAAAAATAAACTTTTCAGCCCCAGCATTATGGAAAAGCTGTTGCACTACATCTGGAAATACAAACTGTTTCCGCTCAAACCGTTGCAAACCACAGACGGCCTGACGCTGGAGGTCATCGACCCGGGAACACTCAACCGAGACGCAGGCCCTGACTTTTTCAACGCCAAAATCAAACTGGACGGTACGACATGGGTGGGTAACATCGAGATTCACGGACGGGCTACCGATTGGTACGCCCACGGGCATCACGAAGACACCCACTACAACAACGTCATCCTGCATGTGACGGAAACAGCCGACCGCCCCATCGTCACACAAGACGGGAAGACGCTTCCGCAACTCATCGTGGAAGTGCCCGGCTACCTGCGTGAAAACTACGAAGAATTGTGCCGGACAACGGATTATCCGCGATGCCATCGCATCATTCCCCAAATCGACCCGTTCACGGTGCACAGTTGGATGAACGCCCTGCTTTACGAGCGGTTGGAACAACGTGCACGGACCGTAGCCGCCCGTGTGGAAAAACTGCAAGGCGATTGGGAACGGGCCTACTTCATCACCCTGTCCCGTAATTTCGGTTTCGGTATCAACGGAGATGCTTTCGAAGTGTGGGCACAACATATCCCGTTGCAAGCCGTGGCACACCATCGCGACAACCTGTTCCAGATAGAAGCCATATTCATGGGACAGGCCGGACTGTTGGACTTCGAGACTATTCCGAAGAAATACCGCAACGAAGCCATCGACGACGATTATTATCCCCGGTTGAAACGGGAATATGACTATCTGGCACATAAGTTCGCCCTTACGCCCATGGACGCGGCAGCATGGAAATTCCTGCGTCTGAGGCCGCAGAACTTTCCCCATGTGCGCATCGCCCAGCTCACCCAACTGTATTACAACCAGACGGCCGGTTTCTCCCGATTATTGGAAGCCCGGACATTGGAAGAACTGCACGACATGCTCTCCACGCATGCCACCCCCTATTGGGAGTCACACTATACTTTCGGATGTCCAAGCCACAAAAATGCCAAGGCTCTGACGGCAGGTTCATTGAACCTTATCGCCATCAATACCGTCGTCCCGCTGCTGTATGCCTACGGACAAACCCACGGCAACGACAAATATTGCGAACGGGCTTTGCAATTCTTAGAACCAATCAAGGCGGAAAACAACTATATCACGCGCCAATGGGCCGAATGCGGCATCAAAGTGGACAACGCCTCGGATTCGCAAGCACTCATCCAACTGAAAAAAGAGTATTGCGACCGGAAATATTGCCTGCATTGCCGCTTCGGTTATGAGTTTCTGAAACGAAAAAACACTTCTGAATAAAATGAAAACGGATTATATCTTTGAACTGGAGATGAAGGTACGCGACTATGAATGCGACCTGCAAGGCATCGTAAACAATGCCAACTACCAACATTATATCGAACACACCCGGCACGAGTTCCTGCTCGCACAAGGCATCAGTTTTGCCGACTTGCACGCGCAAGGAATAGATGCGGTAGTGGCACGGCTGAACATGGCTTTCAAAACGCCCCTGAAAAGCGGAGACCGCTTTGTCAGCAAGCTGCGCGTTGAGAAAGAAGGCATCAAATACGTGTTTTATCAGGACATATTCCGCCTGCCGGACATGAAATGTTGCCTGAAAAGCCAAGTGGATACCGTTTGCCTGATAGAAGGCCGTTTGGGAACCTGCCGCGAACTGGACGACATCGTGCCGAAACCGGAAGACTAACCTTTCCTGCCAACCTCTTACCTTACCATGAACTTATGACCGAACAGGAAATTATCTACACCATGGCCTTGACGCGGGTGCCGCGTGTCAACACTGCCGCCCAACACCGCCTGATGGAGGAGGCGGGCAGTGCCTCGGCTGTGTTCGACCACCGCCATCACATCCGTGACTTTTATCCCGAAGCTTCGGACAAGTTGTCTGCCGCATTACAAGAGATGGAAGTCCAAGTGGCACGGGCTGAAGAAGAACTTGAATTTATCCGGAAACACCATATCAAATACCTGTGCTACCACGACACGGACTATCCTTCGCGACTGCGGGAATGCGACGACGCTCCCCTGCTGCTTTACTACAAAGGAAACGCCGACCTGAACCGGACATACGTCGTCAACATGGTAGGCACGCGCCACTGCACGGAATACGGGAAAGATATTTGCCGCCGTTTCGTGGCCGAACTGGCCAATCTTCGCCCTGATGTGCTGGTGGTAAGCGGACTGGCCTACGGGATAGACATCCATAGCCACCGTGCGGCATTGGACAATGCGGTAGACACCGTAGGCGTATTGGCGCACGGCCTGGATCAGATATATCCCCGCCTGCACCGCGACACGGCCGTACAAATGACGTCGCAAGGCGGACTGCTCACGGAATTCATGAGCCGTACGAACGCCGACAAGGTGAACTTCGTACGCCGGAATCGTATCGTGGCAGGTATGGCGGATGCTACCATCGTGGTGGAATCGGCCGAAAAAGGCGGCGCACTGATTACGGCGGACATCGCCATGAGTTACCACCGCGATGTGTTCGCCTTTCCGGGCCGCGTGGGCGACCCTTACTCACAAGGCTGCAACCGCCTGATACGGGACAGCAAAGCCGCCCTGCTGCAAAATGCGCAGGACTTCATAGAAGCCATGGGATGGCAACCTCGTTCATCGGAAAAGCAAAAAGACAAAGGCATACAAGGTGAACTTTTCCCCGACCTGTGCGAGGAGGAACAACGTATTGTAGACTGCCTGCGCCAGTCGGAATGCCTGCAAATAAACGCACTGGCCGTAGCCACCAACCTTCCGGTACATAAGCTCAGCGCCTTTCTCTTCAATCTGGAAATGAAAGGCATAGTCAAGCTCTTGAGTGGAGGGATGTATCGGTTGGTATGAAGAAGAAATCAAGAATATACATTTTGTTACATCTCTTCTTCATCCGCAACACACTCATCAAAATGATACAAATCCAAACAAACCTGCAACATGGGAGAAAATGCCTTTTAAGAAATTGATATACTTTTGCTACGGGGTTGGATGTTCCAATCCCATAACATTAAATACGCGAAGAAGATGAAGACATTAACAAAAGGTATTTTGGGAACGGTTATTGCTGTTGCATGTGTGTACTGTGGATATGCCACTTACGATTCTTACATTTACCAACAAGAAAACGCCTTGTTACTCGCCAATGTGGAAGCATTGGGACAGAATGAATCAGGACCATTAGGACCATCAGAATGCCCCGGCCCTGAAATTTATTCCATATCTGGTGTAATCGATGCACAACTGAGTTCTAAAACACATAAAAACGACTCAACAGATGTAGTCACAGTATATGCATGTAAGAAATGTGTTGCAACAGGAAGCGGAAGCTTACAAGGCAACAACAGTTTGTATTTTGATTTTAGATATGAAAATGAAAGAGAGGAACCGTGTGACGGTAAACATTATAATTTACCATCATTTTAATAAAGATGAAAATGAATTTAAGCAAAATATTGGCAACCATTATCATGGGACTTATATATGCTTCATGCACACCATCTGAGCATTTAAACAATATAAAAGTCGAACTTTTTGATAGTAGACATTCACTTACATTCTCTTCTTTTTTGGAGGGATATAAAATCATATCGCTATCTTCTGATACCTCTGAAGCCATTGTACACTACCCAGACAGGTTATTGTTCTTCAACAATAGAATTTTCGTCATGGATAGAGGAGGAAATAAAATCATCATGTATGATAGGAATGGGAGATTCCTCAAATCCACAGCAAAAATGGAGGGACGAGGACACAATGAATATATTCGGGTAATTGATGCCTCTATAGATGAAAAAGACAAAAAACTCTACGTACATTGTGACGCACCTTACCAAATGATGATATTCGACCTCGACCTCAATTTGGAAAAAATAATTCCTATGGATTATTATATGGGAGAAATAGCCATAGAAGGGAATCAACTTTATGGAATTTGTTACAATGAACCGAAAGATGGAGGCGGCTATAGATTTGTTACAGTAGACAAAAAGGACTTAAAAAAAGAACCCACAACACTCTTGTCGTTTGAAAATGCAATAATAGGAAGATGGACATTGGGAAAATCCCTCATGCCTTGCCATGACGGAGTCTATGTTTGCCTACCATTCGATACTCGAATCTACAAATTCAAAGATGCAACTGTCACGGAAGAATATAACATGGATTTCGGAGAGGAGGGCCTCATTGAACATCCCGTGACCAAAGATATGAACCCAAGATGGTTTGATAAAAACTATCGCGACATCAATTGGTCTATTGTGAACATGACCGAATCTGATTCCATATTATTATTCAATACCAATAAAGCACACGCATTCATCATGAACAAGAACCAATACAAATGTAGTGGGTACTTGAATTTCGACAATGATATATTCCCTATCGCATGTGCAAGAATAATTCCATCACAAGGGCTGTCAAATGGAGTGGTTTACTTCACAATACCTAGTTCCATAGAAAACATGTTGGAACAAGTAAAGAAAGGCAATGAGCCATTGACACCTGCCATAAAAGAAATTAAGCAAAAGTTCGACCCTGACGGCAATCCTATGCTCATTGTTTGGGATATCAAATAATAAATCTCCGGCAGAAGTACTCCCTGCCGGAGATTTTCTCCTTAAAAACATGTCAAACCCAAAGAACAATCAAATGAAACACAATATTTTTTTATACGCAGTCGCCCTTCTGGCCTGCCTATCCTGCAGCACGAAACAAAAAGTGACGGTGGAATACAAGGACTACCGCCCACTCAACATGTCATCGTTCGTAACGTTCCAAAGGAATATCCTGCTGGACACTCCGACAGAGGAAAGCCGTATCCAAGATTTCCACATCGGACGGCTGCTTTTCGCCCAGGAAAGGATATACGTGATAGATGAAAAGGAAAACAAAATCCTGATGTTCAATGACGAAGGGAAGTTCCTTAAATCCATAGGCGGTGCAACAGGAGAAGTTTCCGGAAACCGCCTCAAAATACAGGATGCCGCCCTTGACGCACAACCACAAAAGCTCTATGCCTATTGCAGCACAACTTGCCAAATCATGGTGTTCGACCTCGACCTGAATGTGGAACAGACCATCCCAATGGTAACTCCTTTGCTCGAAATCGGGCTGGACGGAAACTGCCTGTATGCCATCCGGACATCCCTGAAAAGAGACGGCTGCGAGCTTGTGGTGTTCGACAAGAACCGATTGGAGGACGCGCCTTCCGTCTTGTGGAAACAAGCAGGTATCCCCTCCGGGAAACAAACTCCCGGAGAAACATTCATCCTGCCCGAAAAATCGCTTTCACCGTCTGGAGACGGCACCTATGCAAGCTTGCCGCAAAGCAACCGAATTTGCCAAATACGGAACGGGAAAATCACGGCTGCCTATGACTTGGATTTTGGCGGACAACCCCCTCAATCCGCTTCCTATAACATCTACAACATCTGTGCTTCGGACTCCTTCCTGATTTTCAATACGAACCGCTCTAAGTCATGGTTCATCCTGAACCGAAAGACCGGAAAATGCATTGTAGACGAAAATCTGCATAACGATGTGTGCCTTGGGCACAATTCCCGGCTTATCCCCGTACAGGGAACAAACAACGGAATGGCATACGGCATGTCGGCCGCATTCGTGTCACAAACGCTGCAACACCTCAAAAAACACAAGGAGGAATTCGAGCAATTCGGCCAAATGAAATTATATCGTCCTTACTTGCCTTTCATAGAAAAGGACATCGCTCCACAGGACAACCCGATGCTATATCTTTGGGAAATCAAGTAAACCGATATAAACCAACTTTCTGACCATTGGCATAAAGATACTCCACTTTTTTCTATTTCACCTTCGAAGGGTGTCGGACTTACAACCACAAAAAGTCATATATTTACTTTCAAAAAGACAATATCACAAAACCAGAATGATAAATACACGAACATTTCGCTATAAAAACATAAAATAAGGCTACAAAACGGTAAATCAGCGACAGGCCAATACTGCGATATTTGCAAACAGACGTACTTCCGCCCGCAAATTCCGCAAGGATTTCAAGGTTCCGTCCGGGTTCCACAAAGCCGTCAGACTGAAAGTATGTTAAAAACAGAAGCCGTTTCGCAATACATATCCCAACGTAGTATTAAGCCGTTTTTTTTTGGACGAACAAAGCAAATACCGTACCTTTGGAAAGAAATATAAAAAGGCTATGGAACAAAGTATCTGGCAAGAGATAGGAAAGCTATACCAAAAGTTTCAAGAACTGGGCATCAGTGAAGCGGTGGACTATGAGAAGTACTACCTCTATTCCCTTATCACCCATTCTACGGCCATTGAAGGCTCTACGCTCACCGAAGCGGAAGCACAAATGCTTTTCGACGAAGGGCTGACTGCCAAAGGAAAGCCATTGGTTTACCATTTGATGAACGAGGACTTAAAGAAAGCATACGAACTGGCCAAAGCAGAAGCCCGGAACAAGACGTCAGTCACTCCGGCATTTTTGCGGAAGCTAAATGCTGCATTGATGCGTACAACGGGCAGTGTTTATAACGTCATGGGCGGTTCTTTTGATTCTTCCAAAGGCGAATTCCGTCTGTGCGGTATCACGGCAGGAATTGGCGGACGTTCTTACATGAATTACCAAAAAGTCCCTGCCAAGGTTGATAGACTCTGCGCCATCTTACAGGAAAAGCAAAGCACATCAGGGACATTCAGGGAACAATACGAATTGAGTTTCAACGCCCACCTCAACTTGGCCACGATTCACCCTTGGGTGGATGGTAACGGCAGGACAGCGCGTTTGCTGATGAATTATATCCAATTCTGCCGTAACCTTTTCCCGACCAAGATATTCAGGGAAAACAGAGAAGAATATATTCTTTCCTTACGTCGCTCACAAGAAGAAGAAACCAACCAACCGTTCTTGGATTTCATGGCATCCCAATTAAAGAAATCGCTTTCTTTGGAGATTGAGAAGTTCAATGCTTCACAGAAGAAAGGTTTTGGCTTTCTATTCTAAAACATATCAGGAGCAGCTTTTTCGTCTATGCTTTTATCATTTTGCCCTTACTCTTTAAGTTCCAAAATATATATTTGTTTCTCTGAACTGTCATCAAAATCTCCTCCCGTAAAATCCCCGAATTTATGGATAATATTAAATCCAATTTGTTTGAGATATGAATTTAACTCTTGGGGAAAGAACAATCTCATGTCCATATTCTGGATTGAATGAAATTTATCGTCAATAAAATATTGCCACTTTATACGATTAATTTGAGATGCGCTTTCATAGTGCATGCTTTGTTTTATCAACACTTTTCTTCCATCATTGGTTGTATATTCGGTAATAACTTGTTGCTTCCTCTCGTTTTCAACAATATATTGGATATTAGGATTGAAGCAGTCCAATAAAAACAAACCTTTTTCTTTCAAATGATTTCTTACGACTTTCAACGCATCAAATAAATCCTCATTTTTATACAAATGATGGATTGAATTAAACGGAATAAAAATAAAATCGAATTTTTCTCCTAGGTCTAATCCTCTAATATCCGCTTCAATGAAATCTATTTTTAATCCGGCTTGAAATGCTTTCTCCTTTGCCCGTTCAAGCATGGATAAAGTATAATCAACTCCCTTAATATTATAACCATCCTTTGCTATTGGAATCGTAAGCCTACCCGTTCCACAGCAGAGTTCAAGTATTTTGGCATCTTTATTTTGAGGCAGCCATTTTTTGTAAAACTCCAAATCGGACAGAGATTTATTCAACCCATCATAAATATCTGCATTATAAATAAAATCACCGACTTTATAATCTGTATTCATATTCTTTATTTTAACAGCTCACGATTTTGATTATCACCACTTTCCAATATACTCATTTGATGGATAGCTATTTGGTTTAACTTAACAAGACGTTCACGTTGTGTCATATTCTGTTCGATAAACACGGCATTTAGATTCTCCATATTCGACAAACAGATAAGTTCATTGATAGTAGCATAATCACGGATGTTTCCTTTCTGTTCGGGATTCGCTTCTCTCCATTGTTTTGCTGTCATACCGAACATCGCCACGTTCAGCACGTCGGCCTCATTGGCATAAATAATGCTTGCTTGCATTGGTGTGACTTCCATCGGAATAAGGTTTTGCTTTATGGCATCAGTATGTATGCGGTAGTTGATTTTCGACAATTCACGTTTCGCTGACCAACCGAGCAGCCTTTGTTCTTCTGTCTTTAGCCGCTGATACTCCTTAACAAGAAGTAATTGGAATTTAGGAGAAATCCACATGCCAAAATGATATGCTATATCCCGATGTGCGTATGTGCCACCATAACGACCTGCCTTAGAACGAATACCGATGGCACCGGTACGTTCTATCCACGTTTTCACCGAAAGCACAAAATTGTTACTTCCTGCCGCATTTTTAATTGTACCGAATTCGGTACAATTAAAATCGGGATTATACAACATTTCCCATTCGCCAAGATACTCGATAGTGCTTTTAAGACTAAGCCAACGGAAAATAATATGCTCTTGCAGTTGGCTTCTTGCCATGTCTGTAAGGCTGATGTAGTCTTCTTCATTGTACTTGACAACGCTAATATCTGTATTTTGAACAGTAATTTTTGCCATTATAATGATACATTGAGTTTCAATCACAAAGGTCGCTATAATTTGAGAAACTGCATTCTTTTTAATGGACTATTCACAAAAATGGCAGACCAGAAAACCTACTTTGTTGTAAATATACGCCTATTTCCCGTAAAGCGCAAGGATTAGGAATATTTTTCTTTCAGGATTTCCTGTATTCCGCCAAAAGCCGTACCGCATTTAACCCGAAAAAGAAAACCACCCTTGTTTCTTCGGTAGCCGCCCCAAAAACGCCCCCTCCAAGGGATTTCCCAAAAACATCCTTCATCCTTCAGATCTCGCCATAACACATTTATAAACAACCATTTACCCACTGAACTTTCATCCGGACATCCTTCAGTCCATGCTTCATCCTTACCTTGTAGGGAAGCGAAAATCGTTTGGCGCACGAAACACTTTTTTTCTCAGCCAAATGAAAAATCAATCTCAGCCGAACGATTTTTCGTTTGGCTGAGATTGATTCCCGCCCTTCGGGATGAAGGAGGACTGAAAGACAACTGAAACATCTTTCAGTTCATAACTCTCTCGATACAAGAGCATCACATTGAAACCTGAAGGATGAAGGATGTTTTTGGAAAATCCCTTGGGAGGAAAACGCGCATCGGGCAAACCATAGACCAAAATAAAGCGCGTCCACCCTGAGCGGGGACGCGCTTTATATTCCATGTAAACGTGCTTAGGAAAAGCTAAGCGTTCGCCTTTTAGTCGTTCAACTTCGCCTTGATGAACTCACGGTTCAGACGGGCGATATTGGCGATACTTTCGCACTTCGGACACACGGCCTCACAAGCGCGGGTGTTCGTACAGTTACCGAAGCCGAGTTCGTCCATCTTGGCAATCATGGCCTTGGCACGGCGTGCGGCCTCGGGACGACCCTGCGGCAACAAAGCCAACTGGCTCACCTTGGAAGAGACGAACAACATGGCAGAACCGTTCTTGCAGGCTGCCACACAGGCACCGCAACCGATACAACTGGCGCAATCCATGGCTTCGTCGGCATTCTGCTTCGGAATCAAAATGGCATTGGCATCCTGAGGCTGTCCCGTACGCACGGTCACATAACCGCCGGCTTGCATGATTTTATCGAAAGCCGTACGGTCTACCATGCAGTCTTTGATGACGGGGAAACCGGCGGAACGCCACGGCTCCACGG
>ERZ779643.554-NODE-554-length-30788-cov-4.959555_pt1 | contig 30788 bp, 15 predicted proteins | sample MGYA00511564_ERZ779643 | MGnify/ENA primary metagenome ERZ779643 (study PRJEB29588, sample SAMEA2147114) | human gut metagenome | biome: human gut; feature: human-associated habitat; material: faeces | place: Denmark | collected 2008/2010 ... | reverse complement strand
CCGAAAATCTCGGTTACGAATTTGACGGATGGTACAACACCTATGGCGGAGCAGAGTCAAACGGCTCCAAATACGAAGAAGTCGTATATTCCGAAACCCGTGACATGGTATTGTACGGCGGTTGGAAAGCAAAGACTTATACCATAACGAAGGTTAACGGAGATGATGAGACGGAAGTTACCGCAGTTTACGGTCAACCGTATGATTTCGGTGTAGCTGTCAGCACAGACGATGCCGGAATGTTTGTAGGCTGGTTTACGGCGGCAAACGGTGGCGTTCAGCTTACCGACAGCGAAGGTAAATCCATCGCAAGCGAAGGTAATCCTGATGCGCTTTGGTTGTACCCCGGTACAGACAGAGTATACGCTCATTTCTCAAATAACGTATTAGAGTTTACTTTGCTTCAGGACGGCACGTATCAGGTTTCCAAGGGACCGGATATCGGACTCTTTACCACGGTCACCGTTCCCGCTACTTACAAAAACGCAGCTGTAACGGTTGTTGCGGCAAAAGCGTTTTCATTTTGCACTAACCTCGTCGAGGTTAACATTCCTAACACCGTTACTTCGCTCGTAAGTACGGCTTTCAATTCGAGCAGAAAAATCGAAGCTGTAAATATTTACGACGCAGGCGCAGTTGGTCCCAAGTATTATTCGGATAACGGTGTACTTTACACTGACGATATAGCAGGTAAGGAAATATCTTATTATCCGTACGCAAGGGTAGGCGAATACGAAATACTTCCGGGTACCGTACGTATAGTATCCAAAGTATTTTATAATGCAAAATCGCTTACCGAAGTAGTAATCCCTTCTTCCGTAGGTTTTATCGGTCAGTCCGCATTCTACGGATGTGAATCTTTAAATACCGTAAACTTTGCGGAACCCGAATCGGGCGACGTAGCAATTGATTTGCAGATATCCAAGTATGCGTTCCAGAGTTGTAAAGTTCTTAAAAACGTTACTTTGCCTGCTAGACTTCAAAATTTCGAGTCGACTATCTTTACCGGATGTATTTCTCTCGAAAATATCAACGTTGCTAAGGGTAATGCTAAGTACAGCAGCAAAAACGGTATTGTAACGAATGCGAGCGGCGACGAAATTATTTATTGTCCTAACGGAAAGAGCGGTGCTATCACCATTCCGACCGGAGTAATATCGATTGCTAAAGAAGCATTTAAAAACTGCGACCGACTTACTTCCGTAACTTTCCCGTATTCGGTTACCGATATAGGCGAAAGCGCATTCGTAAACTGCTCAAGGATATCCAGAGTTAAGTTTAACGGCAGCCCCGAAGCTCAACCCGTAACTATAGGCAAATTGGCGTTCTCGAGCTGTTACAATATAAGCGAATTGGTGTTTGAGGACGATTCTCTCGTAACTGTTATCGGCGCAGCTGCTTTCGAAAAGGCTAACGGTTTGCGCAGACTCGTTCTGCCCGTTTCCGTTCAGGAAGTAATGTCCGAAGCGTTCAGAGAGTGCCGTGAACTTACTTCCGTGGAATTTGCCGAAGGCGTTATCTCTATGACTGTAAGTAAGGACGCTTTCGCAGGTTGTATGAAACTTACCGAAATAGTTCTTCCTTCCACGATGTCCGAGTTCCCTGCCGAGGTAATCAACAACACCGAGTCCATTCGTTCTATCGTTGTACCGGCAAGCAGCCCGTACTTCGTAGCCGACGGAACCGCCATCTACAGCAATGATAATACCGAACTTTACTATTATTCGAGATCTGCTACTTTTGAAAACGGAGTGTTTAAAGCAAAAGATTCGGTAACAAGAATACACGCTAACGTATTTAGCGAAAACAGAAACATCAAGAAAGTTGTCATAGGTAAAAATATCGAGCAAATCGATGATTACGCATTTGCAAATATGCCGAGACTTGTCGAAATCGAGTTCGAAGAAGGTACAAAGCCGCTTAACTTCGGCGTAGGCGTATTCAGCGGTAATGCAGGTATTACTACTTTTGCTTTCCCCGAGCGAGCAGCGACGATAGGCGAAGAGATGTTTAAAGGAAGTATGATAACCTCTATAAGCATCGGAAAAAGTATCGTATCCATAGGCGATTATGCGTTTAAGGATTGCACTATGCTTACTACCATAAACTTTGCTCCCGACGGCGCTCTCGAAAATATAGGCAAGTACGCCTTTAACGGAGCCGGAATTACAAGCGTGACTTTCCCCGATAGCTTTCTTACTATCGGAGCAAGCGCATTTGGCAAAGTATCGTCGCTTGTCAGTGTGGAATTCAGCGCTACCTCAAAGATTAAGGTAATAGAACAACAGGCGTTCGAGTATACGTCTATAACGTCTGTTTATCTTCCGGCAACGCTCGAAGAGGTTGGACAATACGTATTCCGCAGATGTGAAAAACTTGCCGTTGTAACGGTAGAAAAAGGCATAAAACTTGCCGGCTTTAACGTAGGTATGTTCTCATATACCGCAATTAAGGAGATAGAGATACCTAATACCATGACGTATGTTGGTACTTCGGCATTCGCTAACTGCGCAAGTTTGGAAAAAGTTACTTTCGAAGAGGGCGGTACCGAAGACTTGGTAATAGGTTGGAATCCGTCGGTAAATAAAAACGTAGGTATGTCGTTTAACCAATGTACTGCGCTTACGTCCGTTCATTTACCGTCGAGATTGGTGGAGCTTGGCTCCTCGACGTTCAATAACGCAAAGAAGTTGAGCGAAGTTACTTTTGTGGACAAAGCGGAAGAGGGAAAAGATCCCGAACCCAGCAGACTTGTTAAGATAGGCTCGTCCGCATTTGCAAGCGCATGCTTTGCGACTATAGACATTCCCGATACTGTGGAAACAATAGAAACCAATGCGTTTAAAGGTAATACTAAGCTTAAGAGCATTGAGATTCCCGCAAGCGTTCTTAATAAGCCGAGAACGGGTACAGGTAAGCAAATTGTCGGACTCGGAACGTCGGTGTTCGAAGGATGTACAGCTCTTACCACTGCTAAGTTTAACGATAATAGCAGCGCAGAAGGTATGGAACTCGGTATTACGTTCTCCGATAAGTTGTTCTACGGATGTACCTCGCTTACTACCGTAAACTTCCCCTCGCATCTTAAGTGGGCTTACGGCGCAGGTACTACCATCATACCTGCCATTTCGGATAATGCTTTTTATAATTGTAAGAAGCTTGCCACCGCAACTTCCACTTCGGAAAAATATAAGTTAAGTGACGGCGTAGTTTACGAATACAACGACAACGGCGAAGCCGAAGTGTTGCGTATGTGTCTTCCCGCAGCAGTAGGCACTGTAACTGTTCCGTATACGGTAAAGACCATCTGCGCAAACGCATTTGCTAATTGCGCAAGCATTACCTCGGTTGTATTCGAAAAGACTCCGAACGATATGACCGAAGTTCCTCTCGTTATTGCTGAGGCAGATAACAAGAATACTTTCGGCGCATTTACGGGTACGACTAAACTTACCTCTATCGAATTGCCCGAAAGACTTGTATATATTGGCGCATACGCATTTAACAAGAGCAAACTTACGTCCATAACTATACCCGCAAGCGTTTGTGACCAAGAAGACGGTACTTATGCGATAGGCGATTACGCATTTGCCGCCTCTACCTCTCTTGCTGAGGTAACTTTCCCGACTAAGACGGTAGAAGAAGGCAAGACTTTGCCTGCAATGACCGTAGGTTATTCTGCATTCAGCGGTTGTACCGAGTTAACTACCTTAGATTTAGGTTACGGAGTTACTTCTATCGGCGGCCCGTACGATTCCAAGAAAACCGGCGGCGCATTTGAAGGCTGCAAAAAACTTAAAAAACTTAGTATACCTGCAAGCGTAACCTTTATAGGACAGAACGCATTTAAAAACTGTACCGTTTTAGCGGAGTTGACTTTTGACGAAAATGTTCATCTTACCAAAATAGATAACTATGCATTTATTGGCTGTAAGGCAATTACTACGTTTAATATGCCTGTAGCAGATACTTATTTAACAACGGTGACGCATACTTTGTTCGGTGATAATACTACAATTACTAAGCTCGTTATACCCAAAAACTTTACCGGTTTTAGGACTAACGACGCAAGAGTGCTCAGCGGATTTAACGGACTTACCGAGGTAGAAGTCGAGGCGGGCAACAAAGACTTTATGGCGATTGACGGAGTCTTGTATCGCAAAAAGACAGTTACTGTCGACGGCGTTGCTAAGGATATTCCCACAGAGTTACTCCTTTATCCGGTTGCTAAGACGGGCGAATCGTTTACTATTCCTTCGACCGTAACCGTTATCGGCGGAGTTAACTTCGGCGGAACGAACACAAATCATAACACACCGCTAAAATCTAACATAAACACGGCATTCAGCCGCAATGCAAGTCTTAAGACGTTGACTGTTCCCTCGTCCGTTACTACGATAGGCGACTATGCGTTCTACGGAATGAGAAGTCTTACCTCACTTAATTTCGAACAGCTCGGAGAAAACGACGAGCTCAACGAACTTACGTTCGGTAAGTACTCTGTCGGTGCTATTGCTAAACTTACCTCCTTTACCGTTCCCGCTCGTGTAAGCATAAACGGTCTCGGCGAATTTATGTTCAGTAATTCGACAAGCCTTGCTAAAGTCGAACTTATCGAAACCGCAGAAGAAGGCAAGAAGAAGCTTATTCCGAGATTTGCTACAGTTGCGCCTAATATGTTTAATTCGACGGCGATTACGACCATTACTATTCCTAAGAGCGTAACTACCATAGGCAATCAGGCGTTCTATAATTGTAAGTCTCTTACCAGTGTAATTTACGAAGAGGGCTGCCAAATCGAGGTCTTTGGCAATACCGTATTCAGCGGTTGTACCAAGTTGACTACTCCTGCGTCTACCCTTATCAAGCACGCTAAGACGCTCGGCAACGGCGTATTTGCTAGTTCTGCGATATCCGGAGAAGTAACTATCCCCGAAGGCATAACCGAATTGCCGCAAAATACGTTTAACGGAAATACCGGCGTTACTAAGGTTATACTTCCCTCCACTCTTACTAAGATAGGCAGCGGCGCATTCCGTAGCTGTACTAAGCTCGAAGAAGTAATTATTCCTAACGGTGTAACCGCTATCGACGGCAGCGCATTCCACGGATGTTCGGCTCTTAAGCGTATCGTAATTCCTACGAGCGTAGTTTCTCTCGGTAATAACATGTTCCAGAACTGCTCCAGCCTCGAAGAAGTCGTATTCGGCGGAAATAAAGTTACCAACTATATGTTCTCCGGTTGCAGCAAGCTCAAAAAGATCGAACTTAAGGAAGGCGTGCTTCTAATCGGAACGCAAGCCTTTAAGAATTGCAGCAGTCTCGAAGAGATTACTATTCCTTCGACCGTTTGCAACGAGCCGTATGCAAACAATACCACCCAGCAGGTTACCGGTATAGGCGCAAGCGCATTCGAAGGTTGCAGCTCTATAAAAACAGTTGTATTTACCGAAGGCGGTGTTGACGGTATTACTATAGGTACAAAAGCTTTCTACGGTTGTTCGTCTATCGAATCGGTAGTATTTGCTGAAAGACTTGTTAACGGTACCAAGAGAACCGGAACTTCCTCTAACTACGTTTATGTCGCTATGCCGGCTATAGGTGACCAGGCGTTCGATGCATGCGAGAAGCTCGCAAGTATAACAAATCTCGGCTTGGTAGAAGGTATCGGCGATTATGCGTTCCGTAACACGGCTATAAGCGAGATAAGCATCCCGTCTACTCTTCTTACGTTCGGCGCATCGCCGTTCATGGGTTGCAGACTCTCTAAGATAGAGCTCGAAGACGGTAACCCGACGCTTGCAATAAAGGACGGCGTCGTATACGATAAGGCGTTTACGCAGATCATGATTTACCCGATAGCACGAGAAGGTAGCGTAGAAATCCCGTCTACGGTAGAAGAACTCGGAGACGGCGTATTCGCAGGATCTTCGTTGACTTCCATAGCATTGCCCGAAGTTCTTACCTCTATAGGAGATAATGCATTTAAGAATTGTCGTAACCTTACTTCGGTAGTGCTTCCCGATTCTATAAAGTCGATTGGCGCAAGCGCATTCGAAGGTTGCGCAAAACTTACCGATATAAACTTGAGCGATGTTTTACTCGAAACTATAGGCGACAATGCGTTTAAGAACTGCATAAGCCTTAATGCAAAATTGCCGGGCTCGTTGACTTATATAGGAGCGTATGCATTCTACGATACGATTATTGAAAATGCATACATTGCCAATACCGTTGGCTTTATAGGCGAAAGCGCATTCCAGGATTGTCAGTCTCTTAAGACAATCGAGTTCCAGCCGTTAGGCAACGGATTGCTTAAGATAGAAGGAAGTGCATTTAAGGGATGTACATCCGTTACGTCGCTTATGCTTCCTCGCAGATTGCGTTCTCGCACTATAAGCAGCGGCAGCTATTCCACTGCTTATCCTGCAATAGGTAACAATGCGTTCGAAGGTTGTACTTCGCTTACGACTGTTACCGCCGAAGAAGATTACTCTACAACTCTTGCAGATGCTCCGTATGCGATGATCGGTGCAAACGCATTCAAGGATTGTGTAAATCTTAAATACTTCGAAGTAATGGGAGGTATTGGCGATACAGGTACGGTTGCTTCAACTTTGATTTATTCGCTTCCTAACGGAGCTATCGGCTCTAAGGCATTCGAAAATTGTACTAAGCTCGAGGAAGTAGTATTCCCCGATACGATTGTTCCGTACGCTTACGTTTCGATTTCCGATGATGCGTTTAACGGATGCTCGTCACTTGCTAAGATTAATTTGCCCGAAGACAAAATTAAGAAGATAGGCGAAAGAGCATTTAAGGGTACTGCACTTGCATCGGTAAGATTAACTTGCGGCGCAGTGGGCAGCGAGGCTTTTGCAGATTGCAGCAAACTTGCTTCCGTAGAGATCGAAGCAAACAGAGCAAATATGTTGTTCGGCTCGAGAGTATTTGCAAATTGCGGCAGTCTTGCTTCCGTATCCACGGCTTCGATTAGAAATAGCGGAACCGACTATACTATCAGTTTGGGCGATAGAATGTTCGAAGACTGCTCGGCTCTTTCCTCTCTTGTGTTCAATAAGAACGAAGAAGGACACACCATGATTTCCAATATCGGTTACATGGCGTTCGGCGGATGTAAATTGCTTACCGAAATCGAAATCGGAACTTACACGGCTAAAGACGGTAACGTTATGGTGGTTCGTAAGACTCAGCTTAACGGAAAGATTACCGATGTGGAAACCACCGTTGTAAATTATCCGACCGAAGGCGAAAATGCCGCTTACAAAGAGGTCGACGGAGTAATATACAGCAGCGACGAAACGACTATTGTTGCGATGACTAAAGCCGGCGTAAATTCTACGTTGCTTGCTAAGGCAAATACTATAGCGTCAGGCGCATTCGGAGGTATCGAGCTCGATACTTATTCGATACCTGCGCAGATAACCACTATTTCCCAAGGTGCGTTCGGCAGAGCTGCGATAAAGAAGATTACCGTTCATAGCAAGGTATCGTCTATCGGAGCCGAGGCGTTCGCTAACTCTTCGGTATTGAATGAAGTCGTATTCGAGGACGGCATATCCGTTACCGGCACCAACAAGAAAATGTTCGAAAACTGCACGGCATTAACGTCTGTGACGCTACCGTTTACTACAATCGGCGAAGCGGCGTTTAAAGGTTGCACGGCGCTTAAGAGCGTAATTGCACTTAAGGCAAATGATATAAACAATTATGCGTTTGACGGTTGCTCACAACTCGATACCGTTGAGTTCGCAGCGACAGTCAGAGCCGGAGATTATTCGTTCAGAGGATGCGGCTTTACCGACATCGATTGGATAACCGAGTCTACGATTAAGAATGACGGAACGTTTGCGGACAACACAAAACTTAAGACGGTTAATATTACCGATAATAAGGTATATATGTTAGGAGAAGAAGCTTTTGCAGGTTGTTCTTCGCTCGAAACCGTTGTTCTTCCCGATTCGATTACTATGGTATACGCAGGAGTATTCAAAGATTGCGTTTCGCTCAAGAGCATAAACCTTGACAAATGCAAACTTGTAACATTGGGCGAATCCGCATTTAAGAATTGTCGCTCGCTTACCAAGTTGTCTTTGGAGAGCAGCCCGCTTAACGGACACTTAACCTACGGCATAATTAATGAGTCTGTTTTCGAAGGATGCTCGTCGCTTAAAGAACTTATCCTTCCCATATCCGTTATAGGATACGGAAAGAAGGCGTTTAAGGGTTGTACGTCCATTCGTTCGTTCGACATACCCATTTCCGTAAGCTCTATTGAAAGCGACGCATTCAGCGGATGGACCAATGCTCAGACGATAAATTGCAAAGGCAGATCTTCCGCATCTGCGGATTGGGTTCCCGGCTGGAACAGAAATTGCAATGCGAAGATAGTGTACGAAGAAGCGTAATTTAATCGACTTCGAACGACTCCGATAGGGAATTGTTCGTAACAGCTAATAAAGAGGCTGCGCTAAAGGAAACTTTGGCGTAGCTTTTTTATTTGTGTAAGACCGGTATCGGGGAGTAAACGGCAAAGATGAATAGAGTCTAATCGCTCGCTTGCGCCTTGGCAGCGTCTCTTGCCCGAGTTTTTGCGGCAATCTGCACGGATGGCGAACTGCCTGTTTTTTGTGCAAAACGAATTTAATCTGTTATATTTAATTTGTGAATTTTTGCATTTCGCTTGCCATAAAACTTTTTATATAGTATAATTAAAATATGAGAGAAATCGATACTGAGGTAATAGTAAAAAGCGTAAAAGATATGGTAGGCGAAGCGTGTTTCACTCTCGCCGACGGCGTTATGGACGCACTTAAAGCTGCCGAAAAAGGCGAAGCGGTATCCGCAAGTTCGTTTGCGCTCGGTGCAATAATCGAAAATGCACGCATAGCCTCCGAAAATCATATCCCTGTTTGTCAGGATACCGGCATGGCTGTTATTTTTGCAAAAATAGGAGTAGACGTTCATTTTAACGGTGATTTTAACGAAGCGGTCAACGAGGGCGTCAGACAAGGCTACAAAGAGAATAATTGCCGCAGCAGCGTTCTCGATCCGCTTACGAGAAAAAATACTTCCGACAATACCCCTGCTATAATTCACGTCACGCTTTGCCCCGGAGATAAGGTCGAACTGACGTTTTTGCCTAAGGGGTTCGGCAGTGAAAACATGAGCAAGTTATATATGCTTACTCCTGCTGCCGGGAAAGAGGGCGTTATGGATAAGATAGTAGAGGCGGTAACTTCTGCCGGCGCAAATCCGTGTCCGCCGATAATAGTGGGCGTGGGAATAGGCGGCACTGCGGATTACGCTATGCAGATAGCTAAAGAAGCGTTACTCAGAGAGTGCGGAACGCCGTCTCAGAGACAGGATGTTGCCGAAATGGAGCAAGCTGTGTTAAAACGCATAAACGAATCGGGGATAGGCGTTCAGGGCTTCGGAGGAGTAAATACGGCGTTAGAAGTAAGGATAGAGACATATCCCACTCATATTGCCGCATTACCCGTAGGCGTTGCCATTCAATGCAATGCGCACCGCAAGGCAAGGAGAATAATATGACAAAGAGAATAAACCTGCCTATATCCGATGAGGTAATAAAATCTTTAAAATGCGGCGATACCGTTTTGCTTACGGGCGAGATGATTACAGGCAGAGACGCAGCTCACAAACGCATCGTTGCTGCTATCGGAAAGGGACAAACCGAAGTAAATATAAAGGGAGAAACCATATATTATGTCGGACCTTGCCCAGCAAAAAGCGGCGATGTAATAGGCAGCGCAGGACCTACAACTTCGATGCGCATGGATTCGTATGCGCCTACGCTTATGGATAACGGACTTAAAGCCATGATCGGCAAGGGGTTTCGTAACGATGAGGTAAAACGGGCTATTGTCCGTAACGGTTGCGTATACTTTGCTGCCATAGGCGGAGCCGGAGCTTTGTACAGCAGATGTATAACGGTGTCTGAGGTAATAGCGTATGAAGACCTAGGGACGGAAGCGGTACGCAGAATTACCGTAAAAGATTTTCCCGTAATTGTGGCTATAGACAGCTACGGAAACGATATATACGAAAAAAGGAGCTAATATAGATTATGAATAAAACCATCACGATAGGCAGACAGTTCGGTAGCGGAGGCAGAGAACTCGGCAAACGTCTTGCCGAAAAACTCGGATACGCATATTACGATAGCGAAATAATAAGTCAGATTTCACAAAAGACGGATTTGGCAGAGTCGTATGTTAAACAAATATTGGAACATAATCCCATAGCTAATTATCCGATTACGATAGGCAGAACTTTTTATTCTCAGCCTTCCGCAGCCGTTATGCAGGCAAATACCGTTTATGCAGAGCAGAGCAATATTATAACGGAAATGGCGGATAAATCCGACTGCATAATAGTCGGTCGTTGCGCCGATTATATTCTTAAAGATCGTCATCCGCTCAGAGTCTTTGTATATGCGGATAAAGCATCTCGTATGGCTCGTTGTCGGGAAAAAGGTCACGAAACTCTTACCGATATGCAATTATGGCGTAAAATTCGTACGGTGGATCGACATAGAGCAAAGTATTATTCGTTTTACACGGGACTTAGCTGGGGTGACAAATTTAATTACGATTTGTGTATAAACACGACTAACGCACAGATAAAAGACATTGTAGAAGCTCTTACCCGTTTGGTAGCAAGTCGATGAGAGTGCTTTTGACGGGCGGAGCGGGTTATATAGGCAGCCATACCGCCGTAAATTTGATTTCAGACGGTAACAAAGTGCTTCTTTATGACAATTTGTCAAACAGCGACGCTTCGGTAACTAACGGAATAGCAGCTATTACGGGTGTTAAACCTACGCTGATTAAAGGCGACGTTCTTGACGAAATCGGGCTTGTAAATGCAATAGAGAAGTTTAAACCGGACGCAGTAATTCACTTTGCGGGGCTTAAATCCGTAAAAGAAAGCTCATTAAAACCGCTCGAATACTATTCGACAAACGTAGGCGGCATCGTTACTTTGCTTAGGGCGATGTTAAAAACGGGCGTAAATAACGTCGTGTTTTCTTCGTCGGCAACGGTTTACGACTCTCGTCAAAAGATGCCCGTCGATGAAAACGGGATAGTCGGAAACGCAGCCAATCCTTATGGCGAAACCAAAATAATTTGCGAAAAAATATTAGCAGATATATGGCGTCGTTACTCGCTTAACGTAACGATTTTGCGATATTTTAATCCCATAGGGGCGCATCCTTCCGCAATGATCGGCGAAAACCCCGTATATCCCAATAACCTTGCGCCTTATATAACCGAGGTCGCTCTCGGCAAAAGAGAGTATTTGGGTGTTTTCGGCAACGATTATCCCACTGTCGACGGTACCGGAGTGCGAGATTATATTCACGTTTGCGATCTTGCCGAAGGACATTCGCTTGCATTGAAAAACATGGACGGCTTAAAGGTGTACAATCTCGGTACAGGTAAAGGCAGTTCTGTTTTGGAGGTACTGCGAGCTTTTTGCGACGTGGAAGAGCGAGATATTCCTTATCGCATAATGCCGAGACGAGAGGGTGACGTAGCCGAACTTGTAGCTTGTTGCGACAAGGCTAAAAAAGAATTAGGATTTGCGCCTGTTTATAATCTTACCGACATGGCTCGCTCTTGTCTGGCATACGCTCGAAAGAATTTTTCAGGCAAAATTAAATAACATACTAAATTTAAAGTGCGTTGCATTATCTACGTAAGCTTTCCGTAGTCGTATTTGACTCGGTTTTGCAAGCTGCGTTTTGTAATTATTGCAACGTATTTTTATTGTTTCAGACAAAAAACTGACGAAATAATACTTTTTATGTAAAAGTTGTTAAACAGTAGTAGAATTAACTTGACTACAGTATGTGTTTATGATACAATACAGCTTAGATTTTTTGTACGGAGTTAAGTATGTCAAAGTTGGATTTAAGAAAGAAAATGGCTACCCGCAAGGGCAAAGCTATAAGCGCATTTGCATACAAATGCTTGATGAATTTTGTACTTAGACCGTTTTTAAAACGCCCGATGAACGTTGAAATCGTCGATAACGTCGGCGTAAAAAATATCAAAGAGCAGTTTATAGTCGTTGCCAATCATACGTCGAGATGCGATTATATCTACGTTGTTTCGGCGTTTTACCCCATAAAACTGAATTTTATGGCTGCGTACTGTGAGTTTTTTCGTAAACACCTGCACTTTATATTCGATATAATGCACGTTATACCTAAGCGCAACTTCACGGCTGACATGCACACGATAAAAGAGCTTAAACAGGTAGTCAAAGACGGTGGAAACATAGCGTTTTTTCCCGAAGGAAAGTCTAGCATTTCCGGAACGAATCAGCCGTGCATGATAGGTACGGGAAAACTTATCAAACACATGCGGATGCCAGTTTATTGCGTCAACATTAAGGGCGGCTATATGTCCAATACTCAATGGAACATAGCGGTAAGATCGGGCAAGGTAGTTGTTACGCTTGACAAACTTTTTACCCCCGAAGAAATCGATAATCTTTCGCCCGAAGAGATTGAGCAAAAAATCGACAAAGCCATTTATAACGACGATTTCGAATGGAATAAAACCATGCGCATTAAATATAAAGGCAACGAAACCGTCGCAAACAAACTCGAAGAACATCTTTTCAGATGCCCTAAGTGCGGCAGCGAATTCGAAATGAAGGGCGAAGGCAACAAAATAGTTTGTACGCATTGCGGTAACGGTGCTACAATAAACGATTACTACGACCTTGTGCCGTTAGACAAAGATTGCGTGATTCCTAAAACGATAAGAGTTTGGTATGAATTGCAGCGTAGGGCTGTATATAGAGATATAAAGAGCAATCCGGACTTTTGTATGGAAGAGGAGGTTACCTTGGGCATGCTTCCTAACGATCACTACATAGACAAACAATACACTGCCGAGATAGTAGGCAAAGGTAAAATTAAACTTACAACAAACGAGTTTAGCTTTGTCGGCGAAAAAAACGGCGAACCGTTTGAATTTCATAACGACGTTCTTAATGTGCCTACGCTTATTTTGGAAACGGATTCGTCTTATTTCGGTACATATTACGAAGGAGAGTATTACGAATTTACGCCGTCACGCCCTGTCGTAACAAAATGGGTGCTTGCGACGGAAGAATGTCATAGGTTAAAAGGAGGAAAGTGGCAAAACACTTTGCCACAGCAACAGTGGATTTATGCCGATGACAAACCTTCGGATAAGGAAGAATATTATTTATAGATACAACTGAAATGCAGCGATTGCGTAAATGCGGCCGCAGTGCAAACGAGCAAAAAAGGCAGGCGAGTACACTTCGTCTGCCTTTTGTTTACCTCTAAGCATATAAAAGGCATAGACTCATTCGGATACATTTTGCGGTTGATGATTTTGTGTACAAAAAGATATAAGCAAAGTAAAAATTTTAAATGCGTCTGCATTACGAGACGTCCGATAAAAATATTTTTTATTAGAGCAAAATAACAGTTTTTACAATTGACAAATTGACTGCAAAGTGATAAATTTATATTTGCAGGAGTTTGGAGCAATTATGAAGTCTATTAAAGACATTTACAAAATAGGATTTGGACCTTCCAGTTCGCACACGATGGGACCGTCCAAAGCGGCAATAGATTATAAGACGAAATTCCCTTCCCAAAAGTATAAAGTAGTGCTTTACGACTCGCTTGCAAAGACGGGAAAAGGACACCTTACCGATTGCGCCATAGCAAAAGCGATTGCGCCGTCAGAAGCGGAAATAGTTTTTGACAAGGTTTCCGAAGCGCCTCATCCTAACACAATGGATTTCTTCACCGTGGACGAAAACGGCAATGCCTCTAACAAAATGAGGTATTTTAGCGTCGGCGGCGGCGATATTACATGCGAGAGTTCTAGGTTAACTACCGAGAAAAACGTGTATACTCATACAAAGTTTCGCACCATTGCAAAGTATTGCGACGAAAACGGATTTTCCCTTTCCGATTATGTATTTAAGTTTGAAGGAGACGATATAAAAGAATATCTTCTTATGGTATGGAGGACCATGAAGGAATCCATTTCGCAAGGACTTAAAGCTACGGGTATTTTGCAAGGCGGCTTAAAGGTAGAACGTAAGGCAAAGTTTTTGTTTAATCAAAGGTATATGGACGAGTCGCCGGAAACGAGAGAAAACAGACTTGTTTGTTCGTACGCTTTCGCCGTAGCAGAACAAAACGCAAGCGCAAACACAATTGTCACTGCTCCGACTTGCGGCAGCAGCGGAGTGCTACCGGCGGTTCTGAAATATATGCAGGACAAAAAGCATTTTTCGGACGATGATATTGTAAGAGCGTTGGCGACCGGAGGACTGATAGGTAATCTCATTAAGACAAATGCTTCCATCTCCGGTGCCGAATGCGGCTGTCAGGCGGAGATAGGCTCGGCATGTTCGATGGCTGCTGCGGCGTTGGGTGAGCTTTACGGCATGAGCATAGAGCAGATCGAGTATGCGGCGGAAATGGCGATAGAACATCACTTGGGACTTACATGTGACCCTGTGGGCGGGCTTGTTCAGATACCGTGTATAGAGCGAAATGCTGTTGCTGCGATGAGAGCAATAAATCTCGTCAGCTTGGCAAGCTTTTTGTTTACGACTCGCCGTGTATTTTTCGACACCGTAGTTAAGACGATGTACGAAACAGGTAAAGATATGTCGTGCAGATACAGAGAAACCGCTGAGGGCGGTTTGGCAAAGTCTATAAAGATAGACAAAATGAAATAACATTTAGGAGGCTACATAATGCTTACCTTAGAAAAGATAATCGAAGCCGAAGAAGTGCTTTCTCACGTGGCGAACAATACGGACATTTTGGAAATGCCCATAAAATGCGATAACGAAGTTTATCTCAAGACCGAGAACCTTCAGGTTACCGGCTCTTTCAAAGTAAGAGGGGCGTATTATAAAATATCCAAACTTACCGACGAACAACGCAAAAGAGGCGTTATAGCATGTTCGGCAGGCAATCATGCGCAAGGAGTAGCGTTGGCGGCAAAACATTTCGGAATACCGGCGATTATTTGCTTGCCAGAAGGAGCCCCGATATCCAAGATCGAAGCGACAAAGAGTTACGGTGCGCAAACCGTGCTTGTCCCCGGAGTTTACGACGACGCTTACGCTAAAGCTTTGGAAATGCAAAAACAGTGCAATTACACATTTATACATCCTTTTGACGACGAAGACGTTATAGCGGGGCAAGGCACCATAGGATACGAGATATTGCAGGAAATGCCTTCGCTCGACGCTATAGTGGTACCTATCGGCGGCGGTGGACTTATATCCGGTGTGGCTTTTGCGGCAAAAAAAATAAAGCCGTCAATAAAAATTTACGGCGTTCAGGCTCGCAATGCTTCGAGCATGTATAACTCCATTAAGGAAGGCCGGGCAATCAGACTTGCGTCGGTACATACTTTAGCGGATGGTATAGCGGTAAAACAGCCCGGCGAACTTACTTTCGAGCTATGTAAAGAGTATGTAGATGAGATTGTGACTGTGGACGAAAAAGAGATTTATACAGCCATTCTTACTATGATAGAAAAGAAGAAGATCGTTTCCGAGGGTGCAGGCGCAGTTGCTTTGGCTGCTACGATGTTTAACAAATTACCCATTAAAGGTAAAAAGGTTTGCTGTCTCGTGAGCGGCGGAAATATAGACGTTAACAGATTGTCGAGAGTAATAACTCAAGGTCTGCTTAATTCCGGCAGAAGATGTCTTATTACGATACAGCTCCAGGATACTCCGGGTCAACTCAGCGATTCGTTGCGTTGTGTGGCGCAGCTTGGTGCAAACGTAATTTCCGCACATCACGAAAGATTAGCTTCCAGCGGAGATATAGACACTTGTTACTTAAGATTGGAACTCGAAACTAGAGATTTCGAGCATATCGCCGACGTTAAAAAGGCTTTGGTCGACGCCGGTTTCAAAATAAGAGAATAATATTTTATCGGAGGATATAATCATGAAAAAAATTGTAACCGAAAAGGCACCCGGAGCAATCGGACCGTACTCGCAGGCTATGGTAGTAGGTAACGTAGTTTACTGTTCGGGACAAATACCCATTAACCCGGCTACCGGGAACATAGAGGCGACTACTATCGAAGGTCAAACCGAGCAGTCGTGTCTTAACGTAAAGGGCTTGCTCGAAGGCGCCGGAACTTCCATCGACAAGGTATTCAAGACGACTTGCTTTATTGCCGACATGGCAGATTTCGCTGCTTTTAACGCAGTGTACGCAAAGTATTTTACGTCTTGTCCCGCCAGATCCTGCGTCGCAGTAAAAACTCTTCCCAAAAACGTTCTGGTAGAGATAGAAGCTACTGCAGAGCTTTAATGCCCTGCGCCGAGAACAATCGGCGAGCAGACGAATTTTATAGTACCGAAAGACAAGTTTCGTTTTGTGCGGAGCTTGTCTTTTTTATTGTTTATTTTATCTTTGGCGCCGAAAAACTTTTGTGTGCTTGCAATGAAATTTTAGGTATAAAGTCGATATTTTTTCAAAAAACGTTGATTTGAGTGGAAAATTGTGATATAATCACTTTGTATAGGTCGAAGACTCTACTAAGGAATGCTGCTGTATAATGCGACGATATACGACTAATTTTTTACGGTTACGGTAGACGTGCGATGAAGAAAATAATAATGCTATTATTTGTATTTATTTGCGTTGGGACGTGTTTCGGTTGTGTTGAACCGCCAAATCCGTCTGACGTCTATTTTGACGTGACGATTGACTTCGATAACGGAGAGCAAATCAGCACGATAAAGGTGAAAAAAGGCGAATGTGTCGGCAAACCTGATTCGCCGCAGAAAAGCGGTTACGTCTTTAACGGATGGGCGTACGGAACGAGTGGCAGAGAATTCGATTTTTCTTCGGTTATACTTTCGGACGTTTATATAAAGGCAGTTTGGAAAAGCATTGAGGATGCTCGTCCGGTATATAAGGTGAATTTTTATGCAAAAGACGGAACTACGCTTATCAAGACAGATAGCGTCAGAGCGGGCGATTCTGCAGATGCGCCATTTGTCGCAGATGAAAAATTCTTTAATTTCAGCGGTTGGAGCGAAAGCGTTGATGCGGTAACCGAGGACAAAAACGTTACCGCCGTTTTTACTTACGCCTCCGCAGACGCCAAGCTTTTTGAATACGAACTTACAAAACAAGGATATTTCCTTATAAAGCGAATAAAAGACGACGCTGTTTTGCCGGTATATGACAAAGGTGCAAAATTAGCGTTGCCGTTAGAGTACAACGGCGTACCCGTAATAGGAATAGCGGATGCGGCAAGTAAAGAGAGCGGAGCGTTTTATAACAAAAATATCGAGTCGGTTTATATACCTTCTTGCTATACAAAGGTAGGCGCATATTCTTTTTACGGGAATCCGTTGCTATCCGACCTCAATATGTGCGAGGGCGTTACTTTTATCGGTAAGTATGCTTTTGCAGCCTCCGATATAGACGCAGAAGGCAAACATAGCGGCTATTTGAGTTCGGCTCTCACGAGGGTAATTATGCCGTCGTCCGTATATTCGATTGACGAAGGCGCATTCGATCATATAGGGGCTGCCATGGTTGACGGTATGCAAACCATGCTTTCGTGTACGGTAACTTTCGCCGAGGGATGTAGACTTTATCATATCGGAGCTAAAGCTTTTTGCGGCGTTTCGCTTGTTAATTTGACGATATTGCCGCAAGGCGAAATAGAAATAGGCGATTACGCATTTGCGGCGGATACTCTGAGCGGTTTTTCCGTTAGCGGAAAATACAATTTGCCTGTCTCCGCTTTAAAAAAAATAACTTTAGGTCGTGTAAAGGATATAGGCGATTATGCCTTTTTTGCGGCAGGAAACGGATATTTAAAGACAAAAGACGGATATGTCGTAACACGCAGTCCGGTAGCATTGACTTTGGATAGTAAAAGCGATATGTCGAGGATAGGCGATTACGCATTTTGTTTTGCCGCATTGACGGGAAACGTCGACGTAAAGAGCGATTATGTGGGAAAGAGCGCTTTTTATATGCATTCTCTTTCGCAAGTTAGGATAAACGAAGTAACGGAAGTGCAAAGTTACGCCTTTGCAACTTCGTCGCTTACCGAGTACACTGTGTCTATGCCTGACGCCATCAAAATCGCAGAAGGCGCATTTAAGGGCAGTGCGGTAACAAAAGCAGTCATGTCTACGGCGCTTAACTATGTGGGAGCGTCCGCATTCGAAGACTGCAAAAAGCTTTCGGTATTTGACCTCGGTAATGATTTGACCGGTATAGGAGACAGAGCGTTTTACGGATGCGGAGAATTAAAGGAAAAATACGAGTTTCGTAACGTGGATGTCGGCAAGTATGCGTTCGCAAAGAGCGGCGTCAGCGAAGTTGTATCCCGAAGTTCGATATTCAGGGCGTATGCGTTTGCCGAGAGCGAACTTACTTCGCTAAGCGGTTCGGTAAGCGCTATCGGCGAAGGTATGTTTATGGGTTGCTCAAAACTTATGTCTGTCGAATTGCCTCATTACGAACGAAAGTTCGGTATACCTGCAATGTGTTTTTACGGTTGTTCGGCATTGACGCAAGTTAAGTTGAGCGAAAGCGTAAATAAAATCGGAGATAGAGCTTTTTACGGTTGTTCGGCTTTAAAAGACATTGCGTTAAGCGTAAACGTAGAAATAATCGAGCCTTATGCTTTTGCATTGTGTTCGTCGCTTACGACGGTAGTCTTCGAGTCTGCTGAAAGCGGTGAGCAAAGCGCATTAAGCGAAATATGCGACTCTGCATTTAGTGGTTGTAAGGAGCTTACTGCGGTAAATTTGCCAAGCAGTGTGACAATAATAGGTAATCACGCATTTAGCGGAAGCGGGCTGACATCTTTCGTTACTCCGGTTTCGCTTCGAAAAATGGGTTACGGCGTATTTTACCAGCAAAGTTACGTTCAGGAGATAAGCGGCATGCAGATAAGCAAGAGGCTGCCTTCTCTTACGAAGTTTGTAGTTGCAAAGGAAACAGGGAAGATAGAATTTGATAAAAAGGGCACTTTCGACGGCGCAGAGGTAAAAAAATTCGAAGTCGAAAGCGATAACGGAGCATATATTGCCGAAAACGGAATACTATACGACTTTGACGGTAGCGTTTTGATTGCGTATGTCAGAGACGTAACCAAGCGAGAAATAACGATTAAAAACGGTGTAGTCGAAATAGCCGGCGGAGCGTTTTCAGGCAATGCGCTTATAAAATCGGTTACGTTTCCTTCTTCGTTGAGATATATAGACGATTATGCGTTTTTCGGTTGTGTGGGCATTACATCGATAACCGTGCCGTCGTCGGTGGAAAGAATAGGAGCATATGCATTTTCTGCGACAAGAAGCGTGCAGGGCGTCGCTGTCGAGCTTAACTTTGCGGACGACGCAAAACTTACAGAGATAGGCGAAAGCGCATTTGCTTTTCTGAATTTAAAAGTAGTAGAAATCCCCTCCGAAGTCCTTTCTGTAGGCGATTATGCGTTTTTCGGTTGCAAAATCGAAAGATTGCAGCTTCAACGAGCGAGTAAGTTGCAACATATCGGTAAAGGTGCGTTCAGCGGAATCAAAGCCGGAGCCAAGATCAAAGTTTTAGACTTTTCGTCATGCGATTCGCTCAAGGAAGTAGGCGAATATGCGTTTGCGTACTCTGCTGTAGAGGACATAATCTTCGGCGGCATAACTCATATTTCGGACGGAGCGTTTTACGGTTGTGTCTCTCTGGATACTGTAAAAATTGGTGAAAAAGTTTCGTTTATAGGCAAAGAGTCATTTAGAAATTGCTTTGCGCTAACCGATGTCATTGTCCCCGAAAACAATGTTTTAAGCGTCGTTTCGGCTTATGCGTTTGCGGGTAGCGATAACGCAAAAATGTCATACGTATTGTTAAATTTAGGACATACAAAGATAAATTCGATAGGAGAGTACGCTTTTGCATACAGCTTTTTGCGTCAAATCGAATTGCCTAACACTCCCTACGAACTCGGAGAAGGGGCGTTTTTCGATTGCGATAAGATCGAGTCGGTGCAGCTTGGGGAGTGCGTGTCCGTAGGTGAAAGCGCATTTTTGGGAGCAAGCTCGTTAAAGTCGGTCGAGCTACCCGGTTCCCTTCGGGTTATAGGCAAAAACGCATTTAGCGGACTTAATCTTCAAACTGTCATGATCGGTAACAAAGCAAACGGCAGTTCGCTAACCGTAATAGGAAAGAAAGCGTTTTTCGATTGTAAGTCGCTTGTATCCGTAGATATTTACGGAACTAACGTTCCTAAGCTCGACGGCGGAACGGACAATAAGAGTTTCTTTGTTATATCCGGCGGAAAAAACGTGAAAAGCAGCGTAAAAATTATCGTTGATGAGGGCATGAAGTCTTTGTATTTGCCGGACGTGTATGTTAACGACAACGGTTGGCAAGAGTATTCGGCTAATATCGTCGAGAGAGATACAACGCAGGAAGACAGCGAAGTATTGCCGCCTTCTCTGCCGGACGGTAACGGAGCCGATGGGCGGAGAGATCCTTACGGACATCTGCCCGGTATAGCGTCGGCAAAAAAGGCGTTTTGCTTTTTGTTGCCGACTCCGATAAGAGGAATAAATCGCATTAAAACAACCGAGTTGTAATATATCCTCGTAAAAACTCGTAAACAATTTGTGATGACTCGGCAGCGGCGCAATATGCGACTCGCCCGATTACGGCGTTTGTTGACAAACAGACGAATTTGCTATTGCGGTAAACTTAATTTAAGAAATTCCGAAACCGAAAGTGCTTTTAGGACGACAAAAGATACATTTTTGAAAGTCGTAGTTTATGGGCAGCATAGAGTTTTATGCTGTATATCGATTTATGATAAAATAAACACCTAAGCGTTATACAAAGCAATTAAACGTTGTCGCTTCGTTACTCTGTTGATTGCTTATGTGTGGTTTAATGCCGTCGATACGTTTTTTGCAAAGTATAATAAAAAAACAGCGTTCTCGCATTTTCGGCGAAGACGCTGTTTTTATAAGGTAAAAGTTTTATTGCAATTTTTCTTCGATATAGTTTACGAGTTCGGATACGTTCAGTCTTACTTGCTGCATGCTGTCCCGATCTCTTACCGTAACGGTGTCACCCTCTAAAGTGTCAAAATCTACGGTTACGCAATAGGGCGTACCGATTTCGTCTTGACGGCGATAACGTTTACCTATCGAACCGCTGAGGTCATAAGCGGTGTTAAAATGCTTAGAAAGAGTTTTGTAAATCTCGTCGGCTTTTTCGGAAAGATTCTTTTGCAAAGGCAAAACCGCAACTTTGTAAGGAGCGAGAGAGGGATGAAAATGCATAACCACTCTGGCGTCGCCGCCCTCGAGAACTTGTTCCTCGTAAGCGTTGCAAAGGAATGCCAGCAAAGATCTTTCTACGCCCAAGGACGGTTCGATAACGTATGGCACATATTTTTCGTTTGTTACGGGGTCGGTGTATTCCATAGATTTGCCGGACTTGGCTTCGTGGCACTTTAAGTCATAATCGGTTCGATCGGCTATGCCCCAAAGTTCGCCCCATCCGAACGGGAACTTAAATTCGAAGTCGGTGGTAGCCTTGCTGTAGAAGCACAATTCGTCCTTATCGTGATCTCTTAATCGGAGATTTTCCTGTTTTATGCCGTGATCGAGCAGCCAGTTTTTGCAAAAATCTTTCCAGTAATAAAACCATTCGAGATCTGTGCCGGGCTTGCAGAAAAACTCCATTTCCATCTGCTCGAATTCCCTGACTCTAAAGATAAAATTACCCGGAGTAATTTCGTTACGGAACGATTTACCTATCTGACCTACGCCGAAAGGTATCTTGCTGCGAGTGGTACGCTGAATATTAAGGAAGTTTACAAAAATGCCTTGCGCCGTTTCGGGACGAAGATATACGGTAGAAGCGCTGTCCTCCGTTACGCCCTGAAAGGTCTTAAACATAAGGTTAAACTTTTTGATAGCGGTAAAGTTACTGTTGCCGCAATTAGGGCAGGGAATTTTGTGTTCTACGATAAATTGTTCGAGTTGTTCGTTTGACCAACCGGCAATGCTGACGTCGAGTTTTTTCTTGGCGATATAGTTTTCGACGAGATCGTCGGCACGATGTCTCGTTTTACATTCTTTGCAGTCCATCAGCGGATCCGAAAAGCCGCCGAGGTGACCGCTGGCTTCCCAAACGGAATTATTCATCAAAATGGCGCAATCCACGCCGACGTTAGTGGGGGAGGAGGTTACAAAACTCTTCCACCATTCTTTTTTGATATTGTTTTTAAGTTCTACGCCGAGCGGACCGTAGTCCCAGGTATTGGCGAGTCCGCCGTAAATATCACTGCCGGGATAAACGAACCCTCTTCCTTTACAAAGAGCGACTAATTTATCCATAGTTAATTCTGCCATAACATTCTCCTAAATTTAATACAATAAAGTTTAATAGGTGGAGTCAAAAAAGTCAAGCAAAATTAAATTAAATTCGGTCACACAATCGTCGGGCAATAAATATTATGAAGTAGATATATCTATTCGATATTTACGTACGGCCGTACGATACAAAAGAACGACAAAAGACAAAACGCAAGCAGCCGCCTCGATAAGGCCGATCGAGACGGCTCGGCGGAAGAAAGATAATATTAAAGGGGAGGAAAACAGGCGATGTGCGGATGTAACGATATTTTTATCATACTTTTGTTGCTTTGCTGCTGCGGAAAAGACAACTGCGGCTGCGGCTGCGAAAGACACGGCGGCGATTGCTGCGATCTTATTATGTGGTACATATTGCTCAGCTGCTGCTGCGGCGACAAAAACCGCTGCTGCAAATAATCTAAACAAGCTAAAGATAAACGTTTTTTCTAAGCAGCGACTTAGCGGAGGAGATCAAAAATCTTCTCCGTTATTTTTTTGCTGCCTTGGTTTAAAGAAAAAGCGGCGCAGCTGAAAAATATCAATAAAAATTCGACTGTCTACTTTGCATGTAAGGCGAGCTAAAAAACGTTGTCGCTTCCGTTGTTCGCCGAGTCTTGATCTAACGGCTTACTTGCCCTAATTCACGATATGCGGCTACGTATAAAATTATGTATGCAAATATTAAATACCTTTTTACTATCTGCAAAATTTTAGTTAATCGGGATTTTTCTTGTATAATCATAAAAATACATGAGTAATTTGTGTCAAAACAACATTGACATTTTTTGGATACTATGTTAAACTTTTTGTGTTATTATATACAACAGCGTAGTTATCTCATGCTCTTTACGCAACTTACTATGCGACATATTAAGACAAAAATTTATCGCTTTACAAAACTTTTTTATTAGCTTAAAATGACGTCGCTTGAGTACATAGTTAAATTATTGTCGATAAAATAAGGCTATTTTTAAAAATATTCCTATTTTTAAAAATAGTTTTGTGAAATTTTTGATTTTTAAGCAAAAATCTTGTCCAAAACCTTAAAAAATCTTGTCTATATTTACAGACGTGAATATAGACCGAGGTGAGAAAGTGCATACACTGCGCCGATTCCATTGGCGGTAAGAAAATCGCTTACACATTAAATCGGAATGTATTTAGACAAAGAATAAATTTTTACGACAAAGACGAGGAGGGACTATGGGTAAAAAATGTTTGGGACTTAAGGTTGTTATCTCTATCCTGTTTGTTATGGTTGCGTTTGCTACAGTCGGCTGTAACGATGCGGATTTGCCGCAAATGGAGGCTCCGAGCGGACTTTCGATATTTTCGGAAAGACTTTCGTGGATAGGCGTGTCCGGAGCAAAGGGGTATGTAGTAAAAATCGCAAAGGGAAAAGAAGAAACTTCGGTTAACGTTTCCTCTACGTCGTACGACTTGTCCGAGATAAAAAGCGACGGCGCATTTACGTTAAGCGTGTCGGCAGTCGGCGACGGTAAGGAATATTCCGATTCTCCGTTTTCCGATTCGGTCACTTATTACTGCGGCAATAAGACGCTTAGGTCGCTAAAATACGAAGAGGCAGAAGGCGGATACAAAATACTCGGATACGTCGACGGCGTGGATTTGCCGTTTTTGTATATCCCCTCGTATATAGGCCGAAAACCGGTCGTAAGTATAGCCGGGCGGGCGTTTAATGCAAGTAAGACGCTTACGGCGGTGTACGTGCCGTCTACGGTAAAGGATATAGGTGACAGCGCATTTTTCGGTTGCAATAACTTAGACAGAGTAAGCATTCAGGGCGGTAATTTAAAAATAGGCAATCGGGCGTTTGCGGGCTGCAGATCGCTTAAGCGAGTGGTTTTTAACGGCGCAGCCGCAGAGTTGGGAGATTATGCTTTTTGGGATTGCAGCAAGATAGCGATCTATTATACGCAAAACGTTACGGCTATAGGGGAATGCGCATTTATCGGTAGCGGCTTAAGCGGCGAGCTGGACTTAAGAGGAGTAAAAAACATAAAAAGCAGTGCCTTTAAAGGCTGCGAAATAACGAGTATTACGATTGGTAAAAATTTATCGGAGATTGGACCTTCTGCGTTTTTTAACTGCGACGATCTTAACGAAATAAAACTCAGTGACGAAAACGACGAATATGTTTACGTAGACGGCTGTCTGATAAGACGCTCGGACAATACTCTCGTACTGGGGTTGGCGTCGGCGGTCATTCCCGAAACCGTTGTTTCTATCGGCGATTACGCTTTTGCATATAGAAAAAATTTAAGCGAAATAGCAATTCCGTCGTCAGTAACGGCTATAGGCAGTTATGCTTTTGCTAACTGCGAAAATTTAAAAACAATAGAAGTATCCCAAAGCGTCAAAAGTATACAATCCTGCGTCTTTAAAAACTGCGTTTCGCTTACTAAGGCGACCTGGAGGACTTTAGTTTCGGTGCCGGACTCTGTCTTCGAAAATTGCAGCGCGCTTACAGACGTAAAACTTAGTAACGTTACCAAAATCGGAGAAAGAGCTTTTTCCGGCTGCATCGGACTAAAGGAAATAATTTTGCCGCAGTCGTTGACGGAAATAGGAGAATATGCGTTTAATAAGACCGCATTAGCAAGCATAACGTTGCCGCAAAGCATAGACAAAGTAGGTAATGGTTGGTTTTCGGACTGTAAATATCTCGAGACTGTAAATTTTGACGGCAAAATAAAAGAGATAGGTAACTCCGCATTTATCGGCTGTATATCGCTAAAGAATATCGAAATTCCGTCAAGCGTAGTAAACATAGGTAACTCCGCATTTAGCAGCTGTATATCGCTAAAGAATATCGAAATTCCGTCAAGCGTGGTAAGCATAGGTAACTCCGCATTTAACAGCTGTACATCGCTAAAGAATATCGAGATTCCGTCAAGCGTGGTAAGCATAGGTAACGCCGCATTTGGCGGCTGCAGTGCGCTATCCGAGGTGCTTTTTAACGAAGGATTAAAGGCTATAGGCGAAGAGGCATTTGCTGCTTGCAAGAGCCTCAGCAGCGTGCAATGGCCGCTTAGCTTAGAAGAAATCGGAGCGAGCGCATTTGCACACACTTCTTTTCCCGAGATATACGTTCCGAAATCTATAAAACAGGGTTCAAATGTTTTTGCAAGCTCTCACGGAACGCAATCTATGTTAAATTCTACTGTGTTAGGTAGTCTTATAGATGCTTTTATTCCTAATTCGATAGATACCCTCGAGTATGCTGCGTTGAAATGGTCGCATTACAAACCCGTTATCATGTTCGATATAATGGACTTGTTCGGATTGAGAGATAAAGATTTGTTTACCAAACTAACGTTGTACGTAGCAGACAACGAGCATATAGAGGATAAGTGGCTCGATTACTTTAATATGCATAAAGTAAATGTTATTTACGGTTGCGAGCTGGATGCGGGCGGCGCAGTCTACAGCGTAACGGCGTCTGCCGACGGCATAGTTGCGCCGAGACCGGACGAAATAAACGCTCCCCGAAAACACGGTTATACTTTCGGAGGGTGGGTAACTTATGACGACAGCGGCAATATAGACAAGACGTATACCGAAAAAGAGATACTCTCTTTGCCTAAGGGTATAACCGTATACGCCAACTGGATAGCAAGGAGGTGAGTGTCTTATAAGTGCGACGTATATTTTGTGTAAGCAAGTAGCGCCCGATCGAGAAAAGTTTTATTTTTAATTACAAAGGAGAATATTATCGATGAAAAAGTATTTTAAAAATTTTTTAATGTTAGCCGTAATTTTGACGTTTGCAATTATAGTTGTTCCGCTAACTTCGGAGCATAGCGAACGTAGCGAAGAAACTTTTAACACAAATTTTAGCAATAACTTTAATATAAACACCGATTTTCTTAACAGCGCTGTTCCTTCGATAGATTTGGAAGGAGAGGAAAAAGATATTTTTGTTATGACGTGGACATACGGAGAGCCGAGCTTAATTACCATTACTCTTACTCACCCCTATCATATCGACGTGGCGCAGGGCGTGGATACCGATGACGAAAATTTGTCGCCTAATCCGTTAGGTTACGGATATTTGGCAAGGGGAGTAAAAGAGGTAACGTTCAGACTTCCGCACAATCTTGAACATGAAAACGGCGATATTTACGTTATAGTGTACTCGGAGGTAGGCGTGAATTACGGTGTGCATAGGACTATCGACTATACCGGCTACGAGAAAAACTTTTTGCTTATTACCGACGCATATCACGAACCGCAGAACAGCAATCAAATAACAAAGAGTCAAACGGTCAATGCGGACGGAAGTTATTCTGATGACTTTGTTTCGTATTACATAAACAGAGAAATGTCTCCGTTCGACACCGTTTCCCCGTACGGAGCAACGATACTTCCGTATGACGTATGCTCAATGCTCCAGATATTCGATTACACCCGTTTCGAATACGGAGTAACGTTTACTTCCGAGCAAGGAGAAGAAAATTATATCGGGTATCTAAGGTTATTGATAAATGAGTTACGATATTCGAATTTATGTGACGGAATTATAGCGTATTGTCTTACCGATGATTTTTATGCTTTTGCAAACGTTGCGCTTGAACAGCTTGGCGGCGAGTTTAGTTTATATACTTGCATATTAAAGGATGAAACTTATGATGAAGTACCCGAATCTTCCAATGCCTACATATCCGGTGACATGTACAGTAAAGGTTATGCCATAGGATACGAGTTTGTTAAAGGCGGAGTGGAAAACAATCAATTTATAGTCGGAACGAACGATGCGGTATTTGTTATACCTACCGACTATTACTACTCCGGCTCGGAAGACGTATTAAGGGGAAGGCCTCTGCTCGAGTCAGGCATAATAATGGGCATCGATATGGCGCTAAGCGATCTTGATTTCAATGAATCGTTATACAACATCGATTATAGGTTTTATTATTGTGAGAGTAGCTTAGCAAGTTTTCTATACAGTCCGGCAGATTTGTTTAGTAGAGTAGCCGATGAAATGTTCGGTGCTAATCGACATCCCATTCTTGCGCACAAAGCTTTTTATAACTTTATAGGAAATTTTGATTTGACCGTGCTAAATGAATGTGCGCGGGAAGAATGCGCAAACGGATTGATTGTCCACATAAACGTATTCTACGCCGACGCCACGTTTTATTGTTATCAAATAAAAAAAATTATTAAAGGAGATTTGCCGTGTCCCGACGGCGAAACTTTCGATACCGACGTGACTTCGGCTATAGGACTTAATAAGGTAAATTCTCTTGTTACGATTTTTGCTCGTTATATTATGGGTAAAACAGGGAACCAACAGTATGCTACCGTGGTTGAGGATCAAGATGAAAGGTCGTATTATCTTATTGCAGTCGGAATAGGCGGCACATGCGAGCTTAACGGATATTACATAGATTACGTTGCTCGGCGAATTGCCATGTAACGATATTTATATATAATTAAAAAGGAGATAATTATGAGGAAAACGCTACTGAGATTGTTAATTATTATCGTTTTTGCTCTGGCGGCTGTTGCGGTCGTCGGCTGCGAGCCGGAAGTCCCTCCGGGGCCATCACCGACTCCCGGAGCCGAACTTATCGAGCTAAACGCTCCTACGGGGCTTAGTCTTAGCGGCGACGTCGTTTCGTGGGGACGGGTAGAAAATGCGAGCGGTTACGTTGTGCATATTGTCGGTTCGCACTTTGACGTTACGGTTTCCGTAACCGAAACTTCGTATTCGTTGCTACCTAAATTAAACAAGGACGGAGCGTTCGACGTGACGATAAGAAGCGTCGGAGATAACGTCACTTACAAAGATTCTCATTATTCCGCAGAAAAAATAACTTACTATTGCGGAAAAATATCCGCTACCGTTCTGGAATTTAGTAAAGTAGACGGCGGCTACGGCGTAACCGGATTTAAGGAAAATCAGAGCACTCCGTTTCTTATGATTCCTTCTACCGTAGACGGCATAGCGGTAGTCAGCATTTGCGAAAACGCATTTCGTTCCGACGACGCAATTACCTCGGTATATATCCCGGATAGTGTAAAGAGCTTGGATAATAGATGCTTTTTATATGCCAAAAAGCTTACTTCCGTTTGCTTTCTCGGCGGTAATGTGGAGATAGGCGAAGAAGCTTTTGGCGGTTGCGGTAAGTTAAAAAGCATTGTTATAAAGGACGGCAGTGTGTCTATCGGGAAGCGGGCGTTTCGAAATTCGGTTAACGTTACTTTCGGCGAAGACACTTTTAATCATATCGTGTCTATCGGCGAAGAAGCCTTTCTTAAGATTCCGGGGAATTCAAAAGGAGAAATAGTTATATCCGACAGCGTAGTTTCTGTCGGAGCAAGGGCGTTTACAAAGTTTTATCCTCAAAGGATAGTTATAGGAGCGTCGCTCAGAGATATAGGCGACGACGCATTCGGTTACTTAAAAAACCTTCGAGAGATAGTCGTTAGTAAAGATAATCCGTATCTCGAGGTTAGCGGCAAGTGCCTTATAGACAAGACAAAGAATAAGGTTGTAATAGGTTTGCCGGGCGCAAAGATACCGTCTACTGTAACGTCTATCGGAGTGGCAGCTTTTCAGTACAGGACGGATATCGAGCAGCTGACGCTTTCGCCTAACATAACCGAAATAGGCGAAAGAGCTTTTGCGAATTGCACCAATATGAGTTACTTAAGTATGAGCGATAATTTAAAGATTATCGGCAAAGAGGCATTTAAAGAATGTGAATCTTTGACGAGGGTAACTTTGGGCAAAGGCATAACCGAAGTGTCCGAAGGCGCTTTCGAATACTGCTATTCTCTCGGTAGCGTAACCATGACTAATGAGGTAATTTCTCTCGGCAAAAGTGCGTTTAGAGGCTGCTATTCGCTAAAAAAAGTAACTTTTTCCGACACGCTTACGACTATCGGCGAAAATTGCTTCAGAGGTTGTATGGCTCTTGAAAGCGTTGAAATTCCGAAATCGGTAACCAAAATGGGAGAAGGCGCTTTCGCAAGCTGTATATCTATCGTAAGTATTGCTATTCCCGACGGTGTTACCTGTATAGAAAGCTCGGCATTTTATAATTGCGCTAAGTTAAGCAGCGTCAAGTTGCCCGACGGTCTTACCGTTATTGAAGGTTTTGCGTTTTTTGGTTGTGTATCGCTGACCTCTATTGACTTTAACGCTAAACTTACAACAATAAAACAAGGGGCGTTTTGGAATAGCGGTTTAACTAAAGTAAACATTCCGGATAACGTTACTACGGTAGAAGCTCGTGCATTTGCGAGTTGTCCGATAACGAGCGTCAGACTTCCGAAAAATCTTGCCGGATTCGAAGCCGACGTGTTTTATAATTGCGTAAAATTGGAGTATATAGAAACCGCTCTTTCGCTTAAAGATTTGTCTCGTATACTAAAAAGCGGAAACCCATCGCTAAAGAGCGTTATAATAAACGACACTACCGTTACCGACGATGTAGCGCAAACCTTCCCTAACGTAACTTATTATATCCAAAGCGGTAAGGCTCCGAGTGCGGCTGCTGTTTCTAAGTACGGTTTGTCTGCAAACGTTATCGTTAACGGCTGCAATCTCGCCGAAGACGGAAGTATAGCGTCTATAACCGTCAGCGAAGGAAGCATTTGCAATTACGTCGAAGGAAAGACCATAAATCCGCCGCAAAAGAGCGGATATACTTTCGGCGGTTGGGTAACCTACGACGGCAGCGGCAATATCGACAAGACGTACGCTTCGGCAGTAGAATTGATTTCGCTTCCTACCGGTACTACTGTGTATGCAAATTGGATAAAAGCGGAGCAGAATAAATAGGGATAAGAAAACGAAGTAAATTTTCGGAATTGCTTATGTAACATTACGTGCAATTCCGATTTACTGACGTTTAGCGAGTCGGAGCAAGAGCAATATCATAAAGGCTTGCTTGCCCAAGTAAATGTATCCGTAAAAATGCGATTAGGGATTGTAAGAAAAACGAAAGCATTATAGACTGCTCTAATAAATGCTTTTTAATCGTTATTTCGACGCCGATTTTACTTCGGTAATAGGACTTAGTAAGACTAATGCTCTCGTTACTATATTCGCAAAATACCTTATGGGTAAGACCGATAATTTACAATGTAACACTATTATAGAGCTTGTACGGAGAATTGCGGTTATATCGGCGATTAAGATTATAACTTTTACGGGCGCTTCATATTTTACGTTACGGAGCAATTGCCGAAATCTTTACATAAAGCATAAAAATATAAAAGGGGATATATTATGAAAAAAACTATACTTAGAGTGCTGGTTATTATCGCCTTTATACTGG
>ERZ779643.552-NODE-552-length-30902-cov-2.899893_pt1 | contig 30902 bp, 26 predicted proteins | sample MGYA00511564_ERZ779643 | MGnify/ENA primary metagenome ERZ779643 (study PRJEB29588, sample SAMEA2147114) | human gut metagenome | biome: human gut; feature: human-associated habitat; material: faeces | place: Denmark | collected 2008/2010 ... | reverse complement strand
GGGAGAGCTGTGGGGGGTGGCGGACAGGCCCGACTATGACCTCGGCCGCCATCAGGAAGTGTCCGGCAAGGACCTTACTTATTTCGATGCCGAAACGGGCGAGAGATATCTTCCTTATGTCATCGAACCCAGTTTGGGCGTCGAACGCAGCGTGTTGGCGGTATTGTGCAACGCATACGACGAAGAAGTGGTGGACCCCGAAAAAAACGATGTGCGCGTAGTGCTGCATCTGCATCCGGCGTTGGCTCCCGTCAAAGCGGCTGTACTGCCTTTGTCCAAAAAGCTCGGCGAAAAGGCCGGCGAAATAAGCGCTATGCTTTCCAAGTACTACAACGTCGAATACGACGAGGCGGGCTCTATAGGAAAGCGTTATCGCAGACAGGACGAGATAGGTACGCCATACTGCATAACTGTGGACTTCGACACTATGGAAGACAATTGCGTCACCGTGCGCGACCGCGACACAATGAAGCAGGAACGTATGCCCATCGAAAATCTGAAAGATTATCTCGACGAAAAACTATTCTATTGACAATAAAAACGGCCGGGCGGCAAGCGCTCTCGGTCGTTTTTTAAAAGCGCTGACGCAAAAGAGAAAAATTCCGATTTTTGCTTGCAAAACGCGGGCGCGTGTGATATACTATCTCTGCCCGTACGAAATGTCGACGGGACGCATAAAAATTCTACAAAAAAGTGGGCTATTGCCTTGCAAAGTCCAACGGGAGTAAAAAATGAATAAGACAGCCAAGGAAATAGTGTGGTACGCGACGGTTGCGGCGCTGGTATTCGCGGCGAGAATGCTCGACCATCTGTTTACGGGATGGTTTTCGATAAACGCCGCCATCGTGACGCTTGCCGTGGTGTATATATGTATCTTCGTCCGCCCGACGCTTCTCAACGCCGTTTTGTGCGGCACCGTGTTCGGAATAATGTCTCTTTTGACTTCTTTGATGTTTCCGGGCGGTTTTACGCAGTATTTTGTCAATCCTCTCGTATCGGTGCTGCCCCGCATACTGGTGGGCGTCGCGGTGTATTTTGTATACATTCTGATACGAAAGGCGGGCAAAAAATTCGAGGTGCCGGCGATGGCGGCGGCGTGCGTAATAGGTTCGGCGGTCAACACGTTTACGGTGATGACGATGATTTATTTTTTCATGCGTCTCATGCAGGACGTCACTTACGGATCGGTAATAGGCCTGGTAATTGCGCTTAACACATTGATGGAAATAATAATTCCGCCCGTCATAACGCCCTTTGCGGTGATGGGAATAAGACGAGGAATGCATTTGGACGGAAAGGACGGCGGACAAAACGGAGCGGATCAATGATAATAGGAATAGATATAGGCAACACAAACATAAAACTCGGCGTTTTTGACGGCGGCAAACTTGTGGACTCTTTGCGCCTTTCCAGCTCAAACCGCAAGACTGCCGACGAATACTATTATAATATAAAGACAATGCTCGCGGGCAAAATCGACTTTAATTCCATTGACGGCGCCATTGTCGCCAGCGTGAATCCGCATCTCAATTATACCGTCGAGCACATGATAAACCATTATTTCGGCGTAAAACCCATTATCGTGGGCGGCGGAATAAAGACAGGCCTCAATATCAAATACGACAACCCGAAGGAAGTGGGCGCCGACCGTATAGTCAACAGCGTTGCCGCATACCGTACTTACGGCGGACCGTGCATAATAGTCGATTGCGGCACAGCCACCACTTTCAACGTCATATCCTCGAAAGGCGAATTTTTGGGCGGCGCAATAAGCTTCGGACTAAAATCGGCTGCCGAGGTGCTGGGCGAATCTGCGGCAAGACTGCCAACGGTCGAATTGCAAAAGCCGGACAAAGTAATCAACAAATCTACGATAACCAACATGCAGTCCGGCATAGTTTACGGATATATCGGACTTGTCGAATATCTTGTGCGCGCCATAAAACGCGAAATCCACGAGGAAAACGTCAAAGTCGTGGCAACGGGCGGACTGAGCGAAATTGTCAGTGCCGAGAGCGACGTGTTCGATTATGTCGACAGAACGCTGACGCTAAGAGGACTAAGTATTCTTTATTATATGAACTGCTGAAATTCTTACGCCGCAACAAAAATACGCGATAATTCCGCGGTGATTTTTCTTAAACGTCTTTGCCCTTGCGATAAAATCATGTTTATGACGTGTAAGCGCGATATAAAGGCTGTGTAATCTTGCGCATTTACATAAAAAATGGAAATTAAGATAATAATATCTTTGATAAACGCAAAAAAACGTTTGACAAATGTCAACTAAAACAGTATAATTATTGCGTTACTATATGTATAAATTCTACTATTCAGGAGATACATGAATGAAGAAACTTAAAAGACTTTTGACTGCCGTTTGTTCACTGGCGTTAGTAGTGGCTTTGGCAGTCGGCAACATGGGACTCGTCGCATACGCTGTCACAGGCGGCGGCGAAGACAATGCAGACTTTAAGCTTGACACGGATATCGTTACTTCCGTGGCGTACGGCGAACAGTTCGACGTAGCAACCGTCGACGGCTTTACCGTTACCGTCACCGACCCCAGCGGCAAAGAAGTAGAAGTATCCGGAGGTAAGGTCACTGCCGACCAGCTGGGCAATTATATGATCAGCTATACGCAGGGCGATATGGAATATACTTTCAAAGTCAACAGCACAATGGGCGCTACCTATGACCTCACCATCGGCGAAGTCATCAACGGCGTGCTTTACGCAGAGGCGGATATTCCTTCTTATGCAAACGTTGACCGCGAATATATCATTCCCGCGGCATATCTAAGCGTTACCGAAGACGGAAAGACCACCATTGTCAGAAAAGTAGAACCCCAGTTTACCGGTGTTGCGGTTACCGAAACGGCCAACGGCTACGAATTTGATGCGGCAGGCACCGTATTCGTCCGCTACGAAACCACCGTTGACGGCGGCAGCAAAGTGGTATCCAAAAACTACGAAATCCAGGTTCAGCAGAATTTCGAAGACGATACCGCTCCCACAATGACTGTTACGAGTTTCCCGAAAACCGCACAGCTCAACAGCAAGCTCACGCTGCCAAAGGCTACCGTTACGGACGACTATGACAAAGTAGTCAGAGTGGAAATCACCGTTATCGATCCCGATGGCAACGCGGTTACGTCCGCCACCGTCGATGAAGAAACGGGTTATGCCACGGCTTACGGCGAAGACGTTCTGTATTTTGACAATGCAGGCAGCAAGACCTATGCTTCCGAAGGCGAAGTAGTCATGGACGGATTGTATTTCTATCCGCAGACCAAGGGCGATTATAAAGTCACCTATAAGGCCATCGACGATTCCGGCAACGAAGCCGATATGCTCGAATACACCATTGCCGCTTCGGACGGAAGAGCCCCCGTCATTTCTTACAGTGCGGACAAAGTTCCCACCAACTGGGGCTGGAATACCGTCACCAATATCGAAGGACAGCTGGAAGGCAATACCATTCTGTTCGGTATGCCTGAATTCTATGATAACGACTCTGCCACCGCCGATATCGTGGTTACTTTGACCATTACCGATCCCAACGGCAGAACAGTCGTTCGTTTCGACAATATCAATACCGACGGCGACGTTACCTATACTTCCACGAACAGCATATTCGAAACCGCACCGACATATACTTTCGTACACGGTACCGGCTTTGAATTCGACGTAAAGAAATACGTTGAGGACATCATGGAAGCTACTGCCGACAACGACACGACTTATGTCGTAACCGGCAACTACAGCGTTGTCTATACGGCAAAAGATACCACCGGCAACACGGCCAGTACAGCCACCTATTATATCAATATGGTGGAAGACTATGTCGATGAAACCGAACCTACCGTTACCATCAACAACGCTCCCGAAAGAGTAGTCGTAAGAGACGGACTTACTTTCACTGTTCCGACGGCTTCTTTCTATTCGAGAGAAGACAGCAATCTCACCACCTCTTATCAGCTTGTTTCCGGCGAAGCGTCCATTGACGTTGAGAGCGAAGAAGTGCTCAATATCGAAGGCGGCAAGATTGGCGATCTCGAAATCACGACGGATACGGTTACTTTGGTAGCTAAGGCTACTTCCGATGCCGGCAACGTCACCGAAACCAGCATTACCATCAACGTTGTAAGAGCAGATTCCAAGGAAATGAATTATGACGTCGTACTGGTGCGCAACGAATCGGCGGATCTCCGCAACGGTATCGGCGAAATCAATTACGGCACCATCAAGATCGGCGACATCACCGAAGCCGAAATCAAGAACGTAGGTGTAGAGCTGGGCATTAAAGACAGCGAAGGCACCTATCTCAGCCAGTTCGGCGCCGAAATTTATTGGGCGGACAACACCAAGATTGTAAGAAATATCACCTTTGTTCCTTCCGCAGCCGGCACTTATTATCTGGAAGTGCGCGTATTCGATATTTACGGCAACAATTCCGTAAGAATTTACCCCATTGAAATCGAACAGAAGGAAAACTCCGGAACTATCGAGTCCGGTCCTTCGGCGGGCACTCTGCCCACTTCGGCCAACATCTATTCGACGGTCGAACTCGTAAACAAGAACTTTACTCTTACCAATGTCGGAACATATCTTGACACCGATGAGCAGCAAAACGTTTATATTGCCACCGCTCACGAAATCACCGGCGGAAGATTCAGTCTCATGGGCGAAGATCTGGTGATGATGACTACCGGCACATACAGAATTACCGACAGACCCGTTATCGTATCCAAAGCTGATTATACTGCCGATTATGTAGGCACCAACCCCGGTTATGAAGCTTGGCTCAACAGCTATGCTATCGAAAACAAGAGCATCGTTGCCAATCAGGATACGACAATAGTGTTCGAAACCGTCGGTACGTCCGTACCCGCTTATTCCGAAGAAGTAGGCGCTGCCATCAAGCTTCCGGCAATGATTGCTTACAACTCCGTTGAAAACGCAAAGAAGGGAGATGTAACCGTAAAAGTTACGCACACCTCCGGCGTTGAAATGAGAGTTACGAACAACGACGACGGAACTTATACCTTCACCCCCAACGCGAACGGAGCATACACCGTTGAATATACCGCGGTGGTCGGCGGAACCAGCAGCACCAGCACGTACACTATCAAAGTAGGCGATATCACGGCTCCTGAATTTACCGTTCCTTCGCACTCCAGAAATGCAAAGATAGGCGATACGTTCCAGTTTAACGCAATCACTTGCAGCGAATCGGGTGTAACTGTTCTTAAAACGCTTACAAAAGACGGTTCCACGCTGCTTACGATAAGATCGCTCAGCGGCAGAGGCGAGTATACCTTTGAAACCGCCGGCACTTACGAGGTCAAGTACGAGGTTACGGATCGCAACGGAAACACTTCGACGAGAAACTTCACGATTGTAGTAACCGAAGCTTCCGGAAATGTTATCACTCCTATAATGGCCATTACTATTGCCATTGTCGTTATTGTCGTTGCGCTCATCGCCGGAATTGTCATCTACCTCATCGTTAGCCGCAAGAAAAAGACGAAGTAATAGCAATAATATCTACTAACAATTACAAGCTGTTCTTACGCTATAAGGGCAGCTTGTTTTTTAAGGAGAAACATGAGTGTAATTCCCGACAGAAAAGACTATAAAAACGTAGATCGCGCCGCAGTTGGCGATTTTGTCGCAGCGTTATCAAAAAAGGGTTACGAACAAGTGTCGCATATCCCTCCCACCGAAAAGAGCCATTTCGAGCGTTTCGGATTGGTAAAAAACGCTCGGCGCGTCGTAATAGTATTCGACGTCAAAGCCAAAATGGTGTCTATTACGGCCTTCGGTGACCAATTCAAAGAGATTTGCTCGGAGTTCGAAAAATCTCGCTCGTATGCAAAAAACAACAAGACGGCGCTTTCTCCCGATGACGACAGTGCCGCTAAGGCAGTGCCGGGTCAGGAAAAGAAGCAGTTAAAGATATCGTACGGCGACAACAATAAACCGTATGCCGGCGATAAAAACGGCGCCGCGCAAAAACCGACAAGTACGGACGATAAAAACGGCGCCGCGCAGAAATCGGCAAGTACGGGCGACATGGCCAATCAAGACGCGCGTACTGCCAATACGGCTGTAAAGGCGCAAAATAATCGGAAAGTACCGACAAAAAAGTCAGGCGCTCCTCAAAAAAATCAAAATGCTGCAAAATCTGACAATAAAATAACGCCCGAGCGCTCCGAAAGACGCGCCAATATTCCGCCGAAACAAGCCGATACAAAGCCCGAAAATCGAACCGAAAACCGGCAGAAGGCCGATGCGCGCACACCATCTGCAAAGCCCGAGCAATGCAAAAATGATTTCGCCCTAAAAAAATATACTGCCGAACGTTTTGACGCGGCCATATCTTCGCTTAAAGACAATAAGATTAAATTAAAGCTTAAAAGCAATCAAGGCAGCGGCGCTTCCCGTGTCGATATATATGAGGTGTCTTCCGGCAAAAGCAAACTTACGGTTTGTTATATGCCCGAGAAAAAGATATTGCAAATTCAGGGTAAAGCCACCGATTTTAGTCGAAAGGTGCAGACGCTGTTCAGCGAGAGCGTCGATTATAAATCTGCCGTAAAAGCGCACATCGAACAAAAACAGACGGACGAACGCGCCGCCACGGTGGAGAAAAGGCTCAAAAAGTATTTGCCTGTCGGCTGCATGTATTTATCTCCCCAGGCAAAAATAGATTTTTCCATAGGCATTGTGGACCTGCTGTCAGGCAATATCGTTTTGTCCGACTATTCGTCGCTGCTCATTCCGCCGTATCGTGGTCTGGAAAAGCTTATTTTCGATTTGGAGCAGTCCCAGGGCATCAAAGTCAAGATGATAGGTCAGGCATACGAAAAAAACGACGACGGCGAGTACTGCCTTAAAGCGATATATCGCAGACGCATAGGCAGCGTGGTCTTTGCCGAAGTAATGGCGGCGCTGTACACCGAATACAATTCAACGAGAAACTTTTATGTTCATTCCGCCGCCGGCACACAGACAAAAGTCATCAACGACAAGAATCAGGCAATCGCCATATACGAAAAAATGTTGTCTGTCGTCGAATACAATGCAAAAAAATTGCGTGAAATAGGCTTTACATTAAAGCAGTAAAAAGATCGCCTAATTTTAGGCGGTCTTTATAATTAAAATTTAAAAAAATATCAAAAAAACAATTGCCATGGCGACAAGTTTGTGCTATAATGCCCTGTGTTATGAAGATATGCGCTTTTACCGGCAATCGGCCGGACAAACTGCCATGGGGTTACGATGAAAACGATTCGCGATGCAGGGCGGTAAAACAGAGTATTTACGATGAAGTTGTGCGTTCGGCAAAGGAAGGGTTTACGCGCTTTATAAGCGGAATGGCTCAGGGCGGCGACACATATTTTGCCGAGGCGGTGCTCATCGCAAAAAAAGCGTACGATATCACGCTTGAGTGCGCCGTACCGTATCGTGCGCAAAGCCTTCGCTGGAGCCATAACGCAAGGTTGCGGTATGATGAAATTCTGTCGCAGGCGGACGCTGTCACCGTTTTAAGCGAAAGCTATACTCCGTGGTGCAATCATGTGCGCAACCGCTATATGGTGGACAATTGCAGCCGGCTCATTGCCCTTAGCAGTAATGTCTCGGGAGGAACAAAATACACTCTCGAATACGCCGCCGCAAAAAAAATCGAGATTATTTATATCGATTGGAAAAAAAGTTGAAAAACAGCGTCAAAACAGTTTACAAACGCATCAGAAATGCATATAATATTGGCAAAATTATATAGGAGACAACAATGGAAAAAAGATATATTTTATGTCCGCGCTGCGAACTTAATTATATAGAAGAAGGTGAAGAGTACTGTACCGTATGCAAGGCGGAACTGGGACTTATTGATTCCAGTATTCTCATTCCCGAAGAGGAAGTTGAGTCTTCGGAAAAGTTATGCCCCATTTGCAAGGTCAATTACATTGCCGACGACGAAGATGTTTGTTTTATGTGCGCAAAGGAACGCGAAAAGAACAAGGCGGAGGAGTCTTCGGAAACGGAGGACAATTGGACCGACGAGTTTGAAGCCGCCGAAGCAGACGACGAGGAACCTTTGTCGCTGGAGTGCCTAAGCGACGAAGAGCTGGAAGAAGATGAAGAAGAACAGGCCAGTGACGAGCCTGACGATTTCGATTTTTCCAACGTCGACCCCAACGATTTTGAAGAGGACGACGATTTGGATGACGAAGATGATGAAGAAGAGGACGACGAATAAAGAAAAACGCAGCTTGACGGCTGCGTTTTTTATAGTCATTTGACGATTATCATTGCGGTAAATATGGTTTTTTCCGCCGTTTTTCCGCAGAATTTAATTACATTATCCTCTTTTTTTGCGTACATTTGCATCTTTTCGCTTTCCTTACATTCATTGATATAATCTATTCTGATATCCGTAATTTCGCACGATTCCCAAAAAGACGACGGAAAGCAGTCGACAATGAGATACGCGTATTTGACATTGTTGACATGGTGATTGAAGTCAAGGTATGACGTGCGCATTATCTGTTCGTAAATAAGGTCGTCGTCCGAAAGCTGAATGTCCTTAACGGTGGGAAAAGAAGTATATATCTTTTCGGTTTTGTGCACCATGTCGTGAGGATAAGATTTAAGCGTGCTCATGGGACGCAGCTTTCGGGTGTCTCCGTCCAGTGCACACCATTCGTTTTTTCCGCTTATAAGAATATTGCCGTCAAGGTCTTTTATATAATTCTGTCTCTCGCTGCGTATTGCCATGGGTTTAAGAGGATATGTGCCCACAACAACCGGTTCTTCCCAGCCCGGCAGGCGATTTATGTGCAAAAAAGTGCGGGTTATCACCCAAAAAGCGTTGTCGTTTTTCTTAAAAGTAGGTGCGTCAACGTGCATTTCGTCGGTGTGGATAGTCTGGGCGTCTTCCATAAGTTCGAGTATGCCGGCAATAGAAAGACGGAATTTCAAATTGATTCTGGAAGCGTCCACGCGCATACGCGTTTCAAAAAAGTTTTCCATTTGCAGCTCCTTACGTTTGACATATTTTACGATAGCAATTATAATACAATCAGGGACAAAAGTCAACAAAGAAAAAGTCGATAAAAAGGTTAAAAGATGAAAAATACACTTGATAAACGGGTAATAAAGACGCGGCACCTTATCAAAACGACTGTGGCGAAAATGCTCAAAAAACAAAATCCCGACGATATAAGCATTACCGATATATCGCGGCAGTCGCTCATACAGCGGGCGACCTTTTACAATCATTACGCCAACGTTTACGAAGTGGTGTACGATATATGCGGCGACATAACAAAGCTCGTGGACGAACAATTTTGCGACATTGATTTTTCACACGTAAAACAGTCGGTAAAGGACATAATATACGGTTTTTCCGCCGTCCGCCGCCGTCTCGAACCCGAATATATGGATTTTTTGTTTTCCGAAAACGCTGCCGTTACCGTACAGATAAGAAAGTGGTTTACGTCAAGCACCATAGCTAAGCTTGAAAAATCGCAGCGGCCTCTCGATAAATTCGAAAAATATGCCGTTGCGATGTATGTAAACGGGCTTTTCGACGCATATATAACATGGCGCAACGAGTCGCCCTCCAAGTCGGGAGAAGAATTTATCGCCTATGCCGTCAAAGTCATAGACAACGCCTGCGACTTTATATCAATTAGATAAATTAAAATTATAGCCAAAGGCTTTACTTTTGCGGCAGAATATAGTATAATAGATGTAAGTCATTTGGAATAAAGGAGGTACAAATAAATGGCAAAAAAGAAGGAAATCGGCAAATATATCGGATTTTTAGCATTATTGTGGGCCGTAGCCGCAATAGTTATGATTTTTTTGCCCGCAATTGTTTATAAAACATCCGAAAATGCCGATGCGGTTACTTATACGGGTATTCAAGTGACGTTCGGCTTTAAAGAAACGCAGGCGTCCGTGGGCAACCTGAAGTACGAAACCGAATGGTTTAAGTTCTCGTTCATGAATTTCCTGCCGTACATTCTGCTTATTGTCGGCGTAGCGTTGACGCTTCTCAAAATGCTGGGTATTTTCAAGTCGAAATTGTTTACGCTTATTACGGCGGCGTGCTTTATTGCCGGCGGAATACTTTTGTTCTTCTGCGTTGATTTTTCAATAGTGGGCACCGAACAAATAACAGATCTGCCACTTCTCAACAAAGACTATATGTCTTTGGGCGTGGGCGTAATTATCGGGGCTATATTGGCCATTCTGGCAGGAATATGTAAAGTCGGAGATTTATTGCTAAGCTAAAAATCGCAAACAAAAAGCGCTGTTTTGACAACAAACGGCGCTTTTTTTATTGATGTAACACACGAACTACAACAAAAGCGTCAGTAGCGGGATGGTGATAAAACACGACAGCGTGGCAAGCAGGACGCAGTTTGCCGACAGTTCGGTCTCGCCGTGGTAAATTTCGGCGACATTGAGCACCATGGACGCGCACGGCGCCGCCGACAAGATGAGCATGCTTGCCTTAAAGGTCTGCGTCAGGGGCAGAAAATACACCGCCGCATAGCAGAAAAGCGGGAAAACAATGAGTTTCATTATTACGGCAGCGTAGACGATGGGGCGAGTAAACAGTTTGGAAAAACTGACCGACGCCAGTCGTATGCCCAAAATTATCATGCACACCGGAGTGGACATGTCTCCCAGCAGCCTGACGGCGTTTACGAGCGCCTCGGGAAGAAAAGACCCCGCATTAACTGCGGATAACGCAATGCCTATCGCAAAGCCTATGGTGTTGGGATTAAATATACCCTTAAAAATGTTGACGTTTCGCTTGTCACCGGTGACGCAAAACACGCCGGCGGTAAATACCAGTATGTTAAGCGCAAGGCTCGCCACACACGAAAAAGCCATGAGCTCGGGATCATTTGGAAACAGAGCTTTTATTATCGGCATTCCAAAAAAACTTACGTTTCCCATCACCGACGCCACGGTAAGGACTCTGTACTGCGGGTTGTCGTACTTTTTTCGAAATATAAGGTATATGATAAGCATAAACAGCAGCTGCAACGCCAGCGTTATGACAAAAAACAAGCCCATGTCCGCAGCAAATTTAGCGGTAAGCGGCAGTTGCAGAAGGGCGCTTATTATCATACAGGGCGAACACAGATACACAAGTATTGTCGAGATGGTGGAAAGGTGTTTTTCGCTTACTTTTCCCCATTTGCACAGTCCGAATCCGGGCAGTATGTAGCACAACGTTACAAGCACGTTTGTAAGAGTAATGGTAAACATAATATCATCATGATATCACATAATGCCGGCAGATGTCAATGGTTTGTATTTGTGCGCCGGTTTTTTTTGCGTATTTTAAGCGGCGTGACGCCCGTTTGTATGTCCAAAAAAACTCAGTGCGTCCATATGCGGTAAGTGAGAGTAAAATAGAGCGGCTGCCATACGCTTTTTGCTAGCAATCGCTCCTAAACGCGTAAAAAGATTTTGGGGGTAATTTTGGGGTAAAAAGAAAAGGCGCAACATATAGGGAATGGAAAACGATAAACCCAATATATTGCGTCTTTAGTGGTGACCCCTTTGAAGTTAAAGGCAAACTATTCAGTTCTTCAAATGTTACCGTCTTACTCTGTCCTTTGTAGTTGTATATAATCACAAAATGGTCGTCGTACAGGTAAATACTGTTTACAAAGCCGTCAATCAGCCGCTGCTTTCCTTCCTGTGTGGAGATGTCTATCTTGCGGAAGTTATAGAGCGCAAATAGTATCTGTTCCTTTGTCAGCACCGGGTTGCGCGTCTGCGCCTCGAAAAGCTCTATTTCAAGGTTTCGCTTGCGCTCTTCCAACTCGTCCAGTGCCTTCTTCGTCGTGGAAGAATAGATGCCCTGCGTGATTGCCTCGACAAGGTTGTTCAGCTTGGTTTCTACGCCCGTGAGCTGTGCCTGTATAGAAGTTGCTGTGTTATCTTCCCGCAACTGCAATTCATAAATGCGGTCGGCAAGCTCTTCAATCACTTCGTCGCTTGAAAGCAATTCCTTTATTTCGTCCAACACAAGCTCTTCCAGCCATTCCTTTTTGACGGTCTTTTTATCGCATTTGCCTTGTTTGGAATGATTGCACTTGTAGTAGCGGTATTGCCGCGAGGTGTGGCTCGTCCCGATAACGCCCGTCATCATAGCTCCGCACTTTCCGCAGAAGAGCTTTGTGGTGAGCAGATAGTCGTCCTCGCTCCTGTGCATTGCAGGAGCCTTTTTGTTTCTGGCCATACGTTGTTGTACGCTGTTGAACGTTGCTTCGTCTATGATTGCGGGAATGGCGTTGGGAATTACGATGTCGCCGAATTTATACTCGCCGATATACTTGCGGTTGGTGAGAATGCGAAACACGGCGTTATACTTCATCTCAAAGCCCTTATGCTTAATGCCGCGCTCGTTGAGACGCTTGGCAATGTCATTTACGCGCATACCGTCGAGATAGAGCGTAAAAATTTCCTTAACGACAGGTGCAAGCGTTTCGTCAATCTGATAGTGGTCGGTATCGTCCACATAATAGCCGAATGGCGGGCGCACTCCATTGCTCTTTGCTTTGAGTGCGTTTTCCGTCATCCCGCGCTTGACCTTTTCGGAGAGTTCTGCGGAATAGTACTCGGCATAGCCTTCGAGGATAGATTCGAGCAAAATACCGTCCGCACCTTGAGAAATGCTCTCCTTTGCAGAGATGACACGCACTCCGTTCTTCTTTAGTACGTTTTTGTAGTATGCCGAGTCATAGCGGTTACGGGCAAATCGATCGAGTTTCCAGACGATAATGCAGTTGAAAGCGTGTTTATAGCTGTCCTTAATCATTCGCTGAAATTCGGGGCGGTGATCGGTCTTTGCCGACTGAGCCCTGTCTATGTAGTTGCCGATAATCTCAATGTTGTTGAAGTTAGCATAGTCTATGCACTCCCTGAGTTGACCTTCAATACTCGCTTCATTCTGTTTTTCGGATGAAAACCTTGCATATATAACCGCTTTCATTGTTTAATCTTCTCCGTTTGCTCATCTCTATAACATAATTCTTCGTTAATTTTAATTATGGCTATAACAACAAAAATTAATAATCTATAATAATTAACCCGATGTAAATCAATATCCGCCCCTCGTTTCCTTTGAGTGCCGTGTAAGTAGGTGTTTCTCAGGTCTTGCCCATTGGTAAACTTCGACTTGTTAAGGTAAAAATCAAAATATTCGCATTCTGTTTTAGAGAAAAGACCAGTCCCCTTAGTAATCCACTTATTAGTTTGTAATTTTTCCAAAGCACCATCTAATTTATATTTCTTTAAAAAACTATTCGACACAAATTCATTTTTATATAAATCACACAAAATTATAGCTTCTAATTTGTCACAAAATGTTAAATTCCCTTCAATATCTTTACTTATAATTCCTTTTTTTACCAACATCTCAATATCATTACGTTGATATTCTTGATATTCCCCAATATTTACCGTTGAATTCATAAGCAAATCATATAAACAATGATATTTTTCATTTTGACCTCTGTTAGGAAGATATGTCAACATTGTTTGATCAGAGAATAGCCAATATAAAGCACCTTGGCAATCCTTATTATCTTTATTTAAATAAATATATTTTTCTGGAATAAAACTTTTTATCGCAGAATAATCCATTGGTTTAGAAGACAATTCTATATAATCATGGTTTATATACCCAAATTTAACTAGAACATCGTATTGTTTTAATATACTTTCAAACTCACAACATATAGTCCTGCATTTTTCCAAATAAGTACTTCCTGGAGAAGGCATATTAACAATAAAATTTTTTATATTAAACTCATCAACTAAGTATTTATCAAAAAACCATTGTAAAACTTCTTCTATACGAATATTGCATTCTTTTTCCAAAAATTCACAATAGGAAACCATTGCAATAACAGCAAAATTATTATAAATATCAAAGAAATCACTCTTTATATATTCCTTCTTTAAATCTGTACGCATGAAAACTCTTTCAAGAGTGCTCATTTGATTTGGTTTGCTTATTAATTCGATTCTATTTTCTTTGTCAACGAAATTATAGATATAAATGAAATTATTTAATAAAGTTGGATAGTCTAAATTATCCTTTATCCATTTGGAACTAACTTTTATAAACAAATTGTGATCCTTGTAATCTTTAATTACAGGCTCTGCCTGATCGTTTATTGATGCTTCCAATGTTGTTTGAAACCCAGAACTTGCGGAATTACCAAATAGATTACTAATCTCTTGATCATACCTATTTTTTGCGTCCAATCGCGTTTCATCCGATATTTTAAATTCACTATCAACAGGCAAATTAATAATTATTTGAAGTGTACCGGGATGAATTAAGTTTGAAGCAATATAGTTTTTTACAATCTGTTCTTTATCTTCTACAGAAAGACATTTCGGTAAAAATACCTCACGAGTCGAAGCCTTTTTTAAATACTTATCTATCAATATATTTATAGATTGATCGTCTTGTAAAATAAGTTCTTTTATTTCATATTCATATGCATTTACAATTTTTTCGCGCTCTAGAATACAAAAAGTTGGAATATGGTTACTACATATAAATTTTTTAAAGGCATCCCAAGAAATTTTTTTATAAATTTTATATTTTTCAAATACTTCAAGGAAATCTTCTATATACTCTCGATCTAACTTTTCTTCAAATTCCGCTAAAATATTCTCATCAAATTTAGTAAAAAAGCGCCCTAAATGCTGCTTAATTATTTTTTCATTGTCTTTATTAAAAAGAGCCTTATCTTCTGGCTTAAAGTCAACACGGAAGATTTGTGCTTGAATAAATTTATCCACATTATACAGTTCAATCACGTCATTTATATCTTCATACTCTTTATTTTGTGTTAACTGTTTTAATACTATTAAAGCTTTTGTCAGCATAAAACCATTAACCATATCTCTTTTTCCATAGAACTTAACTCTATCCCGCATATTCATTCATCCTCGTATAAGAAATTTCAAGTGTTAAACCCACAAACACAATAATTCCGTGTACTTAATCTTTATTTGATTTTAATAACTTAAAAATTGTTTCTCTCAACTTTGCATTGGCGGGAGATTTGGGGTCAAAACACATCTCCACAAACTGTTGCATCTTCTCGTCATCGAAGGCTTTGGGGTTGTAGTCGTATAACTTGCCCTGCGGATTGTCCGTGCGTCCGAAAATGTAATCAAGAGAAACATCAAAATAGTCGGCATACCATAACAAAATATCGTTAGGGACATCGTTATCACCGCGTTCATAGCGGTTAAGAGATGATTGTGCCATATGTCCGTTAATAATGCATAATTTTGCCTGTGATAACTTAATACTCTGCCTAAGCTCTTTCAGTCTTTGACCTATAATTTTAGTCTCCATTGAAGTTCTCCACCGAGTCATCTTTGACATAATTATAAGTCAAATAAGAATAATTGTCAATAGCGTATTTGAATGAAAATTTTTATGTGCTCATAAAAGAATAAGTCCCCTGAATTTATATCAGGGGACTTATTCTTCGTTGTTATCTTCAAAGCTGTATTCGTTCAGTTCTTCAAAATCTAAAAACTCAGCAAGAGTCATGTTGAAAGCATTGGCTATCTTATGCAACGATACGATTCCTGGGTTCTTTGTGATGCCTCGCATAAGATTGTCCAACGTCGATTGTTTGACGCCGCTCATGGTAGCAAGCTTATTGACTGAACAGCTTTTCTTTTGGCAAAGTTGCTGTATTCGTCTGACGATTATTTCTGAATATTCCATATATCAACCATTATTACCCGTATTCGGTTAATATATAATAGCAGAGTATAAACATCGTTTTACCCATATTCGGGTAATTTGGTTGACATATCGAAGGAAATTCAATAAAATATTTGTAATGTTACCCGAATATGGGTTATAGGAGGTGATTATTTTGGCTGTGTGTATGTTTACAGGGCATCGTCCGAAAGGATTACCGTTCGGCTACAACGAAAGGGACAGCCGTTGCAAAAAATTAAAGAAAATGCTAAAAAAACTTATAGTACAGAAGATACAGGAAGAAAATACAACTGCCTTTCTGTCCGGAATGGCCCTCGGTACGGATATGTTTGCCGCTGAGATCGTCTTAGAACTTAAAGAGAAGTATCGCAATATAACCTTGACTGCCGTTCTTCCTTGCCGAACACAAGCCGCAAGATGGAATAAGGAAGCCATTACAAGATATGAGCACATTCTGGCTAAGTGCGACAAGATCATTGTTTTGCAAGACGAGTACACGCCAAGTTGCATGAACAAGCGTAACTTTTATATGGTCGAACATTCTGACTGCGCTATAGCCGTATGGAGCGGCACCGAAGGCGGAACAGCAAACACCATTCGCTTTGCAACAGATAGACACTTGCCTGTTACAGTCTTAGATCCGACAACGTTTGGGACGTATAAGCTTTAAAATATTAATTTACCGCACATTACATCTTTGCCCCGTAGGGCGGCTCATAATTTTTCAACTTTTTTCGCTCCGAGTGAAATTTTGGACGAAATTTAATCTGCTTAGATGTGTAGGATTCTATTCCTCAAAGCCAGTGGCGCTTTTCATGCTCCGCTGGCTATTTTTTGAAATGCGGATGAAATATTCGCCTTATATGCATAAAAACAGCTCATTACCTGGCTACCACTTGTAAGGGGCTGTTTTTACGTAGTCAGCAAAAAAATCTTAAAATGAAGGGGCTTCGATTTTGCCATTCTCGTGGCTATTAAGTGAGGGGGCACGACCGCAGAAAAAATATTTATAAAATCTTCAGAACGATACCCCCAAGAATCTCGCTTTTCGTGGCTATTAAGTGAGGGGATTTTTTATGCCTGTATATATTCAGATAAAATTTTGAAAAAACGTCAAAGTTTTGCCCCATATTTGTCGGGTTATTGTGAGGAAGCCTTTAGATAAAGATACGTACCCCACTCTTATTAAGTGCAGATTTATGACGCCTTCTGTCGTGGCTACGAAGTGAGAGGATGTACATGGTTGTAAAATTTTAAAATCAGGTTACGAAACGGGCTTCAAGGCTGGCTACCACTTGAAGGAGGATAAATCATCTGTAAATGAAAAAACACGGAAATTTATTTGTGAGCGTCTATATTTTACAATCTCATGTCCTTGGATATATGAAGGGGTTTGTACGAAGGAGAAAACTTTAAGAAAAGTTCAACCACACCCCGAACTTTTCAAATTTCATGTCTTTAGATAAGTGAGGAAAACTATCTGACAAAAAGAATATCTATCCTGCTCTTCGGGGCGGAATTAAGATAAAAACCCAATAGGAGGTGATGCGATATATGATTGCAAGATAACCCACAGAAAGTAATACAAAATCAATTAAAAAATGGAGGTTTAAGAAAATAGAAGAATTTAATTTTTATGAGCTGTTTTGGAACGTGCTCAAAGACGAAACCGACGCGGATATTGCCTGTATGCTGCGCCAAATCTGCGAGTATATGTTCGAGGGGAAAGACAACCGTTTTGATGAGCAAAAATTCAATGTGATCTGGGCAGATTTAAAGGACATCCTCTCCCTTCAACGACAAGAGATGATATGCGGAAAGAAAGCTTCGAAGTACGACAGATTATGGAGGCATTTTGCCTTTAAGAAGAGCTACTATGACAAGCTGAAACTTATGAACTTAAACGACAGCGGAGCGTATATCAAAGCAATATGCGAACAGGCATTTGAAGGTAAAATCGCAAAAGATTTACCGCAGCAGGCAGAAAAGTTTTATACGCTTGCAAGGCTTACGTTGGACGTATCGCTCGAACGCAAAAAGGCAGGCTCAAAAGGCGGAAAAGCAAAGGCTAAATCAAAGCCGATTAAACGAACGATAGACGATCTGAAAGCTCTCGGCTGCACGGGCAATTTAAGCGCGGAAAATCCCATACTTGAAGGCGTTGATTTGAATAAGCTTTATGACTATATAAAAGATCATAAAGATTTACAAAATTTGTCGCTTTATAAGGCGGTGGAAAGCTATAAAAACGCCGTTAATTAAAGGATATATGCCACTCAATTTTTTGTGCAAGCAAAATTACAAGCAAACCACATAGCTCCACGCAGTGGCGAACGCAACTTATGAAATAAGTGTAGTGAGCTACACTTTTCAATAAAAAGTGGAGAAATTAAAACGGAGGTAAACAAGTATAAGCTATATTGTATGCAATATGAAAAAGCTCAAGCGAACGAGCGTCGGCAATGTTGAAAGGGAAAACGAACGCGACCAGACTTACCAAGCGAAGAACCCGAAGATAGAGCTTTCGCGCACACACGACAATTACCATATCATTGCCCCGCCTTCGAGCTATATGGAATTTATAAACAAGCGCATCGCTTCATTAAATCTAAAACGCAAGGTGCGGAGCGACGCCATTTACATGAACACTTTTGTTCTAAGTGCGGGGCATGAGTTCTTCGAGAATATGCCATTAGATAGACAAGAGGAATTTTTTGAGGACTGCGTAAAGTTCTTTGCCGACAAGTACGGCGCGGAAGATATTATTTCGGCTGTTGTACATATGGACGAGACCACTCCCCACCTTCACCTAAACCTTGTTCCGATTACAGGCGGCAAGCTCTGCTCTAAGGATTTGTTCAGCCCGAAAAAGCTCTCTCTATTACAGACTGAGCTTGCGGAAGTTGTAGGCAAGAAATGGGGCTTGAAGCGCGGCAAGATAGGCAGCACGGCAAAGCACGTCGAAGCGGCGGAATACACTGCTAAGGAAATTATCAGCAAAGCCACCACCATCGCTGCGCTAACAAAGACGCAAGCAGAGCAATATTTGGACGGCATAGTGCAATCGGTAGAGAGCACGGCGGACAAGCCTATACCCACAAGGCGAAAGCACGCCGAGGAAGAGATAAAAACTCTGCGCACACAGAATGCCGCTCTGCAAAATAGCCTTGACATTAAGATTAAGGACGCAGCAGATTTATTAGAGCAGTTGCAACGCGCCGAAAGGCTGGGGAAAGGTAAGGACTCGGCATTCAGAATGGTTAGCGACATGATTACCGCTTACCCCGACGAATTTGACGAGTTGTTGAAGAAGTCGAGAGCGGCAAAATCCTCTTTCTCTCCCGCCAACAACAAAGGCAAGGGCAGCAGCTGGAACAAATAATTACAACTGAATAACCGCTAAAAAGGAGGAATGATTATCGAATAAAATTTATGTCTAGAAGAAGGAAAAATCATACAGGGATACCCGATTACATAATCGATTCCCTTGCAAGGGCAATACTGCCCGCCATTCAGCAATACCTTTCCACAGAAGAAGGACAACGCGAATTTGAAGAATGGCGAGCGCAGAGAAATTCACCACTTAATAATAAAACTTAATATTTGTTCCCTTTAAAATGCACAGGGATAACCGCCGTGTGTGCGGTATATTAAATCACATTCTTTTACAAGGTTAAGCCGAAGATAACAAACCAATATAAATGGCGGAGCGGTGGGTGCTTTTTTCTAAGTACTTGCCGCTTTTCTATATTGACAAATATAAGAATAAGTGTTACAATTTTTTAGCAAAAGCACAGGTGCTATTTGCTTTTGTGTGTTTACCGGAGGTGAATCTATATCGAAGCTTTTATATAGATGTTTAGGACCCCGAATGGCACCGCGGGTCACCTCCCATGCGAATATAGTAGGGACTGCTCAAACGAGTAGTCCCTTTAATCACTTAAATATGTTTACATAATGAATTACCCTTAACCATTTGCCTTTTACAGATAATAATTTAAATTATCATTTATGTATATCTAATAGCGCCTGAATCGAATATAGGTTTAGGCTCTGTTCTTTTAACTTATTAAACTTTAACAGCAAAACTCACTTATCGCTTTTCCTTCTATTGTGCTCTTTACAGAGCATCTGGCAGTTGTCAATTTCAGTTTTTCCGCCTTCGCACCAAGGCGTTATGTGATCCGCTTCCATTTCGGACAGTTCATAATGCACCTTTTCTCTATGCTCGGCAATACAATGAGGACAATTGCCGTTCTGTCTTTCGTAGACGGCACGTTTCTGGCTTTCGGTAAATGCACGAATATTGAGATATTTTTCATTTCTCGTCAGCACATAGAAGTATATGCCCTTTTTGTTGGTCACGTCATCATCCATCATCAGCCTTTTTATTTCGTCCTCAAGAGCTGATGTATCGAACTGCCTGTCCTTATATGTGTTATAAAGAGAACCCCAATTTATGCCTTTCATTTCCTTTCTGTACTTAATGAAAGTGCTTTCAACCCAATTTATCACGGCAAGAAAGTAGAGCCACAGCTCATTTGCATTATGATCATGCTGGTGAATTGACATATATTCTTCAATTTTGCCATCATTTATCCACGATATCGCCGTTTCTAAATAATCCTGACGAATAGGCGAACCATTGACATATTTATTGGCAAGATTATAAGCAGCACAATTCGACTTCGAGAATTTTAATTTGGCGTTTGTAAGCCATTCGCCCGTATAGACAGCATTTCTGAGCTCCTGGTCAGTGAGCTTTTCACCTGCAATATTGATTGTCTTAAACCATTCCAACTTTTCCTTATCGCTTCCCTCACAGAAATAGACCATACATTTATAGTTAAGTATTTCATTCTGCTCAGTGGCGGTAAGATTATGAAAGGCTCTGTTATTCAGAGAGAAATCGCCGTTTACGTACTGACAAAAACTTATAGTTCTCTGCTGACCGTCCAAAACTTCGAAAGTTCCGTCCTCATTTTTAACCCAATACATCACGTTTAAAGGAAAGCCTTTGACGATGGTATCAATTACCGCATTGCGCTTGCCTTCGTCATAGACAAATTCCCTCTGATATTTAGGACGTATATTGAGCAGACCGCCATACCCTTTTACACCCTCTTCGGCATTATCTATGTAGCCTTCTGCGATCTCTCTGATCATTATTTCGTGAAGTTCAATTTTCATTCGGGTTTCTTCTCCTGATTATTATTCTTGCATATATGCTTGAATACAATTCGCCAGTTTCAGCATCTTTGAACGCAGGGGGCTTTTTATCAACTTGCGGATTGTACTTCTTGTATAAAGTACCTTTTGCGTTTATAGTAAATGTTCCTGTACCCTTACCGTCTTTTAAAATCTCCATCCTTTTTTCTGATGAAAAATCAATACTTCCTACAATGCCTAACGCGACTATCTCAAACTGATCGGGATTATATTTATCAAGAAAAGTAATAGGTACACCCATGCAGCCGTCATAGTCATAAGGTATTTCAGTATATTTGTCTATATTTATGGCATCATAATTTTCATACTGTGGATATTCTTCCGGCGAATAACGCTTATAACAAGTCAAATACTCATTATGCTTTTTTACAGGCAACGATGTGAACCAACAAGAGGTGGATACTCTGACCATCTTCTTCCCGTCAACGATTTTATGAAACTTCAGATAATCGTCAGGGACAAAGAAATACATTCCCACGTTAAAATTTGTATTACCCGTTCTGATCTTATTTTCTTTAAAGAGTTTAAATATCTCTTTATAAGTCAATGCGTTTGTGTTACCTATCAATATGAAATCTTTGCCATTCTCAATAATTTGGGCAACGTACTCTCTGAACAGCGAAAAAGGAGGATTTGTCACAACTATATCAGACTGTTTCAAAAGTTCAACACACTCGTGCGAACGAAAATCACCATCGCCGTTTAACAATGTAAGCGTATTATCCTTATTTTGCAACAGGTATCTTACATCAGATAAATCTACTGCGCCATCAGCGTTAAAGTCGCTGACCTCGGTTATCTCTATCTTATAGGCTTTTCTGTTTTTGTTTGGAATTGATTTGCCGCAATCAAACAGCGACAGTTGAGTAAAGGCGACGGGCGAATTATCGTAACAGGTTGCAATGAGCTTTTTTAACCCCAAATGGTTGAAGTTAAGCGCAAAGTATTTAAAGAAATTGCTTTCATAAGGGTCATCGCAATTACAGAAAATTATCTTGCCTTTGAATTGCTCTTTATAATACCGCATTTCATTTTCTATATCCGAAAGTTGCGTGTAAAATTCATCCGCCTTTTCCTTTTTCGCCTTATCCATAAGTTTTGTTGCCATAGTGTTTAACTCTTTATCCTCAGTTAGTCTTATACAATAACCATTTTAGCATTAAAAGACTAATTAAGCAACACTATAAGACTAAATAATACACAAAAAAATGCTTAGACTTATTTATATAAGACTAAGCACAGGTGTATTATGGACGTCGGAAACAGAATTAAGCAATTAAGAGAGCAGAATAAGTATTCCCAGAATTATCTGGCTGATATTGCGGGAATATCTCAAACGCATTTGCGTAGAGTTGAATTAGGAACTGCCGACATTACAGTGGGACATCTTCAACTTGTCTGTGACGCTTTGGGAATTTCTTTGAAGGACTTTTTCAATGTATCAGAGGAACAGGAAGACATCTCGTCCGCTATTTCCAACCTTACCCCCAAACAGCGCAATCTGCTGCTTGAATTTTTGAAAAGCGTTTAATATATAACAGCGGCGGGCGCTTACAAAAAAGCACCCGCCGCTTAAATTATATAATACTCTTTATCACCTGAACTAAACCAACAATCAGTGAAATCGCCGTTCCAAATACACCTACTATACTTATAATTTGTACGATAGGGTGTTCATACAGCTTATTAATTTTGTATCTCCAAGATCTATTTTTAGTGCAAAGTTTATTATCCCTCATTTTATAGAGAACCATATTGTAAAAGTTAACTTTACACATAGTAGATTTTAACATTCTAACATAATCGCCAGACTTAAACGCTGTTACTTCCTCATCGCCTGTCAAAAAATCACGGTGTCTGCCACCATTTAACTCCATGAGCCCTAATAATTTAGGATCATCTGCAAAATTAGAACCATACTTATGCGCTACCATAGATGATAAATTTAATCTCTTTTTTACATCTATCAGATAAGGCTCATTCTTTGTTAAAAGTCTATATCTATGCTCTAAATGCTCAAACCCATAAACTACACTTTTCATATTCCAGTGAATCCAATAAGAATCGCTCGCGGATCTTTCAACGTAGGAATAAAAACGCGTTAATAATGTAGCTTCAATTATATCAAAGTTTTCTATGATTTTTCCCTTCGCTATACCAAGTTCCTCAGCCACACCATGAGTAGAAAAAGATACGGTTTGCTTTGTATCTAAATGTTGGATTACAATAGAAGTTACACGCGGAGAGAGCCCCTCATTATTATCATTTAAACTTTGACAAGAGTAATGAATTATGTAATAATTTTGTTTATTGCCCATAATTTCGGTGATAAGATTATCTTTTTTCATTTTATACTTAAAAGTCCTACAAAAAATTAAAAATACACCGTAAAGGCGAACCCGTCTCCTAAAGGAAACGGGTTCGCCTTTAACTTGTGTGGTGACCCCAACGGGATTCGAACCCATGATACCGCCGTGAAAGGGCGGTGTCTTAACCGCTTGACCATGGGGCCAAAGGCTGCATTTTGGTGGCTGCGGACGGATTCGAACCATCGACCTGTCGGGTATGAACCGAATGCTCTAGCCAGCTGAGCTACGCAGCCATTTGTCAATCAGCTTGTCTATAATATCACAATTTCAAAAAAAAAGCAAGAGTTTTTGCATATAATTTTAAAAAAAATTAAAATTTATATAAATTCCGCCGCCATGAGATAAATTAATGCTTATGTGTTTGATTTTTGTGCCGGTATTTGTTGTTTTTGCGTTAAAGGTATTAAAAAGGTGACCGAAAATGATATTATAATGATTTATTTGTCGCACCTATTGACAAAAGAATAAATATAGCATATTATTAGGATGAAAAATATTGCGAGCGGAGGTGTCATAATGAATAAAACATTTATCGTTACCGGCGGCAGCGGTTTTCTTGGCAATAACGTTATAAGAAAGCTTATCGCTCAAGGCGAAACCGATGTAAGAGCGCTTGTAATGCCCGGGGATAAGGCGCAGTCGCTGCAGGATCTCGATTGCAGGATATATTATGGCGACGTCACCAAGAAAGAAACGCTCGACGAAATTTTCGATGTCGGACAAAACAGCGAAGTATATGTCATTCATTGCGCTGCAGTGGTTTACATCAAATCCGGCAAAAATCCGCTTGTGCGCGAAGTCAACGTCGGCGGAACAATGAACGTGGTGGATAAAGTGCTGGAAAAAAACGCGAAACTGGTGTATGTCAATAGCGTGCACTCCATTCCCGAAAAGCCCAACGGCGGAGTCATGGAGGAGATTTATGATTTTTCTCCCGACCGCGTAAAGGGCATTTATGCCAAGAGTAAAGCCGAGTGTGCCGCGCTTGTGCTTAGCGCAGTGGAAAAGCGCGGGCTCAACGCTTGTATAGTCCAGCCGTCGGGCATAATAGGCCCCGGCGATTACGGTCACAGCCATCTGACGCAGCTTATTATAGATTTTTGCAATCACAAACTCACCGCCTGCGTAAAAGGCGGGTATGATTTTGTTGATGTGCGCGACGTGGCGGACGGCATAATATCCGCGTGCTACAACGGAAAAAAAGGCAACTGCTATATTTTGTCCAATAAATTTATCACCGTAAAACAGCTGCTCGATACGATAAGCGAAGTCAGCGGATGCAAAAAGATAAAGACGGTGCTGCCAATGTGGTTTGCTCGTCTTACGGCGCCGCTTTCGGAGATTTATTACAACATACGCAAGCAACCGCCGCTTTACACAAGCTATTCGCTGTATACGCTCACAGCCAACGCCAATTTTTCGCACAGAAAGGCCGACTGCGAATTAGGTTATAAAACCACGGACTTTACAAAGACCGTTTCCGACGCCGTCGAGTGGCTCAAAGCGCACGGCGAAATAAAACCGGTGGCGCTGCGCCGCAAAAAGAAACTGACCTCAAACACCTATAACAAAAACTGACCTTACAGCGGTCAAAAACGACAAAAACCGTTCTTGTTAAAAGAGCGGTTTTTTATGTTCTCAAACGTAGGTCTTAACATATTCCAACGCTTTGATACTCTCGCTACTCAAACCAACCTTGAAAACGCTTCTTTGGGTCTTTCGAGGGTGCGTTCCAACGGAATTGCAATTTTTTCGGATAATTCACGCTAAAACGCTTGACTTTTTATATAACTTGTTACACATTTGAAGAAAAAAGGAGAGAGAAGAATGAAGAAAAAGAAGATATTTTTTATATCTATGATTGTTGTTTTTTGTATTATTGTAATATTGCATTTGATATATGCAGGTCTATATATTGCGTTTAAATATTGGCAAGATATTGTATTTTCAAGTCCGATTATAGGTAATTCTCCGTATTATCCAATATATAATAATGTGAGCAATGTAGTAACTTATTTTCAAGAAATATTAAGAATTTTAGATGTTCCATTGATTATAGTCAATATTTTTTAGTGCAGACTTATTTTTATTTGCTCGGAAAACATCCAAACGACAAAAAGAAAGAACATAAGCAAAGGCTGTCTAACAAAATGCAACGGCTAAGCAATGAATACTTAAAAACGCAAGATGAGTTAAACAAGCTTGACGGCGAGGGCAAGTCCGAATAGGACAAGCCCTTTTTTAATGGAGAAAATATGCAGGTCATATCCCCGAATAAATATACCATAACGATAGACGGCACGGATTATACAAAGTACGTTTCCGCCGAGTTTTTTACGCGACGGCGTATAAATAGTCGTTATAATAAAAGAAGTATTATCCGATATCCGAGTCCAAAGCAATAAAGGCGCAATAATCAAATGTGCAAGGAAAACTCCTCAAAGTCGAAGATTCCGCTGCCGTGATGGAGTTTGTTTTGTGCGTATAATTGTTTGAATGCCAAGTCGATTTTTTCTATCAGATCAACGGGGACATCAAGGCTGTGATGCCCCGGTAAAATCTTTTTTACGGGAAGTTTTTTCACCTTTTTAATGGAATGCATAAATTGCATGGGATCTGTAGTGGGATAAAAAGCGTCAAGTTTGCCTTTATAAATCAGGTCGCCGCTAAACAGATAGCCTCTTTCCGGCTCGAAAAAGCAGCAGTGCCCCGGCGAATGTCCGGGGGTGTGAACAACGAGCAGTGTTCTGCCGCCCAAATCGATTTTTTGCCCGTCGTGCAGAAATTTTGTCGGTTCGCGCCGACAAACGCTGTAATTTTCAATGCTAAAATCTTGCGGGAAATCGCACGGCTCTTTTGTAAGGAAACTTTTTACCATCGCCAAAGGTATGGGAAAACTGTCCGTTAGCCAGTCATTATCGCACCGCAGTGACCGCAAAAAAGTTTTGTGGTGAGCAGGTAGTCGTCCTCTGCTTTGTGGCGCGAAGGGGCTTTCTTGTTCTTGACAAGCATTTGCTGCACTTTCTCGAACAGCTCCTTGTCCACGATTGCAGGCATAGAGTCGGGAATTGTTACTTCGCCGAAATGATATTCGCCTAGCGGAGAGCGCACGGTCTATGTAGCTGTTCACGACGTCTATGCCGTTGAACTTGGCATACTCCATACATTCACGGAGCTGGCCATCAATGCTCTCTTCTCTTTGGTTGTCGCTTGAATAACGGGCGTAGATTACGGCTTTCATTGAAATTGCTCCTCATTTTGATGAGGGTATTATAACATAGGATATATGACAGATATAGTCATATATTAAAAATTTTTTCTTGCAATTTTGGGATAGCGAGGTACGCAAGTGGCAAGCCACTTGCCGAGCGTAAACGCTCGCCTCGTCAGGGGAAGTCCTCCCCTGAAACCCTTTTCTTTTGCGTGGAATAAAAGCCTCGCAGAGCCCACTATACTTCTATTAGAAGTTATAATGAAAACTATTTAGTATTTGTCGTCTGATTACTTAAAGTTTTTGTCCGCTTTATGTCAAGTAGCCAAAGTGCAATTGCAACGGCTGTCGTCAGTAGAATCCCGACAATCAATATCAAGTTCAGTTTTAACACGAATGACGACAACATCACATTGACAAAACCGTGAAAGAGCATACACAGCGGCAGGCATTCAGACCGCTTATAAATTATGCCAAGACAGAAACAGAGGAATATGCCAAGTGTAGCTTGTACCCAAAATGGCATTGACTGATTAGGGTGACCTTCTATAAACCAAAGCGGTAAATGCCATAACGCCCATATAACGCCGCACGCGAGAGCGGCAAGCGGGAATGTTATTTTCTTTGACAATGCAGGGTGCAAAATACCGCGCCAGCCTAATTCTTCCTCACCGCCGTAAATAAAGGTGGAACCAAGCAGGGAGATAAAAAAGTTCAACGCCGTCATTTGCGGGTTCCATTCCATTGAAGAAAGTCCCACAGTGAGCGTAACGAGGGCGGCAAACAAAAGGAAAAACCATATCCCGCGTTTTTTGTATGAAAACAAAAATTTTTTCAGTGAGTGTAGATATGGTCTGCCGTCAATGCAAAATAATGCTGCAATAGCCGGGCCGAAGTTGCCTATAATGTATATAATTGTCGGCAATATGTCGCCATATACAAAATCAGTATATGCTACAAGTGCAGCTACGCCCCACCAACAAGCATAAGTTATGGCAAAAGTAATAATCAGATATTTCAAAACTGCTTTGATATTCATACAGCTATTATAGCATAATAATGGAACGAAGTCACCTGTATGGGTTATAAAAAAAGAAATAATCCGAACGCTCCGCCGACTAAAATCGGTTAGCGCTCGGATGGTGTGCTTTTGGAGCGGAAAACGGGGCTCGAACCCGCAACATTCGGCTTGGGAAGCCGACGCTCTACCATTGAGCCATTTCCGCATTATATTATAATTATAATGTCGCCGCCGCCGTTTGTCAAGTATGGTTTTGCAAAAAATTGAATGTAACTCGGCGTTTTTTGCGCAATTCGAGCTTTTTTCGTCCGCAGTCATAAAACAGACCGAAAAAAATTTTTCGAAAAAATGTTTTGAGGAAAATTTTATTTAAAATGCTTGACAAACCTGTTTGGTGTGTGGTATAATATTAAATTGCGGTAATTTGCTAAAAATGGTGAAACAATAACGAAATGTGATTAAAAAAAGGCAAAACCGCTGCAAGTTTACAAAAAATCTGTCAAAGGAGAACGTTAATGGCCGAGAGAACTATCAAAAAAGTTAAGTACGGCAATACGGAGCGCCGTTCCTTCGCGCAAGTAAAGGAAGTGTGCGAGATGCCGTATCTTGCGGAGATTCAAAAATCTTCGTACAAGGAGTTTTTGCGGACGGGAATAGGCGAAGTTTTTAAAGACTTTTCGCCCATTCGTGATTTCAGCAACAAACTTGAGCTGTATTTTACCGATCACCGTATAGAAATGACGCCCAAGTACACCGAAAAAGAGTGTAAAGACAGGGACGTCACGTATGCGGTTCCGCTTAAAGTAAAAGCGCGTCTTGTAAACAAGGAGACGGGCGAAATTACCGAACAGGAAGTATTTATGGGCGACATACCGCTTATGACGCCCAACGGCTCTTTTATAATCAACGGAGCCGAGCGCGTGGTAGTATCTCAGCTGGTGCGCAGCCCCGGCGTTTATTTTAGTTTTGTCAAGGACAACAACACCGGCGTAAATTATTACGGAGCCACAAACATACCGTCGCGCGGAGCATGGCTTGAATTCCAGGAAGACGACAAGGGCGTATTGTGGGTTCATGTCGACCGCGAAAGAAAGGTGCAGGCCACGGTGCTCATGAGGGCGCTGGCGTCTGTGGCGCACGGAGATTTCGAAGATCCCGACGCCATTTTGCAGCCGTTTAAAAATATCGAGTTCATGACGGACGAAGAGCTCGCCAAAATGTTCCACGACGAGCCGCTTATCGTGCATACCATCGAAAAGGACCCCAACCATGACGTGCCCGATTATTCGGACGTGGACGATAATCCCATGCTCAGCGACGCGGAAAAACAGCTGCGCCGTGAGGAAATCGCCAGAGAAAGCAAATTTTTTACGGAAGAAGCCGCGCTTAAAGAACTCAACAGAAAGCTGCGTCCCGGCGAAGTGCCCAACATCAATTCGATAAGACAGTATATAAGAGGTCTGTTCTTCGACCGCAGAAAATACGATTTGTCCAGAGTGGGCAGATATAAATTCAACAAAAAGCTTGCGCTTTCCGCACGCATTGCCAATACGTTCGCCTTTGACGATATAGTCGACACATCTACGGGCGAAATCATTGTCGCAAAGGGCGATTATATCAGCGAAGAAACGGCTGTTCGCATACAAAATCTCGGCATCAACGAAGTGGCCATCGAGACGGACGGAGCGCCGGAAGGCAAGCACATAGTAATAGGCAACGCGCATGTCAGCCTTGCCGGCTACATCGACTGCGACCCCAAGGAACTGGGAATAACCGAAATGGTATATTACCCCATTCTTAAGACGCTTATAGACAAGGCAAACGGCGATATGCAGCAACTCAAACAGCTTATCGTCGAAAACGAAGCTCTGCTGGTAGTAAAGCACCTGCTCATAAACGACGTCATCGCCACCATCAACTATATCACGGGATTAAGATATAACGTCGGCTACGTGGATAATATCGACCACTTGGGCAACAGACGCGTGCGTTCTGTCGGCGAACTGCTGCAAAACCAGTTCCGCATAGGAATTGCTCGCCTTGAAAGAGTCGTGCGCGAAAGAATGCAGATTCAAAAGGACAACGAGTCTCCCACGCCTCAGTCGCTTATAAACATTCGTCCCGTCACCAGCGCCGTAAAAGAATTTTTCGGATCGTCGCAGCTCAGCCAGTTTATGGACGAAACAAACCCGATAGCCGAGCTTACCCACAAGAGAAAGCTTTCCGCACTGGGCCCGGGCGGACTCAACAGAGACCGCGCGTCTTTTGAAGTGCGCGACGTTCACTATACGCACTATTCGAGAATGTGCCCCATAGAGACGCCCGAAGGACAAAACATAGGACTTATCAACTCGTTGTCTTCGTACGCCCGCATCAACGAATACGGTTTTATCGAAGCGCCTTACAGGAGAGTGGACAAGGAGCATCACCGCGTCACGGACGAAGTACGATATATGGCGGCCGATGAAGAAGACCGTTACAGAGTGGCGCAGGCCAACGAGCCGCTGGACGAAAACAACTGGTTCGTCAACAGCCGTGTGCTCATGCGTTACCGCGACAATATTGCCGAGGTGTCCAGTGACGAAATAGACTATATGGATGTCAGCCCCAGACAGATGATATCCGTAGCAACGGCCCTTATACCGTTTTTGGAAAACGACGATACCAACCGAGCGCTCATGGGTTCCAACATGCAGCGTCAGGCTGTGCCGCTGTTAAAGCCCGAGGCGCCCATCGTCGGAACGGGTATCGAGCATAAACTTGCCTACGATTCCGGCGTCATGGTCACGGCAAACCGTTCGGGAGAAGTGACTTATGTCGACGCGTCCACCATAATAATCAAAGAGGACACGTCCGAAGCGCCGCTGGAAAACGAATACGAAATTGTCGAAAATATAACGCGCAGTCAGGAAAAAGACGGCGTTTACGCCACATATTCGCTCAAAAAATTCATCGGTTCCAACCAAGGCACATGCATAAATCAAAAGCCCATTGTCTCCAAGGGCGACAAGGTGGTGACGGGACAGGTCATCGCCGACGGCCCCGCCTGCTCGCAGGGCGAGATCGCGCTCGGCAAGAACGTGCTCATCGGCTTCGTCACGTGGGAAGGCTACAATTACGAGGACGCCATTCTGCTGAACGAACGTCTGGTGCGGGAGGACGTCTTCACCTCCATTCACATCGAGGAGCATGAGACCGAAGCCCGTGACACCAAGCTTGGCCCCGAGGAGATCACCCGCGACATCCCCAACGTGGGCGAGGATAC
>ERZ779643.547-NODE-547-length-30952-cov-4.425543_pt1 | contig 30952 bp, 31 predicted proteins | sample MGYA00511564_ERZ779643 | MGnify/ENA primary metagenome ERZ779643 (study PRJEB29588, sample SAMEA2147114) | human gut metagenome | biome: human gut; feature: human-associated habitat; material: faeces | place: Denmark | collected 2008/2010 ... | reverse complement strand
ACTACGTAAAATTTGCTGATAAGTATTGGCGTATTATTCGTATTAATGGTGATGGAACAGTTCGTGTAATCTATGATGGAACCTCTGCTCATGCTAATGGTGAATCAAGTACGGATAGACAAATTGGAACTTCAGCATTCAACTATTATTGGAAGAAAGATAATGTCCAAGAAACTACTAATTCACCTGTTTATAATGACAATGCTGGAGTTGGTTATATGTATGGTAATCGTGATGCGATAGTAGAAGCTACTGAGTATTTTAGATCAACGAGTTTTACGAATACAGATACTTATTATATTGCTAAAGAGTATACATATGATGCGACAACTGATGAATTTACATTAAAAGATCCAATTGCCGTATTAGGTAGTGCGATGACTTCCGACTATGTAGGTTATTATACTTTTGATGAAACAGATGCTAATTATTCTAATCAGTACGTATATAAAATAATGGGTATAACAGCTGGTGAGAAATGGGCCGAAGTAAAATACGGTTTTGTCAGGTATGGAACTTCCAGTAAAGAAGTAGCTCAGACTAATATCAACGATTCAACTATGAAAACTTATTTAGATAATTGGTATAAAACTAATATTTCCGGTACAGAAAACGAACAATATTTAGCTGATAATATTTTCTGTAATGATCGTAGTTTTTCTAGTGATAATTCCGGCACTGGAGCGGGAGTAAGTTATACGAAATACAATTGGGCTAATTGGCATCCATCTAAGTCTAATTTAAAATGTCCGCAACAAAACGATGCCTTTACGGTAAGCGATACTACCAATGGTAATGGAGCTTTAACTTACCCAATTGGTTTAATAACGACTGATGAAGCAATTTTAGCAGGTGGAAGTTCTAGCAATAATGGTTATTACTTATACTTGGGGTCATGGTATTGGGTTTTCTCGCCTGCCAACTTCAATCTTTGGTACGCTAACATGCGTGGCGTTAGCGACGGTATTATCACTGACGCTTGGGGCAATCCGAACCTCACCGGCGGTGTTAGACCTGTTTTAAATTTAAAGCCTGAAGTATTAAATAACGGTGATGGAACTATGAATAATCCTTATAAATTATCTGTTCAATAATATTATCTGGTATTTAGAGGGTATAGAATATGGTGTGTAAATTATTAAATTTGCATGCCATATTTTTTATGGTATAAAATGTAAAATAGAAAGTCATAACTAGAGAGTATGGCTTTTTAAGAGTAGTTTTATTCTAGTAAATTTATAGTTTTAAAACTTAAAAACTATGGTATACTATAAGAGGAATAGTAGGTGATTTTGATGGATATATTTATTTCTATTGGATTTGATACAGCCTTGAAGAAATATATTTTATTTACGGAGAAAAATCATCGGGAGCTTGCTACTGATTACTTAGTATATGTTATTATGATGTTAATATTCATTTATACTAAAGTAGATATTATGAATCCTTATTTAGCTAGATATAAAGATGGTGCTGGTAGTCTTAGAAGAAATCTAATGAAATATGGATATAGTGACTTTAAGGTACATAAATTCTTTAATGACTTAAATAACTATTTAGAAGTAGATAATTATAATAAGATATATAATCAATATAAGAATCCATATTTTATAGTATTACAAGAAGACTTAATAGAAATGTTTTATCAAAAGACTTTAAGTATAGAAGTAAGTTTAGAAGAAAAGAAAAAGTTTAAGGACTTATTATATTCTAGTAAGAATAGTAATCCTTCAGTAAGAAAGATAAATAGTCTTTATAATACTTATTTAGATGGAGCTTTAATATACTATAGTAATCTATTTAGTAAGAGTAATTATAATATAAAGATACTTCCTAAGAAAGATAGATTATTAGATATGAGTGTTTATAGATTATTTAATCTTAATGAAGAGGATATAGTTAAAGTAAATAATAATACTTTAGAAGAGATAAATAATGGGATATATAATTATTTTCATATAAATCCAATAGGAGTAAGAGCCTATGATAAGTTAATGAATAAAGTAAATAAATTAGCTAATACGAAGTATCGTTTAGCAAATAATAGTGGGAGTATTAATTTACTTTTGTTTACTAGTTTCTTTGGATTTATTATAGTCTTAGGAATTACGATAGGACTTTTCTTAATATGAAAACAAAAGTATTTAATGATGTTACTTATTATATTCTAAAGGATGATAATAATATTTTAGATGAGATGGATATAAGTGAGAAATTAACTGAGTATTTTGATGATTTTGATTATGTAGTAGGAGATATTAGTTATAATCTTTTAAGACTAAAGGGATTTAAAAGAAATAGTAAGAGTAATAATAAGTATAATAGAATTGATTTTTTAGATGAATATTTAAGTAAATATTGTGCTTATGGTGCTAAATGGTTTATAATTAGTAAGGTATATAAAGATATAAAATAAGTAAAGGATGGTTATTGTGATAGAAAAACTAGAAATATTAAAAGAAAATAATGATAAGTTAGTAGTAGACTATGTCAGTGCTTTTAGCTTAGTATTTAATGAAATAACGCATAATTTTGCAATTGTTACTAGTAATGAACTAGATCAAAATGGCTTAGTAAAATTAATGGTCAGTGAAGTAAGCAATGATACTTTGGTAAAAATTAGTGATGAGGCTTTATGGGGCGAAGTTAAAAATGTTATGCGGGCTATTATCAGTAGTAGTAGTTATAATTATACTTATATTACGATTCCTAAGAGTATAAAAGCTAAGACTGATTTTGCAAGAGTTATTGCGGTTCAGGAGGCTGCTAAGACCCAACTTATCAGTGATTATATGGCTAAAAAACCCACGGAAAATGTAGCAGCTCCGGTAAGTGATAGCTTAATTGATAATCCCGCGATTTATCCAACTGAAAACGCAGAAATTAGTACGGGAAGTGAGATAACACCAGGAATTGTTGTGGACACACCGGTAAATACTAGTAATGAAGAAGTTAAAGCTGTTAATGTGATGGATGCGGTAAAAAAAGAGCCTACTGTAGCTGAACCTGAAGTATCAATGGATGAATTAGTTAAAGATGCGATGGAGAAGAGTGAAGAACCAACTAATTTTGATAAAACTACAGAAGAGGATAAATTAGTAGTAGATGCTACTTCGTTAATGAGAGAATTAGAAAACTATATAAGATTAGTAGTTAAAGATGAGATTAATAAGTCTAAGTAGCTATTAATCTTTTTTATATGATAGAAAAATTATAGAGAAATCTATAGTTTTTTGTTATCTTGGAGTAAAAAATGTCCAAAAAATGTAATTTTTTAAATAAATTTAGCAATTTATGAACAAAAATCGCCTTTGACCGCCAATATATATATATGAGGGGTCTTTTTTAAAGTTTGATTATTGGTAAAAGTTTGTGTTCAAAAGGAGGAATATTAATGAAAAAACACAAGAAGAAAAACAAAAGAGAAAGTGCTTATGAGAAAGTACTGGCACCGGGAGAAATAATTCCCCTATGGCGAGATATGATGTTTTGTCAGATCTTTGGGGATAAGAATTATGAGTTTGCGCTTAATTATTTATTGGCAACGCTTTTAGAGATTGATGTTAATGATATTAAGGGTCATTTAACTTACTTAGTTAAAGATTTAAAGAACTATGATAAGAGGCAAATGCTTAATAAGGTAGATTTGTTATTGGAACTAAATGATGAGATTATTAATATTGAGGTTAACACGGATGATATTATGTTAAAGAGAAATATTGTTTATCTAGGAAAATTATTAGCTACTACTTTGAAGAGAGGAGCCAAATCTTATGATGAAATAACAAAAGTAGTCCAAATAAATTTTGACCACTTTAAGACAGATAAGAAAAGATTATTAACGACTAGTATGATTAGAGATGAGGATGGTTTAGTAGATGTGGATAATTTTGTCATTTATAATATTTCTATGGAACTAGCTAAAGATAAATGCTATAATTGTCTTAATGAAAAGGAAATGAAACTCTTAACATGGTGTAATCTTTTAGAATCGGGGAGTTTAGAGACCTTTGAAAAGGAGGCTTTAAAGATTATGAATAAGAAAGAGACTAATTTATTAAAAGATAGGATAGAAGAACTGTCTAATGATAAAGAGACAATTGAGCTTTATACTGAATTAACTAATGAAGAGTTAATTAGAAATACTTATGCTTATCGTGCGGAGGCTAAGGGAAAAGAAGAAACCCAATTGGAAATTGCTAAAAATTTAATAGATGCTGGAATGGATAATGATTTTATTGTTAAAGCAACTGGCCTTTCTGTTGAAAAAATAAAAACTTTAAGGAAGTAAAATTGTATTAGAACAAAGGGTTAGTATCCCTTTTTTTCGTGACTTAAAAAGAAAATTTTCATAGAGTTTTTAACTCTATGAAATGTGTAAAGCAATGTAAATGGTATATTATTTTTAACCATGGGTAGGCTATAAGTGTTTTGTATTATGGCTAGAAATGGAATTTGATATAATGAGAGAATTTGATAAGAATAAGTATTTGAAGAAGTTAAAGTTTCAGAAATACAAAAGATATGTTTATATAGGAATGTCTTGTTTCCTAGTATTATTAATGGGGATAATGCTTTTGTTGAAGATATTAACAATATAAATAATGGATATCCTATACTTAAGTGTCAAGTGAAATAGTTTTAAAAGATAGATAAAGGGCTATCTTTTTATTTTTAATTTGTTATAATTAAGGAGGTGAGTGTATGGAAATAATTAATTTAACGATGAAAGATTATAAAAGGATGAGAAAGATTATTAAGAATGATCATAAGAGTTATCAATATACAATAGATATTGAAGATAAAGAGTATCCTTATGATAGTAAAGAGTTTTGGATGTTAAAGATGGTTAAAGCTTTAAATATTAAAGACTTACAATTAAGATTTGAATATATCTATAAAGAAATGTGTGATATTTTGGATAATATTAGTCATAAGGTGTGTGATTTTAATTGTGATAAGTGTTATGGAAATAGAAGTGGTAGGTGTTTTGCTAAAATCAATGGCTGCTGTTATTTTCATAAGAAACCATGTCCATATCTTGTAAATGGTGTATGTCAACATAGAAGTATTAGTTGTAAGATATTTTTATGTGAACCAATAGAGAAGAAGTATCATTTTAAGTCTAAGGTTGATACATATCCACTTCTTAAGAATTTCTTTAATTGGAGACAGAAAAATGTAATTCATTATAGTTATCGTCAAGAAATGGATGATGTGGTGGCTTACTTATTATTATATGCTAAGAATTTGAAAGAATAAGAAAGAAGAGGTTAAGATGAAAGATAAGAAAAATTTGATAGTAGGGGCTATTTTAGTAGGAGTTATAGTGATTTTAGGAGTTGTCACTTTGGCGTTTAATAATAAGCCAAAGACTAATGAGACTCTTAAATCGGCTGGTGATATGAAAAAAATGCTAAAGACTATTTATAAGAATTTAGAGGGTACTTTACCAGAACTTACTACGGAAGAAATAGATTTAAAAGAAACAGAATTAGTAGAGTCTTTAACGGGTTTAAAAAGTACGGATGATATTAATACTTTAGTGGTATCAGAACCGGTAATGGGTTCGCAAGCCTTAGAAGTAGCCGTGATTAAAACGAAGGAAAATACTGATGTTACTAGTATGATGCAAAATATTAAAGATAATGTTGATATGAGTAGATGGATCTGTGTTTCGGCGGAAAAACTTTACATTGTAAATAGTGGTGATGTTATATTTATGGTTATGGCTGATAGTGATTGGGCTAAGAGTATTTATGATGAATTTGTAAAATATATGGATAATAAAGTTGGGGAAACTCAAGAAAAGGGTGAAACTTTAGAAGAATTGCCTGATGAATATAATAGAGCAGTAGCAGAATAGGCTTTCTTAAAGGAAGGCCTTTTTTCTAAATAAGAAGGTGATATAGTGTTATTTACAAGTATTAGTTTTTTATATTATTTTTTACCAATAGTATTATTAGGATATTTTATAGTACCCAATAAAATAAAGAATTATTGGTTATTAATTAGTTCATTAATATTTTATTTATATGGGGATAGTAAATATTTATTATTAATGATTAGTGAAATATTTATTTGTTATATCGGGGGCTTAGTATTAGAAAAACATAAGAATAAGTATTTATTAACGTTGTTTCTAGTTATTCACTTAGGATTATTAGGTTATTTTAAATATATTGACTTTTTAATTAGGAGTATTAATAATATATTTAATAGTAATCTTAAGTTATTAAATGTATTATTACCTATAGGGATATCTTTTTATACTTTTCAAATAATTAGTTATTTAATTGATGTTTATCGGGGAAAAATAAAGGCTCAAGATAACTTTTTTAACTTAGCTACTTATGTTTCTTTATTTCCCCAGTTAATTGCGGGTCCTATCGTAAGATATGAAGATATTAATGATAATTTAGAAAAAAAAGATATTAGTTTAGAAAATGTTGCCGTGGGTATTAAAAGATTTACCATTGGTCTAGGGAAAAAAGTTTTAATTGCTAATGTCTTAGGAAGTTTTTGTACTAGTTATTTAAATAGTCCCGATAAAAGTGTGGTCTTTAGTTTCTTTTATATGCTTTGTTATACTATGCAAGTATTCTTTGATTTTGCTGGTTACAGTGATATGGCTATTGGTTTAGGAAAAATATTAGGTTTTAATTTCTTAGAAAACTTTAATTATCCTTTTATTTCCAAAAGTATTACCGAATTTTGGCAAAGATGGCATATTAGTCTTGGCTCTTGGTTTCGAGATTATGTTTATATCCCCTTAGGAGGTAGTAGAGTAAACAAATACAAATTAATAAGAAATATCCTAGTTGTTTGGACTCTAACCGGCCTATGGCATGGGGCGGCTTGGAATTTCATAATTTGGGGACTTTATTTTGGCATTATTTTATTAATTGAAAAACTAGTTTTAAAAAAATATTTAGATAAGATGCCTAATATTTTAAAACACCTTTATGTTTTATTAATTGTAGGTTTAAGTTTTGTTATCTTTGGGGCAGATAATATGACTAGAGCATTTGCTATTCTAAAGAATATAGGGGGCTTAAATGGGTTACCATTTTATAATAAGATAACTGGCTATTATTTAAGAAACTATATAATAATTATTATATTAGGAATTTTATTTAGTACCCCAATTATAAAAAATATTATAGAAAGATTAAAAAAGAAAGATAGTATTAAAAAAATTATTAATTTAGGAGAAATAGTCTTAATATTAATTATTTTCTTATTAGTGACATCTAGTTTAATTGATAATTCTTATAATCCTTTTCTTTATTTTCGCTTTTGAGGTTAATTATGCAAGATAATATAAAAAACAAAGTAGTAGTTATTTTATTTGGACTTATTATTTATGGTTTCTTTTTTCTAAACTTAGTAACACCCGATAAGAAATCATCAGTTTCCGAAAGAAGAAAATTAGAACAATTTCCAAAAGTATCTTTAAAGGCAATTATTAAGGGGGATTTCTTTAAGAAATTTGATAATTATAGTATGGATCAGTTTTATCAAAGAGAAAAGTTTAGAAAATTAAAGATTAAAACGGATATGTTAGTATTAGGTAATTATAATAATATGCAAATAGATAAAGATTATATTTATGAAGCCTTGTATCCTCTTAATGAAAATTCCGTTAATAATTTAGTTAATAAAATAAATAATATAATTGATTCATATCTTGATGATACTAATAAAGTATATTGTTCTTTAATTCCTGATAAAGGGTATTATATTAATAATTCTTTAAAATTAGATTATACTAAGTTAGTTTCTTTATATAAGAGTGTTAAAGGTAATTATATAGATTTATTTAATGTATTAGAGTTAGATGATTATTATAAAAGTGATACTCATTGGAAAGAAGAAAATTTATTAAAAGTAGGAAAAGAACTGGCTAGGAAAATGGATTTTTCTTTAGATGATAATATTACTTTTAAAGATATAGCAAGTTTTAATGGTGTATATGGTAGTAGACTAGTGTTAGATGAAGATTTAGATAAGATTGTTGTCACAGAAAGTGCTTTTATAAATAATGCTGTAGTTTATGATTTAACTAGTAATAAAAAAATAGATGTTTATAATTATGATAAAATTAATTCTTTAGATAAATATGATATTTATTTAAATGGGGCTAGTGGGTTATTAAAGATAGATAATTTATTAGAAAATAGTGGGAAAAGACTTATTATATTTAGAGATTCTTATACTAGTAGTTTAGCTCCTTTATTAATTAGTGGTTATAAAGAGATTATATTAGTAGATACTAGGTATATTTCTCCTAAGGTTTTAAATAATTATATTAATTTTAAAGATGCGGATATATTATTTTTATATGGAGCTATTATGGCTAATAATAGTTATACCGTAAGATAAATGTAGTAGTTATTTCTCTTAAGGATACATAAAATACTTTAGGAGGTAATAATTATGCAGAATGGTTGTTGTTTAGATATTGATAGATTACTTGCTTTAGCAAGAGTAACTGGTCCCACGGGACCAACTGGTCCTAGTGGTGGTCCAACGGGACCAATGGGACCACAAGGTATTCAAGGACCAACTGGTCCAACGGGACCACAAGGAGAGGCTGGACCACAAGGGATTCAAGGACCAACCGGACCACAAGGGCCAACGGGTCCAACAGGTCCGCAAGGAGTAGCTGGAACTCAAGGGATTCAAGGTATTCAAGGACCAACAGGTCCAACAGGTCCTCAAGGAGTAGCTGGAACTCAAGGGATTCAAGGTATCCAAGGACCAACTGGTCCAACGGGACCTCAAGGAGAGGCTGGTACTCAAGGAATCCAAGGTATTCAAGGACCAACAGGTCCAACGGGACCTCAAGGAGTAGCTGGAACCCAAGGAATTCAAGGAATTCAGGGACCAACAGGTCCAACAGGTCCTCAAGGAGAGGCCGGAACTCAAGGTATTCAAGGTTTACAAGGACCAACAGGTCCAACGGGACCACAAGGAGAGGCTGGTACTCAAGGAATCCAAGGTATTCAAGGCCCAACAGGACCAACGGGTCCAACGGGACCTCAAGGTGAGGCAGGAACTCAAGGAATTCAAGGTATTCAAGGACCAACAGGACCAACAGGTCCACAAGGAGAAGCAGGGGCTCAAGGAATTCAAGGCTTACAAGGACCAACGGGTCCAACAGGTCCACAAGGAGAAGCAGGGGCTCAAGGAGTTCAGGGTTTACAAGGACCAACGGGTCCAACAGGTCCTCAAGGAGAAGCAGGGGCTCAAGGAATTCAAGGTTTACAAGGACCAACAGGTCCAACGGGTCCTCAAGGAGAAGCAGGGGTTCAAGGAATTCAAGGTTTACAAGGACCAACGGGTCCAACAGGTCCCCAAGGTGAGGCTGGAACTCAAGGAATCCAAGGTATTCAGGGACCAACAGGTCCAACGGGTCCTCAAGGTGAGGCGGGAACTCAAGGTGCCGCAGGCGAAACTCCAACCTTATCAATTGGAACGGTATCTAGTGGAGAAAGTGCCTCAGCAACTATTACTGGTGCTGCGCCAAATTATGTTTTAAATTTAGTATTGCCAATTGGTCCAACCGGTCCAACCGGCCCAACCGGACCACAAGGAGCTGCTGGTTAATTATTAAGCAAATCTGAAAAAGGTTTGCTTTTTTAATTTGACTTTCTAAAGAAATTAAGTTAACCTTAAGATAAGGTAGTGATAGAATGTTTGAAGAAGAAAGAGTAATTGCTGAAATGGATAAACAAATTCTTGTTTCCTTTTATGAGAATGCTAAAGATAAAGAGACTATAAAAGAACTAGATAAATTAATTAAAAAAGGCAAGATGGGTAATACTTTTCTAAAATCAAACTACGGTGGAAGGAATAACCCCAGTATTGAAGCTGCCAGAAGATTAGCAATGGCTTATGTTTTAATTAGTGATAGACCAACTTATGACTATTGGCAAGCTAATAAAATTAATATTTTTCATGGGACGAATGCTAACGCTTTAATAGGAATAAGTAAGTACGGATTAAATAGTGTTGATACTATTAAGAGTCATAATGAAAAAGTGTTATCTGGGGAAAGATGGAGTCAATGTGATGGTAAAAGAGATTTTATCAGTTTAACTGATGTCTTAGAAGTTGCTTGGTATTATATGACCAAAGATAAAGAGGCGTTTCCAGTCTTAATAGGTACTTCAGAAGAAATGTTAAGAGCCAGTGGGGCATCATCAACATTTGTCCATAGTGATTTACCAGAAATAGCTATAGGAGGGGACATACCTCTAGAGACTATAAAATGTATATGTGTTCCTAAAGATAAAGTAGAATATACTAAAATTTTATTTAGGAATACGAATATTCAAGTCTTAGGACTTGCTAATATAAAAAATAAATATTTCTGGTGTGATTGTATGAATTTAGAAACTTACTTTTATCCTGAAGAATATGAAAAATATAAATTAAATCAGCGAAAAGAAGTAGAAAGTAATAAAATAACTCCAGAGGATTTAAAAAATAATAGTCTTAAGAGAAATATATCATCTATTAAGAAGATGTATAACTGGATGATAGATAAATATATAAAAGGAGATCTAAGACATGGAAATACAAGATAGTGATTTAGCTAAAGAGATATTAATGATTCTTCCTTATATTAGTAATAACTATTTAAGAGTATTATCTTGGGACTTTATTAATAATCTTAAAGACTTAGCGGTACTTAGTACTAAAGAGTTTTCTTTTGATGATAAGAAGTCTCTTAAGGAGATGAATTTATCCGAAGAATGTAAAGACTTTTTAGGACTTTTATATTTTAATGAATGTAATAATGAAGAAAAGAAACATCTAATAAAGATATGGAATCTTAATGAAAAGTAACTCTTAATAAGAGTTCTTTTTTAGTCTAAAGAATAATAATATTAACTGGTGATATAGTGAAAATATGTGTATATGCTATCTGTAAGAATGAAGAAAAATTCGTTGAAAGATGGTATGAGTCTGTTAAAGAGGCAGATGGAATATATGTCTTAGATACGGGTTCTACGGATAACTCTGTTAATCTTTTAAAGTCTTTAGGAGTAGTTGTTAGACAAGAGGTAATAAGTCCTTGGCGATTTGATATTGCTAGGAATAAGTCTTTAGAGATGATACCAGATGACTTTGATATTTGTATTTGTTTAGACTTAGATGAAGTTTTAGTAAGTGGTTGGTATCAGAATATTAAATCTTTATGGAAAGATGGCTTAACGAGACTAAGATATGTTTATAATTGGTCTTTAGATAAGAATAATCAACCGATAATAAGTTTCTATGGAGAAAAGATTCATAAGAGAAAAGGATTTACTTGGGTTAATCCGGTTCATGAGATATTAAAATACAAGGGAGAAGAGAAATATTTATATACGGATAAAGTTATAGTTAATCATTATCCGGATAGTAAAAAGAGTAGAAGTTCTTATTTACCTCTCTTAGAATTAGCCGTTAAAGAAGATCCTCGTAATGATAGGAATATGCATTATCTGGGAAGAGAGTATATGTATTATGGAAAGTATGAAGAAGCTATTAGTACTTTAGAAAGACATTTATCTTTAGAAAGTGCTACTTGGAAAGATGAAAGATGTGCATCGATGAGATTTATTGCGAGATGTTATATGAAATTAAATAGACCTAGAGAGGCTTTAATGTGGAGTAATTTAGCTATTAAAGAAAGTCCTTATCTTAGAGATCCTTATATGGAGAAAGCTTTAATTACTTATGAATTAAAGAAGTTTAAGGAAACAGAAAAATTATGTAGAGAAGCTTTAAAGATTAAGAAACATCCTAAGACTTATATAAATGAAGTATTTACAACAGATTTAAATATCTATGATATATTATCAGTTGTATGTTTTTATAATGGTAAGTATCGAAGTTCTTTAAGATATGTAAAGATGGCTTTAGAGTTAGATAAAGATAATGAAAGACTATTAAGTAATAAGAAGTTAATAGAAGAGTATATAAATAATAATTAGGATGGTATACTAGTTTTAAGAAATATAATTAGAAGTCTTATTAGTATTAAGTAGATTATCTTTTAAGGAATAGTTTAACTAATAGAAATAAACTCTCTATTAGTTTTTATTGTTTATTAACTTTTCATAGAGTATAAAACTCTATGAAAACTAACTTTAGGATATTATTTTTAACTTATACTTAAATTCTATCATATATATAAGGTATTTTAAAGGATATATTTAAAGATAAATAATCTTTTTGTAGTCAAATTCCTAGTCAAATAATATATTCTCAAGCTTAGGTGAATACTGGCTCTGAGCAAGTTTATTCTAGTCAAAAGATTAATTTTATTCTAGTCAAAATTATGGTCAAATCGGCTGTAAACCCAGTATTCACCTATATATTTCATAGAGTTTTATACTCTAGGAATACATAATTAGAGGATATGGATATTATAACTAGAAATGGATTTATTTATGATGAAGAAATTTAATAAAGATAAGTATTTAAAGAAATTAAAATTTAAGAAGTATAAGCGGTACTTATATATAGGAATGCCTTGTATATTAGTATTATTAATGGGAATATACTTTGCTTATTCAAAGTTTAGTGTTTTTAAAGAGGAAGAAGTAGTAAGAACTACCGTAGGAGATTTTATCTCTGGTGATGATGTTATTGGAACTTATATAGATGGAGAATACTCTAAGAGTATACCTGGTAAGAATGATGGTTATATAGTAGATAAGATAGTCTGTGATAATGATGCAACTGCTTCTTGGAATAATGATTCTTGGGGAATAGTATTAACTAATTTAACTAAGAGAACTAAATGTAATATTTATTTTAATAAAATTGTATCTGTTTCTGAAAAAGTGATTACTGCAATGAATAATAATCCTAGTATGTTTGCAACAGATGATGCTGATAATAATGTAAGATATATTGGAGCTAATCCAAATAATTATGTATACTTTAATTGTAGTGATTATGCTAATCCAACAGCTAATACTTGTGAATTATGGCGTATTATTGGGGTCTTCAATAATGTAACTAAGGCAGATGGTTCCCAAGAAAATCTTGTTAAGATAATAAGAGATGATTCTTTAGGCAACTATTTTTGGGATTATAAAAAGAATGGGGTAGGAACTTCAACTACTGATTGGGGTTCGAATGACTGGAGTGATTCTCAGTTAATGATGATGTTAAATCCAAATGATTATTTAAAACCAGGTTATAAAATTTCTGGAAATATAATTCTAGATAAAAATAATTACGAAATATATAGTAAAATTGGTTCTTATTATAATGGTACCAAGGGGTGCTCACCAGCTGCGATTGCAAGTGGGGCTTCATTTAGTTGTACCGAAGTAGATTTCACCCCAACAGGTTTAAAAAATGATACAACCAGAAATGCTATTGAAGAAGTCGTTTGGAATTTAGGCAGTACAGGTGATTATGGTTCAGCAAGTAATGGTTTAGCAAGTCATTTTTATGGCAATGAAAGAGGAACAACCGTATATAGTGGCAGACCGACTACTTGGACGGGTAAAATAGGATTAATGTATCCTAGTGATTACGGTTATGCCACCAGTGGGGGAACAACTAAAGATAGAGCAGCTTGTCTAGCAAAAGAACTTATTAATTGGGATTCATCAGATTTTAGTGATTGTAAAGGAAATGATTATTTATATAACTCAAGTTTTTATCAATGGACATTGGCGCCTTATTCGGCTTCTGCTCACGGTGTGTTCTATGTGCGTGAGGTCGGCTATGTCTACCTCACTGGTGCTAGCACTTCTCGTGGGGTTCGACCTGCGCTTTTTCTGAAATCTAATATTATGGTAAAATCAGGGACTGGGACTCAAAAGGATCCTTATCAATTGAAGATTAGTTGATTTTAATATAGAAGGTCATAACTTAAGAGGGGTTATGACTTTTTAGATGAGGGATTGCAAAATGAATTATGAGATGCTATAATTCCTATAGTAGGAGGATATATGGAAAAGAATAGAAATGCGCAAGTAATAGCAATAATTGCGCTTGTCGTAGGAGTTGTAGGGTTATCTATTGGTTTTGCTTCTTTTTCAAGTGTTTTGAATATTCAAGCAAGTGCTAATGTAAAACCTGATAGTAGTACGATGAACGTTGATTTTTCAAGTGCCATTGATAAAGTAGAAGTAAATGAAATTATCCCAACAGCAGAACCAACTAGTCTTACAACTACTAATGCTACTATCGACAACAGTGTGGATCCCACTATTTCTAATTTAAGTGCTACCTTTACAGAACCAGGACAATCCGTTGTTTATAAGTTTTATGCTTATAATGCTGGCGAATTAAATGCTTACTTAAAAAGTATTGTTTATGCCAATGTAACTGGCAAAAATGCCCCTAAAGTTTGTACAGCTAAAGAAGGTACTACTGATGCTTTAGTACAAAAAGCCTGTGAAAATATTTTCATTAAAGTAAAAGTTGGCAACGAATTAGAAACAGCTACTGGAAAAGCATCCATAACAGGACATTCCTTAGCCAAGAAAACTGGAGAACTAATCACTGTAACTTTAGAGTATGCTAGTAATGCCGAACGTACTGATGGTGATTTTAGCGTAGCTTTTGGCGATATTACTTTAAACTATAGTTCAGCAGATTAAAATTAATCTCTTTAGGTAGGAGATATACATGAAAAAAAGTTATATTAAAATAATACTATTTATCTTTACTTTAAGTATTGTTTTTTTCTTAAATATTTTTAAATTTAAGTTAATTAGTCAAGTAAAGCTAAATATAATTCTCTTATTATCTTTAGGAATTATGTATCTTATGTTAGGTTTTGAAAAAGATAGACATAGATATACTAAAGATATTATTCTAGAGATTATTATTGTTTTAATAACTTTTTTTCTTATCTACTATTTAGGGGGTATTTTAATAGGATTTGCTAGAAATAATAATTATTGGACTATTAATTCTTTAATAAATATAATTTTACCAATAGTAGTATTTATATTTATTAAAGAAATATTAAGATATCAGTTATTAGTAAAATCTAGTGAGTCGAAGATACTTATAATATTAGTTTGTTTTTTCTTTATTCTTTTAGATAATGTTATTCCTTTTGCTAGTCATGCAATGGGCTTTAATAGAGAAACTTTTTTGTTAGTAGCACTAACTTTTATTCCTTCAATTACGGAAAATATTTTATGTACTTATTTAGATTTAAAGTTAGGATATAAGCCGGGGATATGTTATTTACTTATTATTCATCTATATAAGTATTTATTACCAGTTATTCCTAATCCTAATGAATATTTATATTCTATTATCTTTCTTTTATTACCCCTAATCGTTCTTTTACATATAAAATCTTGGTTTAATAAGGATCGGGTACAAGCTTTAGTAATAGAGTCTTATCGAAGAAGAAAAAATGAAATCTGGGGATATATGGTTTTAGGACTTTTAGTAGGAATATTAGTCTATGGAGTTTCTGGGTACTTTAGATATTATGCTATTGCGGTTGCTAGTTGGTCAATGGAACCTAATATATCTAAAGGAGATGTAGTAGTAGTAGATAAAGGCTTTAATAATTTAGCCATAGGGGATATATTGGCATATAAGTATAATGGTAAGATTGTGGTTCATCGAATATATAAAATAATTGAGGCTGATGATGAGTGTTTTATTTATACTAAGGGTGATGCTAATAATAGTTATGATAAGTATAAGATTACTAAAGATATGTTTATTGGGATAGTTAAATTTAAGATTCCTTTGATAGGATATCCTACCGTGTTACTTAATGAGAGGTGGTAGTATGCAAGAGAAAAAATTAAATAAGAAAAAGAAGAAGATTAATTTTTGGGGAAGAATGGCAATTTTTCTTTTGATATTTATAGTTACTTATTTTATAGGACTTAATTTATTTTCTAGTTCATTAAAATTAAAAGAAAAAGAAAAATTGCTTTTTCAAGAGACAGGAAATGTCTCTTATTCGGTTTGTTTAACTAAAAATAGTTTTTTTGATGATAATTGTTTAGATGCTAATATGGCTTATGTTGCTAGTTTAATTAAGAATATTCCTTTGAATTTTAATTATCAATTTAATGGTAATTTAGATAATATGGTATCATCGGTAGATTATGAAATAGTAGCTAAATTAGTGATTAAAAATAGTGATACACTTACTAAGTATTATGAAAAAGAATATGTCTTAGTACCAAAGACTAATGATTCAATTGGTGATAATACTCTTTATAATTTAAAGAAACAAGTAGATATTGATTATGATTATTATAATAATATTGCAACGACTTTTAAATCTCAATATGGAGTTGATGCTGATAGTTATTTAGATGTTTATTTAAATGTTTATAATAATCTTAATGACTATAAAGAATTACCTACATTAGGGCAAATAGCTGTTGAAATACCTTTATCTAAAAAAGCTATTGAAATTAAATTAAATACGCAGGAATTAAATAAAAAAGTAGAAAAAACTATAGTAACTAAATGTTTTAAAATTAACAATGGCTTTAAACTCTTAATAGGAACAATCATTCTCTTAATATCATCATTCTTTTTATGGTTAGTCCTTACTAATATAACTTTACATAGTAAAAAGATAAGTAAATATGATAAATTAATAAATAAAATTCTAAAAGAATATGATCGTTTAATAGTAGAAACTTCTACTTCTATAGATTTTAATGATTATAATATTTTTGTAATAGAAAGTTTTAATGAATTAGTGGATGTTCGGGATAATTTACAATTACCAATTATGTTTTTAAATCTAAAAGACCAAGGACTTGCACAATTTTATGTATTACAAGATAATAATTTATACTTGTATACAATTGACAAAAAGAAGGTAAATAAAGCTAAAAAGGGTTAATTATGAAACGAAAAGTAATAACAAAAAATAATAAAGGATATTGGTATGGAATATTAATTACTCTTCTTTTTGTGGTATTCTTAAGTATTGGTTTTTCGGCTTTTCAGAATAATTTAACTATTGATAATATTGGTGTCAATGTGCAAATAGATAAGGATATTCGGGTTACTGGGGTTAAGATAAATACAGTAGATAATGCTAATAGTTATTATGAAGAGTATAATGTTTCTAATATATATAGTAGAGTTAAATTAAATAGTAATAGTTCTTATATTATTTATGATGTTGAAGTATCTAATCTAGGGAATATTCCAATGGCTATAAGAGATATAAGTTTAGATAATAGTAATCTTCAATATGAACTTTTAGATTATAAGTTAAAAGATAAAGTATGTGTTGGAGATGAGTGTTCTTTAGGGATTAAGAAAAGTATTAAGATAAAGATTTCTTATAAAGAAGGAGTAAGTATTAGTGATGAGCCTATTTCTTTTGTCTTAAATTTTCAATTTGGAAGAATATTTAATGTTAGTTATTTTGATATTCTAAATAGTGGGGATTTACCTAAAGAAGCTATAGAAGGGGATACTTTTAAAGTTAAGATTATTAGTGATAGTGATTATGTTTTAAAAGTGTTTATGAATAATAAATTACTTTCTACTAATAGTTATGAATATGATGGAAATTATTTAAAGATAGATAATGTTACGGGAGATATTAAGATTTATTCTAAGTTACCTATATGTCAAAGAGCAACATATCTTCATACAGAGGAGTGTGTGGGTTCTTATTGTAAAGGATTAGGAACTACAGTTGATGGTAAGTATATTATTACTTATGGTTCTTTAGGGACTAGTGGGGTTTTAAATTCTGGGGATGCTTTTGATTGTGATGTTAATGGTGATGGAAGTTATGATTCGACTAAAGAAAGGTTTTATTATTTATTTGATAGTGATGATGTTTCACTTTTGATTTATTATAGTAATGTGACTTTAGGGGAACCTAGCAATGGTAAATATGTTTCTTACGATGATAATGGCGAGAATTGGAATGGCCCGGTAAGTGCTGTTTTACAACTTCCTACTAAAGAACAATGGAGTAATGTTAGATTAATTAATGAAAAAAGAGCTTTGATTAATGAGTATGGTACTAATAAGTTAAAGGATAATCATACTTTACCAAGTGCTTTTAGTTATGAAAAATATGCAGCTCGATTATTAAGCTTTAACGAATTAAAAACCTTAGCAGGTATTTATATTCCTACCTGGCAAAATGGAGAATTAAATGCCCATTTATACTTAGCGGAAAATACTAATTTTACTAGTAAAAATACTTCTAATTTTGATGGTTATTGGCTAGAAACTCCTCGTTTTACTCTGGCTAATTATTCTTGGTTTTTCTATGCTACCGCAAGACGTGTTCACAGTGCTCCGGCTATAAAAAATGATATCTTAGGGGTAAGACCGGTTATTGAAGTTTATAAGAGTGATATTTACTATTAATAAAAAGACTTGTCGAAATAGACAAGTCTTTAATTATCTAAAATAGATAAAGATAAATAATGCTACTAAAACACAGTAAATAGAAAATTTCCATAATTTTCCGTTTTTAACAATCTCTGATAACCACTTATAAGTAAAGTAAGTAACTATTCCAGCTGCTACCATTCCTAGGAAATATCCAAGTAAGAGATTAGAAGCAATTCCTGATTTAATAACGTCTATACTACTTAGTCCGAAAGAGGCAACAGAGACAGGAAAATACAACATAAAGGTGTATTTTAAGGAAGATTCTCTATTTAGACCACATAGTAAGCAACCTACTAGAACCATCCCACTACGAGATAATCCGGGAAGTAGAGCACACATTTGAAATAAACCAATAATAAGAGCATCCTTATAGGTAATCTCATTATCTTTTTTCTTGCCATTACTAGATTTAACTACGAATAAGGCTAAAGCCGTAATTAAAAGGGCAAGCCCTACTTCCTTAACACTAGCAATAGCTTCAATCTTGTCCTTGAATAATAAACCTATAATACCTACAGGGATAGAACCAACGACAATAAGCAAGCAATATTTAAAGTCATCATAATACTTCTTTTTATCTTTTTTATCCCCAAATAAATACTTAAAGAAACTACTAACTAATCTAACGATATCTTTCCAGAATATTATTAAAATAGCAATAAAAGAGCCAAAATTAACCATAACTTCAAAGTTTAAATCATTAAACATATTAGTATTAAATAGTTCTCTAAAGATAAGTAAATGACCACTACTAGAGATAGGTAGAGGTTCGGTTAATCCTTGGATAATACCAAGAATTATGTATTTTATTAATTCCATATCAAATCACCTAGTTAATTATATAATAAATTTTCATAAATAGAAATATATTTTCCTAATAATTAGGTATTTCTAGGGAAATATTGACTTTATATATAAAGTGTAATATTCTAAGACTGCTAGTATTTAGAAAAATTATGGGTGGTGTTTATATGCATAATAAAGTATTAATAGTAGAAGATGATAGTGATATTGTAGAATTATTAAGATTATATTTAGAGAGTAATAATTATATTACAAAGGATGCTAGTGATGGTATAGTGGCTTTAAATCTTTTAAAAGAAGAGGAGTTTGATATTGCTCTTGTTGATATTATGTTACCAAAGATGGATGGTTACTCGCTTATAAAAGAAGTAAGGAAGTTTAGTAATATCCCGATAATTATTATTTCGGCTAAGACTGCTGATATGGATAAAGTATTAGGTTTAAAGTTAGGGGCTGATGCTTATATAACTAAACCATTTAATCCTTTAGAAGTTATTGCTTATGTTGAGGCTATTCTGCGGAGATTTTTAAAACTAGGGACGGGAGTTTTGGCTGATGTTTATAAAGTAGGAAATCTTTCCTTAGAAATGGATAAATATATTTTAAGAAAAGAGGAGGAAATTATTCCTTTGACATCAACCGAAATGAAAATGATGGTTATGTTTATGCAAAATCCGAACCGCGTATTTACTAAATCCCAAATATATGAATATATTAATGGCGACTACTGTGATAGTGATGATAATACGATGATGGTGCATATCTCTAATTTAAGAAGTAAAATTGAAAGTGATCCTGCTAATCCTAAATATATATTGACAGTAAGAGGACTTGGATATAAATTGGTGGCTTATGAAGAAAAATAAAAGTCTTATAATGATTTGTTTAATTCAATTTTGGGTTTTAACTCTCTTAATAGTAACCTTTTGTTTTATTAGTAATTATCTAAGTAATAGTCTTTTAGAGAAGAGTTTTCCGACTATTTATGATTTACTAGACTATGAAGAAGCTTTAAAGGATGATAATTTTCTTCTGATACCTATTAAAAGTCTGAGAAGTAGTAATTTTGCTATTTATGATGATTCTTTAAATTTATTATATACTTCGGATGCAAGAATCTCTTCTAGTTTAAGTAAAGATGATATCGCTTTTATTAGTAATTATGCTAATAATGTCTATTATGATATGATTTCTTTAAAAGATGAGGATGGTAATTTGACTTATGAATTATATGAAAATAGTTATGATGAAGATACTTCTAGTGAAATTACTACCGGTTATGTTGAACTTAATTCTCATTATGAAGTAATGGGAGGTAATTTGTTTAAAGATTATACTTCTTTTACGAAAAGACAATTAGAGCTTATAAGAGGAGTTTATTCTAGTAATGAAAGTATTGAAAAGTATGTTTATGAGACTAATAATAAAGAAAAAAGAACCCTTATCTTTGTTGGACCTAATTTTAATATGGATACTTATAATTCGGCTATTAAAAAGAGTAAGATGGTCTTTATAATTGGTATTCCTTTAATTGCTCTTCTGATTATTATTAGTTCATGGTTATTTATAAAGCGAATGAAGAAGTATTTAAATACGTTCTGTCTTGCTATTTGTAAGTATCAAAATGGTGATAAGTTAGATATTACTAGTAATAATTTACCCAAAGAATTTAAAGAAATAACGGATAGTTTTAATGAACTAATGGCAAGACTTAATAAAGCCTTAGAAGAGAAAATGCAAATGTATCAAGAACGGCAAAGAATTATTGCGGATGTCTCTCATGATTTAAAGACTCCTTTAACAGTAATCCAGGGCTATTCTAAAGCATTTATTGATGGTTTAGTGCCTGAAAATAAGAAAAATCAATATCTAAATGCTATCTATAATAAAAGTATTTTAGCTGTAAATCAGTTAGAAAGTTTATTTTCTTATATTAATATGGAACATCCGGAATATAAACTAAATAGGGAAAGAATAGACATCAATAGTAAGACTAAAGATTATTTAGCAGAAAAATATAATGAAATTTCTTTAAATAAATTTAATTTAGAAGTAGATATTTCTGATAAGGAAAACTATGTTAATGTTGATTTTAATGCTTTTAAAAGAATATATGATAATTTAATTAGTAATACAATGAAGTATAATCAACCAGGTGTAACAATATATTTTCAAATTACCACGGATAATAATTATGTTTATCTAGATATTGGTGATAATGGAATCGGGGTTGCGGATAATATTAAGGATACTATTTTTGATGCTTTTGTTACAAGTAATAAGGCGCGAACAAGTGGTAAGGGGTGTGGTCTTGGGATGGCTATTGTTAGAAGATTAGTGGAATTAAATGATGGTGTAATTGTTCTAAAACAGCGTAAAGGTAAATGGAAAACGCACTTTTTAATCAAGTTAAAAAAGATTTCTTAAGAAAAATTAAGGTAAAGTTTATATTATTTTAAACTTAACCTTTTAAAATAATACTTGTGATTTTTATGAATAATGTATTAGAATATTTAGAAAATATTGATGTTAATAATCAAAAGGGAATAAAAGATCTTAAAGACTATATTTCTTATCAAGATTTAAAAATAATTAGTAAAAGAATAGGAACCTTTCTTATAAGAAAAACGGCTAGTCGTAAGGCAATTCCTATTTATATGGAAAAAGGGGCTAAGTGTGTTTCCTTGTTTATGGGTAGTCTTTATGCGGGATGTTTTTATACCCTTTTAAATACGGATTTACCGGCTAAAAGATTAAAAGATATTATGAATGTTTTAGAAAGTGATATTATTTTAACGGATAATGAACATCTAAAGACAATTAAAGAAATATTTCCCGAGAAAAGTATTTATTGTTATGAAGATATGATTAACTCGGATATTGATTTATCTTTATTAAGTAAAAGAAGAGAAAATTCTTTAAGTGGGGACCCAGTTTATGCTAATTTTACTAGTGGTTCGACCGGAGTACCTAAAGGGGTTTTAATTAGTCATGATAATATTATTTCTTTTATTGATACTTTTACCGCGACTTTTAATATAAGTAAGAATGATTGTATTGGCAATCAAGCTCCTTTTGATTTTGATGTATCAGTTAAAGATATTTATAGTGCTTTAAAGACGGGGGCTATGCTTGTAATTGTTCCCAAAGAATATTTTTCTCAACCTGCTTTATTACTTGATTATTTAGAGGATAATAAGGTTACTACTCTTGTTTGGGCCGTTTCTGCTTTATGCTTAGTTTCTAGTTTTCATGGACTTAATTATAAGAAACCCCAAATGATTAATAAAATTTTCTTTAGTGGTGAGGTTATGCCAGTTAAACACTTAAATAATTGGCTCCAAGCTTATCCTAAGGCTTTATTTGTTAATTTATATGGACCTACTGAGATAACTTGTAATTGTACTTATCATATAATTGATAAACAAAAGAATTATGATATCATTCCTATTGGACGAGCCTTCTTAAATCACCAAGTGTTCTTAATAGATAATAATAACTTAGAAATAAAAGATGATGATATCAAAGGAGAAATTGTTGTAAAGAGTAAAACCGTGGCTTTAGGATATTATAATGACTTAGTAAGAACTAAAAGAGCTTTTATTCAAAATCCTCTTAACAATAAGTATTTAGATATCGTTTATAAAACGGGGGATTTAGGGTATTATCATAATGGGGAGTTATATTTTGCTGGTCGGCGTGATTTTCAAGTTAAGTATATGGGACATCGGATTGAATTAGAAGAAATTGATAAAAATATAACTAATATACCTGGTATCATTAGAAGTACTACTTTATTTATTCTTGAAAAAGAAAAGTTAGTTTGTTTTTATGTCGGGACTATGGAGAAAAAAGAATTATATAGTAATTTAAAGAAGGATTTACCCTTATTTATGGTTCCTACTAAGTATTATAAACTTGATAATATGCCATTAACTAAGAATGGTAAAGTTGATAGAGGGGAGTTAAAAAGACTATATGAAGAAGATTTATGAGGAAGTTTTAGCAAGAGTTAATACTCCTTGTTATGTATTTGATATTAAGAAATTAAAAAGCCGAATTTCTTATTTACAAGATAGTTTACCATCTAAGATTGATTTATGCTTTGCTTTAAAAGCAAATCCATTTCTAGGAGAAGTCTTAAAAGATATAGTAAGTAAATTTGAACTATGTTCTTATGGGGAATATAAGATTGCTTCTAGTAGTGGGATTAAGCCTGCTAAAATGGTGATTTCTGGAGTCTATAAAGATTATGAGGGTTTAAAAGAAATATTAAGTCAAAAAGATTCTAAAATTCTAATAACGGTTGAAAGTTTTAACCAATTAAATTTAATTGAAAAGATTGGGGAAGAATTAAAAATAACCGTTAAAGTCTTATTGAGAGTAACTAGTAATAATCAATTTGGACTTAGTAAAAATGAAATAATAAAGATTTTAGAACAACGTTATTCTTATCAATATTTAAATATCGTGGGATTACATTATTTCTCGGGTACGCAGCATTTCTTACTTAAACATATTAAGAAAGATATTCTTTATATAGATAATTTCTTACAAGAATTAAAAAATAATTTGGGTTATTTAGCCGAAGAATTAGAACTTGGTTTAGGTTTACCAGTAAGTTATTTTCAAGAAGAAAAGGATTTTTCCGAAAAAAATTTACTAAAAGAAGTTTCTACTTCTTTAGAAAATATGACTTATCAAGGTCATATTACTTTAGAATTAGGGCGAAGTATAGCGGCTTCTTGCGGCTCTTATTTAACCAAAGTTGTTGATTTAAAAGAAAATGATGTAGGTAACTTTGCTCTTGTTGATGGGGGGATTAATCATATTACTTATTATGGTCAGATGATGGCAATGAAACATCCTTATGTTTTGTTGTATCCTAAAAGAGAAGGAAAAAAAGAATCTTATAATGTTTGTGGTAGTTTATGTACGATAAATGATATTTTAATTAAAGATTTTCAAGTAAGTAATCTTAAAATAGGGGATGTTTTGGTGTTTTTACGAGTGGGGGCATATGCCATGACCGAAGGAATTAGTTTGTTTTTAAGTAGAGCTTTACCTAATGTTGTTTTAGTTAACGATAATCATATTAAAGTGGTGCGAAACAATGTTTTAACTTATCCTTTTAATATGGCTAGAAAGGAGAAATAAAATGGAAAAATTAATAGCAATGTTAGAAGAATTAAATCCAGAAGTTGATTATCAAACAGAAGAACACTTAATTGATAATCATTTACTAGATAGTTTAGCTATTCTTTCTTTAATCGGAGATATTGAAGATGAATTCGATGTAGAAGTACCAACAGTTGAAATTATCCCTAGTAACTTTAATAGTGCTAAAGCTATTTGGGCTTTAATTCAAAAATTAGAGGAAGAATAATATGCAGTATTGTGATTTAGGTTATGTTGGTCTTTTTTTGCCCTTGGTAATTATTATTTACTTTATAGTTTTCCCCAAGCATCGTTATAAAGTCTTATTAGGAGCTAGTTTCATCTTCTTTTATCTTTTAAGTAAAAAGTTAATTGTTTATTTATTGTTTTCTGGTCTTTCTATTCATCACTTTGGCTTATGGTTATCTCATCTCAAATCTTTAAAAAAAGAAGAATTAAAGACTACGGAAGATAAAAAAGAAGTAAAAGAAAAATATAAACGTCAAGAAAATAAAGTCTTATTACTTGCCATCTTAATTCATTTAGGACTTCTAATAATCCTAAAATATTCTAGTTTTATAGGAAATAATATTAATAATTTCTTAAGTCTAATTCACTTAAATTATCAATTAAAAGTACCTCATTATATTATGCCAATTGGTATATCATTTTATACTTTAGAAGCTTTAAGTTATATTATAGATGTTAAAAATGAGACAATAGAAGCCGATGATAATCTAGGAAGATTAATGCTTTATCTTTCCTTTTTTCCTAGTATTATGGAGGGCCCTATCAGCCGTTATAAAGATACAGCAACTAAGTTATATAGTGGCGCTCCTATTAGTTATCATAATTTAACTAATGGTTACCAAAGAATTCTTTTTGGAATGTTAAAGAAAATGGTCGTAGCTGATCGTCTTAATATCATTGTAAAAAATATCTTTAGTAATTATCCCAGTTTAGGGGGAGCAATTATCTTGGCGGGAGCAATATTTTATACCATTCAACTATATATGGACTTTTCAGGAACAATCGATATTGTAATTGGCAGTGCTGAAATATTTGATGTTAAATTACCCGAGAACTTTAAACAACCGTTTTTTTCTAAAAATATTAGTGAGTTTTGGACTAGATGGCATATTAGTCTAGGAGCTTTTCTTCGTGATTATATTTTTTATCCTCTATCTTTGTCTAAACCTTTAAAGAAATTAACCGCCTGGGGACGCAAACGTTTTGGTAATTATTTTGGCCCGCTTTTAAGTGGGACATTAGCATTACTAGTTGTTTGGCTTTTAAATGGATTATGGCATGGAGCGGCTTGGAATTATATTTTCTTTGGGCTATATCATTTTACTTTAATAATTCTGGCAGATTTATTTTCTCCTTTAATTCTTAAAATTCTAAAGATATTTCACATCAATAGAAATAATTTTTTCTATCGAACATTTGAAATGTTTAAGACAACAATTTTAGTAATCTTTGGGGAATTATTCTTTCGAGCTCACGGGCTTCAAGCCGGATTACAAATGTTTAAGAAGATTTTTACGGCTTTTGACTTAACTAATTTTAAAGAAAATATTTTGAAGCTAGGTTTAGATAAATATGATTTTAGAATAATTATAGTTACTTTATTAATTGTATTTGTTGTTAGTGTTTTAAAAGAAAAACAAATTAATATTAGAGAAGCTATTAGGAAAAAGCCAGTTTATATTCGTTGGACTTTATATTACGCTTTAATATTATTTATTATTATATTTGGCGCTTATGGTGATGGTTATGTACCTGTTGATCCGCTTTATGCTAACTTTTAGGAGGTATCATGAAAAAAATATTAAAGATTGTTAGTTTTATTCTTATATTATTTTTGTTACTAATGATATGTTCTTATATTTTAAGTCCTAAAAATAATGGAATTCTTAGTACGGATAAACATATTGATAATGCGAGTGGCCCTTTAGCGGAAAAAGAAAATTCTATAGATGCTTTAGTGGTAGGAGATAGTGAATCTTTTGCTGCTATTAGTCCTTTAGAAATTTATAAAGAATATGGTTATACTATGTATGTAAGTGGTACTTCAGGTCAATATTTATATGATAGTTATAATTATCTTCTTAAAGCTCTTAGTAAACACCAATTAAAAGTGCTTATCTTAGAGACAGATGCAATATATCGTCAAATTCCCCTTAGTTATAATTTTCGTTATTGGTTGGGAGAATTCATTCCTGTATTTCATTATCATAATCGTTGGAAACAGATGACTATTAAAGATTTAAATAGTAAAATAAATTATAACTATACAGATACTTTTAAAGGCTATGACTTTAGTTTAAATATTAATCCTGCCACTAATACTAATTATATGGAATATACTGAAGCCAAAGAAAAGGTTGATAAGATAAATGAGTACTATTTAGACTTAATTAAAGATAAGTGTAAAGAAAATAATATTACGTTTATTTTACTTAGTACTCCTAGTACAGTTAATTGGAATTATCGTCGTCATAATGGTATAAAGCAATATGCTAAACGAAATAAAATTAAGTATCTAGACTTAAATATTGATAATAAAGTGCAAATTGATTGGAGTAAAGATACTAGAGATATGGGTGATCATCTAAACTATTATGGGGCTTATAAAGTTAGTGCTTATTTAGGAAAATATCTAAGTAAGTTAAAAATTCTAGAAGACCATCGTGGTAATGACTATTATTCTTCTTGGGATAGTGCTTTAAAGCCTTATCAAGATGAAGTAAAGAAAGCTAATCCATAGCAATTATTCGGAGAGTTAATAGCTCTCTTTTTCTAGTATATTCTTAAAATATAGTAATCATTATAACTAAAATAACTATAAAAATAATATATTTTAGTATGAATAAGTTATTTATGAAGTTAATTAGTACTTTATTTATTAGTAATTACTTAGTATTTATTATTCTTAATCTTAATATGTTAATATGTGGTTATAGTTTATATGAATATTTTAGGTATATTATCTTTAATCTGTGGTTTATTTTATTTCTTTTAGGAGTATATTGTTTAATAAAAGTATGATATCATATTAATAAGAGGTGATGATATATGAAAAAGTTAGTTGGATGTTTAGGTTTATTGCTATTATGTGGCTGTTCTTGGGACAGAATAGTCGAAGAGGAAAAGAAGGAAGAACTAGTTAATTACGTGGAAATTACTAAGACTAGTGATAATAAACGGGTATTTAGTAGTACTGATGAAATTACTTATAAAAGTGATAAGAAAAATATTATTGATGAACTTAAGAATGGGAATATTTCTATTGAGGAATTAATCAAGGAGTTAGAACTTTACTCGGCACTTAATGATGGTGGTACTAGTGTTTATAAAGATAAGAATGGTCTTTTTGATAAGGATATTCATGTTTATAAGTGTCATCGAATTAAGAGTTCTAATGATAATGATTATATTGAAGATTATTATATTTCTATAGATGAAAAATATACAGGTATTTGTGAGAAAAATTAATTTTAAATACATAACTAGAAATTTCTTATATATGGACCACCACATTCCCATATTTTAAATAATTGAAATAAATAATAAGTATTCATTGAAAAAAGTGGCGGTAGTGTCAGTAAAATTCAATGAATACTTAGGAGAATGTATATTTCTTAAGGAATAATATATATTATTAATGGTAGTATAGAATTTTAAAATGCAGAAAACTTGCAAATAAAAAAAAATATGTTATACTACTAGTGAAAGAACTTGATTGTTCTTAAATAAAAAAAGAGATACATTTGGCTTCTCATGTTAAGTGTTTCTCAGTCCGAATTTACGTTTGAGAAGCACCTATTCATCACTAAGATGTGTAGGTACTTCTTGTTTTTGTTTAAAAACTATTTCCTTCTGATGGAATTTATAATTTCGTCTGTGAAGACTAAAATTATTATGAGTATAATTAAATACTCCATAAGAAATTTCTTTCATAGGACCACCTCCCTCCATTTATTAATAAAATAATATATGGACCGAGAGTGAAGCACCTAACAGTCAAATGTATCTGGTTATAATAATACCATATGGTCAGATGAAAAGCTATATTAATTTTAGATAGTTAATAAAATTTTTGATTAATTGTTTTCTTAACAGAATAAGTCTACTAAAGACATATTATTCATATAGTTATTTAGGTGATAACTAATGAAAAAATGTTTATGGTTACTTATTCTTTTTTTAATACCTTTAAAAGTTATGGGAAGTTCTAGTTACATAGTAATGGACGGAGATAGTAAGAGAGTCTTAGAAGGGGATAATATTCATTTAGAGAAGTTAATTGCTAGTACTTCTAAGATTATGACTGCTTTAATAGCTATAGAAAATGGTAATCTTGATGAAGAAGTAATTGTTTCTAAAGAAGTATTAAAGGCTTATGGTTCGAATGTATATATTGAGGTAGGAGAAAAGATTACTTTAAGAGATTTATTGTATGGGTTACTTTTAAGAAGTGGGAATGATTGTGCAATAGAGATAGCTTATAAGATAAGTGGGAGTATGGAAGAGTTTGTTAGTCTTATGAATAGAAAAGCTAAAGAGTTAGGGATGGAACATACTAATTTTATTAATTCTAGTGGTCTTGAAGATGAGAATAAGGTGGGGAATACTTCGACTGCTTATGATATGGGACTTCTTATGAGTTATGCTATAGATAATGATACTTTTAGAGAAATAAGTGGTACTAAAAGACATATAGTTACTACTAACTATAAGACTTATGATTGGCATAATAAGAATAAACTTTTAAGTAGTTATAAGTATACGATAGCAGGGAAAACGGGGTTTACTAAACTAGCTAGAAGAACTTTAGTAACAGCAGCACTTAAAGATGAGAAAAGATTAGTAGTAGTGACTTTAAATGATCCTGATGACTTTAGTAATCATAAATATTTATATGAGAAGAATTTTAAAAAGTATAATAAAGTGAATTTACTGAAGAAGGGGAAGATTACGGTAGATAATAATCCTTTTTATGATAATTTATATATTGATAAAGATATAAGTATCTTACTTACTAGTGAAGAAGAAAAGAAAGTAGAAATTAATTATGAATTGGATAAGAAAGAGAATTTTCAAGATGATGAGGTTGTGGGGAAGGTTTTAATCAAATTAGATGGGAAAGTAATAGGAACAGAGACTATCTATGTAAAAAAGGATGATGATATGGCAAATGACAAAAAGAATAAGAGTTTTTGGGAGAAGTTGTTAGATATTATTATCTTTTGGAGGTAATGGTGATTAATGTTATTTGGTTGTTTCTAGTTGGAAGTGCTATTATCTATAGTATTTTAAGTGGGAAGGGTAGTGAGTTAACGCCAAGTATTTTGGCTTCTTTACATAGTGGATTTTCTTTGATTATTAATATGGCTCCAATGATTATTTTGTGGTTAGGACTTATGAAGTTAGCGGAAGATAGTGGGCTTTTAGAAAAGTTTGGAAAGTTAATAAGACCTTTTTTAACGAGGTTATTTCCTAGTTTAAAGAAGAATTCTAAAGCAATAGATTATGTAGCTTCTAATATAGCTTGTAATATGTTAGGAATGGGATCGGCGGCTACTCCTTTTGGACTTAAAGCTATGCAGGCTATGCAAGAAGAAAATAGTAATAAAGATGTGGCTAGTGAGGCTATGATTACTTTTTTAGTTTTAAATACAGCCGGAGTAACTATTATTCCAACGACAGTAATAGCACTTCGAAATGCTTATGGGAGTATAGATGCTAGTAGAATTATTTTACCTAGTATTATAGCAACTTTTATTTCTTCGCTTTGTGGGTTAACAATGGATTATTTTATTCGAAAGAAAAGATATAAAAGAAAGGACTGATTTTTCTTGAGTTTATGTATTCCTATTGTGGTCTTAGTAATAATCTTTTATAGTTATTTTAAGAAAATAGATGTTTATCAAGGTTTTTTAGAGGGGGCTTCTGAGGGAATAAAAGTAGTTTTTGAAATAGCACCGGCAATTTTAGGGATGGTATTTGCTATTAACTTGTTTGTGAGTAGTGGGGTTTTAGAGTTTTTATTAAGTCCTTTTCAGGGAATATTTAAAAGTTTTAATTTACCTAATGAGATTATAAGTATGGCTCTTTTAAGACCAGTTTCTGGTAATGCTTCTTTAGCAATAATGAATAATATTTTTTACCAGTATGGAGTAGATTCGTTTTATGGTTTTTTAGCTAGTGTATTACAGGGGTGTACGGACACAACGATTTATGTTTTAGCCCTATATTTTGGCAGTGTTAAAATTAGTAAGAGTAGGTATGCTTTGAAGGTAGGGTTGTTTGCTGATTTTTGGGGGATTATGGCGGCGTTTATTTTATGTAATCTTTTGTTTTAGGATTAAAAAATATGCAAAATTTTTGGGAAAAATTCTTAGATTATGTTGACTTGGAGGATAAAAAATGATAAATTATAAATACCTTGAGAAAAGTGTAAACCTTTTTTGAAGGAAGTAAACAATTTTTGTTGACAAATAAGTGATAAAATGGTATATTTTGAAATGTATGTACGGACGCTTAGCTCAGTTGGTTAGAGCACCTGCCTTACAAGCAGGGGGTCATAGGTTCGAGT
>ERZ779643.546-NODE-546-length-30978-cov-2.934967_pt1 | contig 30978 bp, 23 predicted proteins | sample MGYA00511564_ERZ779643 | MGnify/ENA primary metagenome ERZ779643 (study PRJEB29588, sample SAMEA2147114) | human gut metagenome | biome: human gut; feature: human-associated habitat; material: faeces | place: Denmark | collected 2008/2010 ... | reverse complement strand
CGAAAACCTTTATATCGAGCGCATAACTCAAGCAAAAGCTTCTCGCACAGCTTTGGGCTATGACAACTGTTATCGCGCGATCTTTGCCGAAGCGGACAACCTGCCTGCGCTGATAGTTGACAAATACGACGATTATCTCGTGTGCCAGTTTTTGTCGCTTGGTATCGACAAACAAAAGGACACAATCGTTGACAGCCTTGTCAAAGTATTTGCCCCCAAAGGTATATACGAACGCAGCGACGTTGCCGTCCGCCAAAAAGAAGGACTTGAAGAGCGCACGGGCGTTTTGTACGGCGAAGTTCCCGACAAAATCGTCGCAGACGAAAACGGACTGAAAATGTACGTCGACGTGAAAAACGGACAAGAAATTCGACGTTGAATTGTCCTCCAAAAACGCACCCGAATTAACGCGCGAGCAACCCGGCGGCGGGCAACCCGGTGGCGAACAATCCGAAAAGACGGGACTTTCGGGCGGACAGATTGCAGGAATCGTAATCGGTTCGGTGCTGCTTGCGGGAATCGGCGGATTTGCAATCTTCTGGTTTGCAGTCAAGAAAAAGAAGTTCGCCGACCTGATTGCATTGTTTAAGAAGAAATAACCGGCATTAAACAATAGGCATTAAACAATCACCCCTTGCCTTTCGGGGCAAGGGGAAAGCAAACGGAGATAACAATAAGAAAAAATCAAGAAATGTCTTAATAACGTTTCAGCGACGCATGTAATGGTTGATATTACGTTAGCGGAATAATCAAAGACAGCAATGAGCCGTTCGGTTTCCGAGCGGCTCAAATTGTAAAATAGGGGTATGATGCTTTATCTTATCGTTGGGTGGTGCTTTAATTGCACAAAATCAGCAATATGAGTTTTTTATAAATTCTTTGAATTTATAGGCACAGTTTAGTAGCAAAAAATTCTCGAAGAAAAAATAATACGAACTCATTATCTGAGTTCGTATTATTGTCATTTGGTGACCTTATCGAGGTTCGTAGGCAGCGCGGTTGGCGACTGCCGTAATAGTGGAACGAGCGAATTTATCCGCATAGTGAAACGTCAGTCGGGTGTCCCGAGTTCGGCACGCAAGGCGTGAGGATATGAAATATCCAAATCTTGGTAGAATAGAAAAAACCCGACTGCAATAGTCGGGTTTTGTGATGAACAAAATGACGCATCATTTGAATTGAAGTGTAATTTTAACGAAAAACTATGTTATTTGCTCTGAGTTTCTTGTTTGAGAAGAGTTGCATAGCGGAGCATTTGCTTGCGCGAGGACACGCCGAGTTTGCCTAAAATGTTGTGGTTGTGATATTTGAGCGTGCCTTGTTGTATGTGGCAAATTTCCATAATTTCGTTTGCGGATTTGCCTTCGAGATACAAGCCGAAGATTTGTTTTTCGGTTTTGGTGAGGGTTTTCAGTCCCGTTTTGAACATCTCATAGTCGTCGGGAGATACCTCGTTTTTACGAGAGTAGGCAAGACGGTCGATGTCCGCTTGTTTTTGTTCGAGAGAAAAACCTTGTTCGTTGCATTGTGTGCGGAGTTTTTCGGTTTCCTCATCTTTGATTCTATCCTGTTCGGCAAGAAATGCAAAAAGGTCGTCTATTTCGACAAATTCCGACTCGGCGTTCTTGTGTTCTTGTTTCTGGATTTGCTCTATGCCCTTGAGAAGCGGACGCAAGAAACGTTTGCTGAAAAACACGCATACTGCAACGGTCATGCCGACAAGCAGCAACACTAGCAGTACCACCGAAATGACGTTGTTTGCAACGTTAATGTCGTATTCTTCCTTGGGATAGGACACGATAAGCACGTATTCGTCGCCGCAAATAGTGGCAAATTGCGTCTTGGAAACGAAAGAGGAATTGCCGTCGCGCGAATGCAAAGCGGTAAGTCCGCCGCCCATATCCTCAACGGTAAGTTCTCCCTGCGGAGGAAGATAGTAGCCGCCGTACACGCCTGCCGAAAATCCGTTGACGGTGTTGTACGTGCCGCCGTTTTTGGGGAAGAACATGCAGGTGAGGTGTTCGAGCTGTGTCGATTGTGCAAAATACTTTTTGAAGTAGTTTTCGGAGATTTCAAAGCCGCACACGCCGTAGACTTTATTGTTGTCACCGACGATTGGCACAACAAAGTTCATTGTGCGTTCGCTGGTGCCGTAAAGCCTTGAAATTTGCGTCAGACGCGGAGTTTTTTCGGCGGATTCTAACAGTGCAATCACCTTGTCGCCGTCGGGTAGATTGGATAGATTGAATTCAAGACGCCATTGCCGATGAGGCATGACGCCACGGTTGCGTCCTATGTCTGAAATGCCGCGGTAGAGGAGCAACGTCTCGTCGGTTTCGTCGAGAGAAGCGCGCTGGAAGTACATACCCGTTTTGGAGTGTTCCGCGCCGTCGATATGTGTGTTGACGGTGGCATTGAGTATCAAAAACGCGCCTGAACAGTCGGTTTTCATCAACTCTATGCCCAGTTTATCGAACAGTATATTTTGAAGCGCGGCAATGCGCGTCGAATCGTCGTTCAAGTCGTCAAATTCAATGCCCTCGGAGGCGAGATATGCGTCTGTTTTCTGGGCAACTGAGTAGGAAAGCGAGTTGCCCATTCTTGTCATATCTTCAAAGTATTTGGACACTTGACGCTCGTAAGTGCGCATCTGGAATGCAAGATTGTTTTCAACGCTTTCCTTTGCCGTGGAGAAGTGCCCGAAGAAGAACAGACCGCACCCCAAAAACGACAAAACGATAACCGCAAGCGCAAGCATGTACCAGAACAGTTTGTGCTTCATGGACGATTTTTTTGGTTTTATGATTTTCGGAGTGTTCATATATTGCTGTCGGTTTATGACGAAAAGCGTCGATTTCAAAACAAAAACGCGGGTTTTGCGTGTTTGATATTATTATGCCGTTTTTTGTGCGACGATTAAGCGGCGGGGATGGAGAGGAACATGTCAACGAGTTGGTCGGTGATTTCCTCTTCGGTTTTGCCGTTTTCGTACATCGAGGGCAGCTCCTTGTGCAGTGCGCGAATTTTGGAATAGAGCGTGTATGTGTTTGGAAAGTAGCCTGCCATCGACGGCTCGGATAGGAAGGTGCAGGATTCCACGGTGGACTTCAAGGCGGCGTAAGTGTTTCTGAAAGCCTCCGTCTTGAAAGTGTAAGATTCCAACTTGTCGAATGCGCCGTTTTTGACCGGCATATAACCTGTTTGAGCGACGAAGTCAAGGTTGCGTTTTTCCTCGGTGAACCATTTTGCAAAGGCAGTGGCAGCCTCGGCTTTTTGAGGCGTGGTCTTGTAGGCGCAAAGCCCTACGCCTGCTTGTGTAGCATACTTTTTGCCACTCGAAGTCGGCACGGGCAGGACTTTGAGGTTGGTCGGCTCTTGGGTGTTGTCGGGGTATGTGATTGTGTCGTTGTAGTAGAGCACGGCGGCGGAGGATGATATACCAGCGATGGTTTGTCCCGTCATAACCTGAGTGTTTGAGTACAGGTCGGACACGACTATATGACCTTTGGCGATTGCCGAGGCAAACTTTTTGTAAGAGGCAATCAAGGTGACGTTTTGCTTGTACCAGTCGTTTTGGTAGAAATCGACTGCGCCGTGGCTTATTGCGTCAAGCTCGACGGAGCGCATGAGATAGTCGAGGGCGCAGAATGGCTTTCCGCCGGAATAGTTGTAATATTTTTCGGCAACGGAGAAGAAACCGTCCCATGTTGCGAGGTTGGCGTAGGTCACGTTTTGTTCTTTTGCGAATTTGTCGAACGCGCCGCCTGCCAAAAAGAGCAGGTGGGTGGACTTTGACACGGGAAGCACCGAGAGCGAGTTGTCAACCATGCCGTCGGATACAAATTCGCCAATGAAATCCGAAAGTTCGCTTGCCGAAAAAACGTCCTGCCAGTCGAGCAAGTTGTTTGCGCCAAGTTCTTGCGCATTTGAGTTGTGGCAGAAGAACAGGTCGGGCATCGCTGGTACGCCGGCGACTCCGTTTTGAGCATTGACGAGTTTTTGCCCGATTTGCGATGCATTGGACATGAGAGTAACGTTGACTATGATGCCCTTTTCCTTGCCGACGGTGCGGTTGAAATCCTCAACGTATCTGTTCATTGGCGAATCCGCTTGCTCGCCGTAGACGTGCCACATCGTGAGCGTGACCGGCTTTTGAGGATTGAGCAACGTTTCTTGCCTATCGCACCCGAAAAGCAAAAGCGCAAGCATACAAATAAAAACGATTATCGGCAAAGTTTTTGTCATAAAGAGATTCCTTGTTTTGCGAAGCAATCCGCAGGAAGTGCACGACAAAAAAATTTGAAAAAATCCAAACTTTTTTGAATTTTCCCTACCTTTTGGGGGTTTGGGTAGGGGACACGCGACACTTTAACCCATATAATTTTGATGATGATATAGTGTTGATATATTTAAGACAATATATCCTATACCTTTATTGTATAAATCACTATACCATAACAATGAGAAATTTTCAAGAATTGACGATAAAAATTTCTCGGCAAACCGAGGGCGAACCTCGCCCTAAAACAATATCGAAGGAAGGAACCTAATATGAAACAAACATTGACAAAAACAAGACTATCGATGACGCTTCTTGTGGTATGTTTTGTGCTTATGCTCGGCATTGTATTTGCAAGCACGACTTTTGCAGCATATGCGGTAGGAGAAGACGGAACAGCGCCGACAATCGTCAAAACAGGCGGTCTTGACGTTGATAGAAAAAACCATATGGGCACTCTCCCTAATGCATTAAAGGGCGTAGAATACAAGGCGAAAGACGGTAGCAACTACAAAATTGAGGCTACTGGAACAGAACCGTTCACTTTTAGTGCGAATAAATCGGAAGAAGGCTACGGCTGTATATGAAGATAAGTCTTCGGGCGGTGGCGAAATCACCCCGCCTGCCAAAAAGGACGGACTTTCGGGCGGACAAATTGCAGGTATCGTAATCGGAACGTTGCTGTTTGCAGGAATCGGCGGATTTGCAATCTTCTGGTTTGCGATCAAGAAAAAGAACTTCAAAGACCTCGGCGAGGCTTTCAAGCGCATGGGCGAGGCATTTAAGCGCAAGTGCGAGGAGTTGAAGAACAAGAGCAAAAAGAATAAAGACTGACAAAATCGGCACTTTATGTGCCGTATTTTGCCTTGAAAAGTACGCATTTTGCAATAATGCAAAATTGATTTCACATCGCCAATCCCAAACGCGATTTGAAATATATGAATCAAAAACAATCTAATCAAAAGGAGAAAACCATGAAAAGAAAATCACTGTTCACTATTTTGGCGATAGCGTTGATGCTTGTTTTATCGCTCTCGGTGCTTACCGCTTGCAACAAAAATAAACACGAGTTTTCAAGCGAATGGAAAAATGACGAAACAAGCCACTGGCACGAATGTATGACAAAAAAACACTCGGACGTGGCGGACAAAGCCGACCATACTTTCAACGAGGGCGTTGTCACAACTCCCGCAACCGAAACAACCGAGGGCGTGTTGACGCTCACTTGTACGGTGTGCGGTTTTCAAAAAACAAAGCCCATAGACAAGCTCGAGCATGTGCATACTTTCGATATGACGAAGTGGAGCTATGACAACGACAAACACTGGCATCCCGCAACATGCGCGCATACCGACTTGAAAAAAGACGAAGCAGAGCATGCATGGAACGAGGGCGTCATCACCAAACCCGCCGACTACGGCGTTGCGGGCGAAAAAATCTTCACTTGCACAACTTGTTCTGCAACAAGAAAGGAAACAATCCCCGCAACCACGCCAAAGTACAATACGCTCACGTTTGACGGCGGTTTGGAACTTAGCAAAACCTACGACGGAACGCCTGTCGTGCTAAACCCTGAAAACGTCCACTTCAACGGCAACGGCGCACTTACAATCGAATATAAACTCGAGGACGAGGACGACAGCACATACACCACAACCGCACCCACGGACGCAGGCGAGTATATTGTGCGTGCAAGAGTCGCCGGCACGGCAGAGTGGTATGGAATTTCAAACACCAAATCGTTTACGATAATGCATCGCATTCTCACACTGAGCGAAAGCGTGTATTCTAGAAAAATCGACCAAACCCTCGAAAGCGGCAAGTTCGGTTTGGAGTGCAAAAACGTACAAGAAGAAACCAACAACACCCTGACTTGGGTTACCGTTGAAGTGCCCGCACAATACCGCACGGTGGGCATTCACAATATGCGCGTGGGCGAGTTGATTGTCGACAACCCCAACTATATGTTCGCAATCGCCGACGAATCGAACGAGGTCAGACTCACCGTTTGGGACGCTCCCGAATTTTATGCCGGCGTTCAGGAAACTTTCTATATTACAGGCAGAGGAACTGTTTTGAAGGTTCAAATTGCCAACGGCACCGTGAATGTAGGCGACCAACTCCACATCAACGAGCTTGGCAAGGTTTTCACCGTGACGGCGATTGAAAAGAACAGTCAAGCGGTTGAAACGGCAACCGCAGGCGACACGGTAGCCTTGCTTACAAAAGACATAACCAAAGAAGACAAAAATGAGGTTAAGCTCGGATATACGATTACAAAACTCGACACCGTGGCTTCGTATGACAAATTTACCGCAACTATCAGAGTGCTGGAAACGAAACCTAGCCCCCTGCAAAACAATTACAAACCCAACGCACGCTTTATCTTTATCGAAGGCATCGGCGACATACAGTCCACGATTACACTCCCGACAAGTTTCGGTATGCTTATGCCCGGCTACACGCTTGCAGGCGTCACCGTTGATTTCGGCAGCGCAAAAGTCCCCGCTTTCGTAGGACGTAGATTCTTGCTCATCGAGGGCGGCAAAGCCGTTGCAGAGGGCGTAGTCACCGACGTTGCTCCCAAGACGAGAGTAAACTGCACGGTGAGCGAGCCCACAGGCAAAACAGCGGTCATCGAACCCATCCAGGGCGGCGAAAAAACCTTTGCGCTCAACTTGAACAGAAGCACCGTGATCGAAGACCTCGTTGATAGCGAGGCAATCGACTTGGTTGTCAAGTACAACGGCGTGATTGTGGGCAGTTACAAGCGCACGGGCATTGGCGTTGGCAACGGCGATTTGGCGCACGTTGAAAACGGCGGCACGTTGAAAGGCTCGTACATCAACATCAATTTGGAAAAGGGCGTTTCGGGACTCACCGACGCCGACGGCAACTGGATTTGCGACCAAGCAAACGTGACTTTCGACGTTTCTGCAAAACAAACCCAACAAGTCAACAACCTTCAAGCAGGCAGCGTAACGTTGTGTCTGTTGACGGAACAACTTATAAAGCAACTCTTGAAGATAATGGGACTTATTACGGAACTCCTGCCGGCGAATATGTGGTTGAGGTTGTGTATAATAATAGAACGCTATACAGTGAGCCGTTCACCGTGGACTACACCGAAAAGAAAGCAACCATAGATAGCGTAACTATTTTCGGTGAGCAAGGCGAAGCGATTGCAAACACGGATATTACCGTTACTCTTACGGGATATACGTTTGAAACCGCTCTTTCGGGAGACTGGATAACAAATCTTCCCGATGGACTTGTTCAGTCTGTTACGAGAATAAGCGACACCGAGGCGAAAATCACCGTCAGCGGTACGCCTACTGCTCTTAGCGACCAGTTTGTAGAAATCACGATTCCAAAGGCAAATATCACGGGACTTGCAAGCGATTTGACTGCCGAAAGCAATTCGGACGCAAAATTTAATATCGTTGCTACGCTTACAGAAATTGCCATTCCGAAAGCAAAAACGAATCTAACTTATACGGCAGGAAGTCAAATAGGCGTGGAAGGTGGCGTCGGCTATACGCTAACAGGAAATAGCGGCGTTGACGCAAAAACTTATACCGCAATCGCAAAATTAGAGAGCGGATATAAGTGGAACGACGGCACGATAACCGACAAGGAAATCTCTTGGAGCATAGGTAAGAGAAACCCTATTGTAAGCGATTTTAACTTCTATGAACCGAGCAACCTTACGTATGACGGCAATGCCAAAACCGCAACCGTTAGTTTGATTGCCCACTATGGTGACGAAACAGGCTTTGCTATAATGGTTAAGTACAAAAAAGGCGGAGTGATTGTTTCAGATGTAAAAGACGCAGGCGAATATGAAGTGTATATCGACACAACCGCAACGGCGAACTTCAACGCGGCAACCGATATTCACGACGTTTCGTGGAAATTTACAATCGCAAAGGCGGAGCAATCTGCACCGGCTGCTTCGTTGTTCACAACCGTTGCTCCGACTGCAACGACCACAACGGACGGCAAAATAACAGGCATAACCGCCCAAATGGAATACCGCAAAGTAGGCGATTCTGCTTGGACTATGGGAACAGATAGCGACGTTACAGGGCTTTCGTCCGGTAGATATCAAATAAGGTTTAAGGAAACGGACAACTACAATGCAGGAGAAGTTGTCGAAGTGCAAGTTCCTGAAAGCGGCGTTTCTTCATACAATCTTACCGTAATAGGCGGAACAGGCGAAGGTGTGTTTATTCAAGGCGCAAGCGTAACTATCACCGCAAACGCCCCTGCAACCGGAAAGAGATTTTCGGGTTGGACGATTGAGGGAATAAGCGGTCTTGATACAACTAAAACAAGCCTTACCTTTAATATGCCTGCCGGCAACGTAACGGCAACCGCAAATTACGAAGATATCGAGTACACTATTACCGTAAATGGCGGAACGGGTGGAGGAACGTATAAACAAGGCGATGAAGTAACCGTAACGGCAGAAGATAAAGAAGGCAAAGAGTTCGTAGGTTGGCAGGACGAAAGAGGAAAAATCGTCAGCACCGAAAAGAGTTATAAATTTACAGTATCGGAAGAAAAAACCCTTACGGCTGTATATGAAGATAAGTCTTCGGGCGGTGGCGAAATCACCCCACCCGCTAAAAAGGACGGACTTTCGGGCGGACAAATTGCAGGTATTGTAATCGGTTCGGTAGCGGTCGCAGGAATCGGCGGATTTGCAATCTTCTGGTTTGCAGTCAAGAAAAAGACTTTTGCGGACTTGGGCATAGCTTTGAAGAAAGGTTTTACGGCAATCGGCAACTTCTTCAAAAATCTCGGAGCAAAAATCAAAGCACTATTTACCAAAAAGAAATAAGATGATATAATAACAACGAGCCGTTCATAGTAAATGCGGACGGCTTCGACAGGTATATCGGCTTTTGCCGAACTGTCTACTCATAGGAGTATTTATGAAAGCAATAAAAGGACTTATTATTACGCTTATCGTCATTGTTGCGCTTGCGGGTGTAACGATCATCGGCGGATATATTTACGTTCGTTCGACCTACGGAATCGATCTGTTCAGAACCGCAGGTCAACTCAAAACGCTGTCGCAAACACCCGACGAAAAAACTCTTTGCCCCAATGCGTTTTCCGCAAACGATATGGCGGACGTCAAGACGGCTATGGACAAAAACCTAAACGGACTCATCTCGTATAACGAGGGGGAAGGGTACGAGGGCTACAAGGTGGACTTTTCCGCAATAACGTCCCCGATGCCGTTTGCGGACGAGATCGTGTTTTCATCCAAGCAGGCAGGCGCACTAGCTCAAACCATTTTCTTCGGTCAAACGGGCGGTGTGGTCAAAATCGGTGAAAAAGAATTGTCCGTAAGGCTCGTACAAATGGATTTTGCAAACGTTTCCGAGAACGGCAGCGCGGACTTCAACGTGGTGGCAAAAGTCAATCTTAAACCGTTTAAGGACGAAATGAACGACTTTCCGTTCTCGCTTTTCAAAAAGTACGTGCCGGACGAACTCTACGTGTCTTCAACCGTGAGAGTGGAAAAGACCGACGATAAAATGGGCTACTCCGTCGCGCATAAGGAACTCAAACTCAACAATCTTTCGGCGGACGCGGATGCCGTTCACGATGCTGGATATGGTGGAGCTGATGCCGCCCCACACGCTCGACGCCGTGCTCAAAATCGGCAGCGCGGAAAATATGAATTTGCAAATCGGCACGACGGCAATCAACGCTTTGATCGGCAACTCCGACAACGCAGGCTTTGCCTATTCGCTGCAAGCCCTCGGCAAAACCACTTTCAAATTCACCTCCGCCGACGGCGGCAGCATAGTCATTGCTTGATTTTCAGAGCATATCTTGCCTCGCTTTATAAGGCGGATTTAACATATGAGTGTACAATATGATTAGATTTTCTTTTAGTACAACAAAAAAACGATTGCGTGATAGGCAATCGTTTTTTTGTTATTTGAATGATTGATTTATTCGGCGTATTTGAGGGATTGTTCGTATTCTTCAATCAAGCCGAGGAAGTATGCGTCGTAGTCTTCGGGGGCGACTTCGGAATAGTTGAACCAGCACAATTGTTCTTCGACGTCAACGACCTCGCCGCTTACGGTCACTTGGACGGGGCGGGTGGGAAGTCCGCTCGTAAGGTCGTATTCGACGTCGCCGATGGTCATTTTGACGGGTTTATTCGTTTCTTGGTCGCGAGTGAAGGACACTGCAATGTTCTTTTCGACGACAGGCATTTTGTCCTCTTTCAACGCATAATAGAGTGTTGCGGTGCATTTTGCGGAATCGACAGCGTAGTATTTGTAAATGTATTTGCTAAAATTCTTTTGCAAGTTGTTTGTGATTTCCGCATAATACGTCGAGTTGTATTGATACAAATCATAGTCGAACACGGGCAATTCGCCGTAGGCTTCCTTCACTGTCGAAAGGTCGGTTTTGTCGCTTACCTTGTTGAACCGGACGTCGTACGCGTCAATGATTTTGCTTGCGGACGGCCAGCGCGAAATCAGTGCGATTCTATCTCTCGAATCGACGTTGAAAGTCTTGCTGTTTACGCCTTCGCCGAGGATATAGCTTATCAACGTAACTTGGTTTTCGTCGTTCAAAGTGTATTTGAGTTTGACTTTTCGCGCGGAGAGCGGAGTGTCGTTGTCCTTGTATATGTAGTAACCGTAATCTTCGCCAGTGAGGACGATATACGCTTCTCGTCCGTACGTTGCAATGTTGTCAACGGTTTCCTGTTCGTACTGGGTGCGAGTGTCGACGACAAGTTTGTACGTGCCGACTATATTTTCCATCTTGTCGGGGTTACAGGCGACCAAAACGGTTGAGAACGTCAAGGCGATTATAAGAATCCCGACAAGCAGCAATGCTTTCTTTTTCATAATAAACCTCCGATTTATCCTTTATATTTTATCATATAGGACGTAAATGTCAACTTTGTGCATTTTCGCTCAAGTTTTGCGGACAAAAATCGAATACGATTGTACAAAAAAATCGTTTGCATCTTGTCAAAGCGCAGAATGGATATTATAATATCAATATCTCATACGCAGGAGAAAAGTTATGTTGCTTACAACAATGATTATTCGCACTCTTCTTTGCAGGCCGAAAGAAATCGACGCAGGGGAGTACAAAGCAAGAGAGTTCGACAAAGATCTCATAGCGCGCCATCTTTCGGAGGCAGTCCAAATCCCGACTGTGTCTATGGTCGGCGAATTTGAGGGCGTAGATCAGCCTTTTTACGATTATCACGCTTGGCTTGAGAAAACTTATCCGCTCGTTCACAAGACGGCTCAAAAAACCGTTATAAACAATTACAGCCTTGTTTATCGTTTCAAAGGCAAAGATTCGTCTTTGCTTCCAGGCGCGTTTTTGGCACACCAAGACGTCGTACCAGCTCCCAAAGAGGGCTGGGATTACGAACCGTTCGGCGGCACGATAGACGACGGATTCATTTGGGGACGCGGAACGCAGGATATGAAAGGTACGATGATTTCCCTTCTCGAAGCAACGGAAAAATTGCTCTCGGAAGGGTGGCAACCTCAGCGTGACGTGTATTTCTGCTTCGGCCATGACGAAGAGGCTTGGACGGAAGAGGGCGCGGCACATATCTGCGATTGGTTTAAACGGCAAAATATCCGCCTCGAATACATAGTTGACGAGGGCGGAACGATTATCGACGGCAAAATGATAGGCGAGGACAAGCTTTTCGGTCTTATCGCAACGTGTGAAAAGGGCAATATGAACATGACGCTCACCGTCGAGAAAGCGGGCGGTCACGCATCCAATCCCTCAAAACCGTCTGCGGCGGCTATCATGGGCAAGGCACTCGTAAAACTCGACAAGCATCCCATGCCTAGCAAGTGGACGCCTGCGACAAAGCAAACGTTCAAGCTCATCGCTCCTCACGCCAAATTCCCGTTTAGATTCATACTCGTCAACAGAGATATTTTGAGCCCGCTGCTCAAATTCGTGTTCAAAAAAATACCGCTTACAAACTCGCTCATTTCAACGACGTTTGCGCAAACAATGTTGCACGGAAGCGACGCGGAAAACGTAATTCCGCCCAAGGTTACGGCAAATATAAACACGCGTATCATCACGGGCGTGAGCAGCGACGAAGTACTTGAATACACTCAAAAACTTCTCGGCAAAAACGTCAAGGTGGAAAGGCACGGCAAGGGCACGGAAGCGACCGCCGTTTCGCCCATCGACGTCAAACCGTGGCACGATCTCAACGTCGCAATCAAGCAAATATTCCCGACGATGGTCACCGCTCCGTATATGTTTATCGCAAACAGCGACAGCCGCTATTACGGCGACGTGTGCGACAACATCTACCGTTTTACGCCCTTCCTTATGACGCTCGACGATCAAAAACGCATCCACGCAATCAACGAGCGCGTGAGCATCGACGCAATGGAAACCGCAACGAAGTTCTTTGCACAATGTCTTGAAGTGATGAACAAGTAATTTTGTTGCATCTAATGCACCGAATTTTCAAAAAACAGTCGCAATAAACGGCTGTTTTTTATCTAAATTATCGAAATCGAGTTGATTTTTGAATATAATGTGATATAATCATTGCACCAAGGCGGTTTTGATTGTCCGCTTTCGGGGGTGTTCTGGATTCGACATTCGGTCTGATACGGGATAAGCACGTCGTAGGCTCGGCTACGTTAAAACGGAACGTTAAAATTAAACGCAAAAAACAATCAAAAGAGCTCCTCTATGGAGTTCGCTCTTGCTGCGTAATTTAGTCAGCACGTCGACCTGAGGTTTTCTGTTCCCTCAGCAATCGGCGTCAGAAAAACAGACAACGCAATCCGATTTCTCGGTAGGATTGTTGTTATCACGAGATCATCGAAGCAAGGTTTGTAGGTGAACCGAAGCAAGAAAAATTTTAATCACCAACTAAACGTGTAGAAAGTGCCGAGGACGGTCGGGTGGACCGGGGTTCAAATCCCCGCATCTCCACCACAAAAAAGACAAGTTGAACCCTGTTCGACTTGTTTTTTTATATCGTCGAAGCGGGGATTTATTGCGATTTTGAAAAATCGCAACACGGCATTGCCGTGTGAACCCCTTCGGCTGCACGCGATTGACCTTCGGTAACAATCGCTGATGAGCAAGTCTCGGCAGACCGCAAGCAAAGAGAGATGCAAGCGCACAGCATTTGCAGAAATCGTGCGCAGCGGACATAGCAAACAAATAGGACACGCAGTGTCAAGTGCAAAGCACGAGGTGCGACAGCACCATTTGTTTTGCACAGACCGCACCACAAAAAGATAAGCACGAACTTTGTTCGTGTTTTTTCTTTTTTTGCGGACACCGAACTTGAACTCCCCCTGCAAATTGTTCAATTTGCAGGCAACAATGCTTGCATTGTTGGGACGGACACCGTCCGTTGCACAGCGATTGGATCTATGATTCAATCGCTGTTGGGTGTATTTGAAATGCAAAAGCCTCGCAAATGCGAGGCTTTTGTTTGACTCTGAAACAATCAAATTGTCATTTCAAATGCCAATTATTCAGCTGCTTTCAAAGTGCAAGCATAACCGATAAATTGAGTTTTGCCAATGTTTTTGGCATTATCACCGGTGACAAAAGACACTTTGCTCAATGCCATAGTGTCGCCAACAGTATCCTTGCTTGTATTCAAGTAAGTACCAAAGAAGAACGTATCTTTACCAATTACGCATGTGAATGATTTGATTGTTTCATTCCATGTCCACTCGCCTGCTGCTTCGTCGAGTTTTATGTTGTTAAAAGTCCCATTCTTGTAGCCCACAAGGTATTTGTCACCAATCTTCAAAGTATAGGTGTTTTCTTTGTCTGCAACAGCTTCGACAACAATATCTGCAGCCTTTGTAGGATCAGCTGTTGTCAAGAGTGCACCCTTGCTGTTTACAGCACCTGTTGCATACAACACGCCACCGCCTTCAACGGTTGTGTCCATATAGAACTTATATGTGCCGGCTGTCATTGTGGTGACCTTTTCAGGAGCATATTGATATTGCTTGGTCGACGTAGTTTTGACAGAAATCTTGGTTGCGCCGCTTGCTTTCACAGCGTACACGCCATCGGTTGCCTTTACTTCTTTGCCATTGACATTGACCTTTACAAGTCTATACTCATTTGCAACTTGAACCGTGAAAGTAATATTTTGTCCGTCAAACGTTTTGTCTGTACTCAACGTTACTGTTGCACTGTCTTTGTTGCTTACTTGGTATGTTACAGCATTCTCGGTAAGAGGAACAAACTCAATGTTTGCCAAGAATGAAGGGAACGAACTGCTGACATATGAGACATTGCTCAAGCTAAGTGTTGTAAAATCGTTATAAGTTCCGAAGTAATAAGTATTCTCGGTTTCACCGACTTTGATCTTAGTTGAGAAGCAGTTATTTTTAGAATCCCAGTTCCACACAACTGCATTTTCTTTGACAAGAGTGATGTATGCAGTATCTACATTATCTTTGTTTTTGTCAATTTTATAAGAGATATAGCTCTTTACATCTTTGTTGACAAAGTACACACGATAACCTTCACCTTCTTTTTCAACATAAATCTTGTCAGCTTTTGTATAATCATCAGTTGTTGTCAAGAAGTTGCCGTCCAATTTGTTGATTGCATACAGTGTCTTTCCAAGTTTCTTTTGATTTGTTGCCAAATAGTAACCTTTGCCCTCTTCAAACGGAGCATTGACAGCAACTGCACCCTTGCCTGCTTTAACAGTGACGATGTAGTTCTTGCTTCTCGTTGCGCCATTGTAAGTGAGAGTTGCTTTGACGGAAGTGAGAACGTCGTTTTCTGTCAAGGTCGGGATCAACTGACCGTTTTTGATTGCAAGCACATTTTTGCCTGACTCGACTTCCCATTCGATTGTTGCGCCTTCAACAGTCGGGAGATCCGTAACTGCTTTGATGCTTTCGGGAACTTCGAGATCTTCGAGCATGGATGCTGCGGTCGGGATCAAGGATTCGACAGAAAGGAATTGAACGGACTCGAATTCACCGCTCTTGTAAGTTGCAAGGATGGTTGCCGTTTCGGGGTTGCCCGGTGTTACCGTCATCTTGCCGCCGTCGAGGACGATAGCGTTGGATTTGCCGACGATTTCGTAAGAAATTTCAACGCCGTCAACTGCCGTTTCGAGAGCAAACTCTTTTTGCGTTGTGATACGCACGGTTTTGCCCGCTGCTGTGTTGATGCCGTCTGCAACGAGTTTTTCATTGACTTTTGCGATTGCGGCTGCAACTTTCTTGCCTGCGTACACTGTGTCTGCTGCGTCTTCTTCTTGACCGCTTGCAGTCACTGCGGATGCGCTCAACGGCATGATTTGCCAACCTTTATAGTTGGACAAAATACCGGTTACGTTGACCATTGAGCCAACGGGATAAGTTGTCGTCAAAGCATTGATTGCAGTCCAAGTTGCGTCGTCTGCTTTCGTTGCGTATGCGCCTTCCATATATTTGCTCACGCGGACTTGCACTTTTGCGCCGCCCTTTTCGAGCGTCAACAATGTGTAGTTTGCACCTGCTTGCTTGTCTGCGTCTGCTGCAACCTTCGTAACTTTCCAGTTGGTGAGCGAAACAAGGCGAGATTCATGATAAACGGTTGCGGGCAAGTTGCCGATGACTTCTTGATCGATTGCTTTGACGTGTGCGTTTACGTCGATGGGTGTGACGTCGTCGTCAACAACGAGTTTGCCGCCTGCGTTGGTTTCCACCAGACCGTTATAGTTTGTGTTGGTTGTGCCGGTGACGGTGATGTGTACGCCGGGAGCCAATTTCGCAGCATGTTCATCGGTGGTTTTGACTCTGTATAGATAGTAGCCCGCCGTGAAATCGTCGTTGACCATGTAGAGTGTGACGTTATTATAGCTGGAGCTGTAAGCCGTGCCGATCAAAACGACGTAACCGCTCATATCGATGGAAACGCCGGTGTTGGTGTACCAGTAGTTGACAAGTTCAAGTCCTTCCATGGTCTTGTAGACGGTCATACGATAGGATTGAGATGCGCTCACTCCGTTGTAGGTGAAAGTTGCCTTGACTTTGACGGGAGTTTGGTTGCCTTGAGGTGTAACTTGCAACGTTTTGCCGTTGTTGATGACCTTGATGTAAAGCTCATAGTCTTCGTCAACCGACCATGCGATAGTTGCGGTTTTGCCTTTGTAAGCAAACTCTGTTTCCAAATCGAAGTTGTCAACGACCGTTGCCTTGTCCTTGGGGAACACGTAGCTGTTCATAAAATCGTAAACGTCAAGCGCTTTGACTCTTACGGTGTAGGATTTGCTCGATTTTTTGACGGTTACTGTCAAATTGACGTCAACCAAGCCCGTTTCGGGAAGGGTGACTTTTGCAAGCCAATCGGATTCGCGTTTTTCCAATTGGATTGCGGTGCCTTCGGATTTCCATTCCGCCGCTTCACCGCCGATTGTTGCGGGAAGAGTGAAATCATCGGTAACGGTTGTGCCGTCCATGTCGAAAATGTAACTGTCAAGCACGTTGGTGTCGTTCTTGTCGTTGCAAGCAGCCAACGTGACGCAGCACAATACCATAACTATAGCCAAGACCGCTATGATATTTCTTTTCATCTCCATTTCTCCTTTAATATTATTATTTAACGGTTATATCCGATATATTCGGAATAACGATTGTTCCTGATTTATCAACAAGTTGATAACCTCTTACGCTAAATTTTTTGCCAACCGCAAACTGATTTATATAGCTGTCCGAAACTTTCACTTGATAGGTAAATTCAACCGCGTCTTCGGCTCCGTCTTCCGTACGTTTTTGAGTCGAACCGAGGATTGTAAGCACGCCGTTTTCAATCGACGAACTCTTCACCGTCACGTCCGTGTACAAAGTTTTGCTGTATTGAGCAATATACTCTACCGTCGAATCAAACGTCAGATAGTAGTTTGCTTGCACCAAACGGCAGCCTTCGTATCCGGGATTCGAATTGCCTATGCTTTCGCCGTAAAGGCTGTTGTACACAAGCCCCGAAATCTGGAAGTTGCCGGCAAATTTTTGCACCGAGCCGATGATCTTGTAGAGCTGACCTATCTTCATTCTTGTTGCCGGGCTTGACGAATACGCCGCATACACGTTGATCGTGTACACTTTGTTGGTTTCGGGATCGTATTGTCCCGCAACAAACGTATACGTTCCGCTTTCGGACACTTTCAAGCTTTGCAAATACGCAGTCATAACGATTTTGGAACCTGCATCGGCATCCGCATTGTAGTATTGTTCGGTGTTATCCCAGAAATTCTTGATTGTCATTTCAACGGGATCCGTCGAATAAAGAGGATCTTCGAGCTCGGAATAAATACGCAACTTTATGGATTTTGCAAACTTGTTTGCCTCGTCCATATAGCTGTAATACGGATATGCATCGGTGTTCAAAGCTTTGTTTTCGGTGAACCCGTTTTCAATGAGTTCGATGTTCAAAAGTCTGAAATCGTTGCTATTTGCCGTCTTATACCAAACGTATCCGAGATAGCGAGTGCCGTAGGAATCGTGCGTCGGACGAGTGCCCGTTGAAGATTCCAACACGATTTGGGTAGCTTGAGAAAGTCTGTCCTTTACAAACAAAGACGCCGCTTTGCCCCACTTTTCGACGCCGCCCGTCGATTCGGGAGTATCGATGCAGTAATAACGAATTATAACCGTATCGTTTCCTTCCTTATTCCAAGCGCGGAAGCGTGTGGTATCGCCGTCGGTGTAGGCGTCGACAGTTGCAACGCCTATACCGTCGTTCATAAAGGATTTGCCTTCAAATGATTTTGTGAGTTTCGCCTTCTTTGTGACTGTTTCGTAATACTTTGTGTTGTCTGCAATCTCCGGCTCTTTGTTGCAAGCAACAAACGCGAGAGTGCATGTAAGCACGACGGCAATCAAAAGAAGAACACTTATCGCTTTTTTCATTGTTTTATCTGGTTTGCGTTTTTGCAGTCTGCGCTATGGTTATCTGTTTCCGCCGCAGTTTGAAATTGCGTCCGACAACGCCTTTTCGGCGGACTTGCTGCCCTTCAACGTGTAAAGAACGACGTTGCCGACTTGGGTACGTGCCGTGGACGAACCGACGAATGCGGGAGACGTGAAGAATCTGTCGGACATTGAAGCCGCTACGTTTGCAGCAACTGCCGTGATGTCTGTGCCTTTCATATGCTCTTTGTATGCTTCGATTTCGTAAACGGAGTTACGAGAAGGATTGTAACCGGATGCGATTGCGAAAGACGCTTGGAAAGTGGGATCCATCAATTCTTTGACAAACATGAAAGTCATGATCTTCTTTTCGTCAATGTTTGCAACACCGTTGCCTGCCTCGAACATAACGAGAGACGGGCCTTGGGAAATTGCAGAATAATTTACGGAGCCGTCTGCTTGAACGCTTCCTGGGATGGGTGCGATGCCCCATTTGAATGCGCTACCCGGATTTTGGTGAGATGCGCCGCCGGATGAACCGATGCAGTAGATTGCGCCGCCTTCAGTGCCCTTTGTGAACAATGCGGAGGTGTAGGCACCGTACTCGTTTTGAGTTGCGATATAGCCCTTGTTGTAGTACTCGTTCAACTTGTTGAGCCACGTTTTGGTGTTGTCGTTGTTGAAGAGATAGTGAGGAGCGTCCGCACTGGTGTAACCCCAGCCGTTTTGTTCGCACATAGTGATGAACCAGTTTGCTTCGGAGTCGTATCCCAAAGGCGTTGCGGTGGGATATTTCGTTTTGAGGTATGAAGCCTGTGTCCAGAGTTCGTCCCACGTTGTTGCCGGTTTGAGTCCGAGTGCGTCAAGAGCGTCCTTGTTGTAGTACATCAATTCGGTGGATTTGACAAACGGAAGCGTGAGCATTGCGTTTGCATCGTAGCCGTATTTTTCATAATCGCCGTAGTTGGACGCAAGACCTTCTTTGTAGTAACCTTGGACAAAGTCCGCAACTTCTTCTGCCGTGTAACCGATTGCGTATTCAACGTCGTTTGCGCCCTTCACTGTGTCGGTGGAATTGATAAGAGTGCTCATATCAACGACCTTTGAGGTTTGCAAATATTGCGCAACGTGGTCTGCATAGCAGTATGCCAAGTCGGGTTGCTGTTTGCCTTGGAAGTCGGAAATGACTTTTTCCTTGACATCGTCGTAACCTCCGACTTGGACGTGTTGAACTTTCCATCCCGGGAATTTCGCTTCAAAGTTGTTGATTGCAACTTGCGTAGCAGATTGCAAGCTATCTCCTTGGGAAGAATAGAACACGATAGTATGTGAATAGTCTGTAGAGGTTTCGTTGCAAGCCGTCAGCAATACACCACAGCATGTGATTGCAACCGCGACTACGAGCAAAACACACAAAATCTTTTTCATAATTGCTCTCCTTTTTGTTATATTAATATTGCCGTAAAGGCAGATATTCGAGTTTTGTGGGCAAACCGCCCTGTTTTTGTATCAGCCCTTCGTACCGCTCTTCGACACGCCGTGCATGATATATTTGCGGCAAGTGATGAAGAGGATGAAAAGAGGAAGCGAAACCATGCATACGGCAGCCATTTTGAGCGTCGTAAGCGTTTCGGAGCCGTATCCGGGCAAGCCGTACAGCGCACCCGACACCGTGCCGATTCTATCCGTAAATCCGCGCGTGACCCAGTTGGTGACCATCTGCCAGTCCTTGCTGTTGACAAGTCTTGGCCAAATGTATGAGTTCCACGTGCCGATAAACTTCAAAAGCGTGATGGAAACCAGCGTCGGAGCAGTCAACGGCACCATGACTTTAACAAGGTAGCCCATGTCCGACAAACCGTCCACCTTCGCCGCTTTGTAGAGCGAATCGGGGATTTGCATAAAGTTGTTTCTGAGCAAATAGATGTAATACACGCTCACGAGGAACGGCAGTATCATGACCGTAAACGTATCTCTCCAACCCCATGCGGACACGGTGAGATAGTTGGTTATCGTGTACATTTCGCCCGGAATCATCATCGTTGCAAGCATGAGCGTGAACAAAATGTTTTTGCCCTTGAATTTCATGCGAGCAAGCGCGTATGCCGTGATAATCGTCACAAGCACGCCGATTGTCGTCGAGAAAAAGCCCACGACAAGCGTATTGATAAGGATTTGCACGAACGATCCCGATCCGCCCGACGAGGTTTGGCTCAACACCGCCTCGTAGTTTTTCCACATAAACGTGTGCGGGAAGAACGTCGGCACGGACTGACGATATTCCATTTCGGTTTTGAGCGAAGAAATTACCATCCAATAGAACGGCAAGAACGCAAGCACCGCGCAAATCGTCAACACAGTGTAAACGAGCACGTTTTTGAGCACGTTGCCGACTTTTTGTTTTCTTCTCTCTTTTTCGACGTTGAAATCCGTTACGTTTCTCTCAAAAATCGCCGCGTCGGAAGAAACCGCGGACACGGTTTGGTCGAGCGCGGAATCTTTTGCGCTGACAACGCTCATTTCGTCGGCGTTGTCTTTGACAACGTTTTCTTCGCCGAGATCTGCGGATTCCGTTTCGGGTGTTGTATTTTCGTTGTTTTCAAACAAATCTTTGTTTTCAATATCGGTCATAGCGCACCCCTCAGAATTTTACTTTCTTTTTGCTTACGAATCGGTTGATGCCCGTAAATATCATGATGATAAAGAACAACAACAGCGAACCTGCGAACGCATATCCCGTCATACCTTTGTCGATATATTGGTATATGTATCCGACGACGGTGCCCATATCGTAGTCGATGCCCATTTGGTCGCCGAAGATACCTACGACTGCCGTGTATTGCTTCATACCGCCTATGATGCCGGTGACGATAAGATAACTGATCATAGGCGAAATCATCGGAGCGGTGATCTTCCACAAAATCGTGTTTTTGGACGCGCCGTCTATTCTTGCGGCGTCGTAATATTGCTTGTTGACGCTTTGGAGCGAGCTGAACAAAATCAAAATTTTGAACGGCAATCCCGACCACACTTCGTAGATAATCATAACGATGTATTTCGGCCACGGAATTGTCAGACTGCCGATTTCCCACGTAGGACCGCCGGCCTTGCCTATCCAATCGACCGGATCTATGCCGAACCACCCTAGCACCATATTGAACAAACCTACGGTTTCCGTGTTGTTTCTCGTGCCGACAATCGTGAAAAACGTGGCAAAAACCGCGCCCATTGCCAAAGCGTTTGTCAAGTACGGCAAGAACAAGACCGTTTGATACGCCTTTTGCAAGGGTTTTATCGACGTGAGCGCAACAGAAATGAGCAATGCAAGCAACGTCGAAAGCGGAACGGAAATCAACGTAAACACGGTGGTGTTGACCAAGCATTGCAAGAAGTTTGCGCCGCCCGTACCGGTGTCGCCTTTCAAAACGCGCACGAAGTTTTCAAATCCCCATCCGTCAAACGCGCCGTTGAGTCCGTTGTAATTTTGCTTAAACGCACCGATAAAGGCGTTGACGATGGGATAAAACGTAAAGACGCACATCAAAATCACTGCCGGGAGTACGAAGAGCCAACCCGATTGCGATTTGAAAAATCTCTTTACTTTTTCGCCCGTAGACAATACGTAAGTGGAGGGATATATCTCAACTCCCTCTACTTCTTCGAGCCAGTTCTTCTTTTTTGAGAACAGTCCTTTGACTTTTCCGCCCAAATCGGAGAAAAAGCCGGATTTCTTTTCAACGGGTGCGTCAACGGCGTCGCTTGCGACGCTTTCTTCAACGACAGGAGCAATCTCATCCGAAACGACGACGTCTTCGATGTCCTCGTCGTTTATCTCGTTTTGACTCTCCACGATTTGTTCGACGTCAACCGTAGGCTCGGACTCGACCGTCAAGTTTTCCGCTTTTTCTTCGCAAACTTGTTCGGTTGTAGTTTTAACAGTCTTCTTTGCCATTATTTAATCCTCTCTTCGGTTTCTGCATTGAACAAGAACACCTTGTTGGGTTTGAGATTGAATTTGAACGTACCGACCTGTTCGGGAAGTTTGACGTCGGAATCGACGATGCTGCGAACGGTGGGTTTATTCGAAGCGGCGTGACGAGAAACGATGGATTTGTCGCGTCCCATAACTTCGATGTGGTCTACTTCGAGCGACAATGCGCCGTTTTTGTCATAGATGAAGCCCTCGGGACGAATACCGACTTTGATCGCCTGATCTTCGAGATCGGTGTCCTGAATGACTTCTTCACCGATATAAACTTTGCCGCCCTCGATTTTGCCGTCGAAAATGTTGATGGGAGGAGTTCCCAAGAAATTTGCGACGAACAAGTTTGCGGGATTGTCGTAGATGGATTGCGGTTCGCCGATTTGTTGCACCAAGCCGAGCTTCATAACGACCATGATGTCGCAAATTGACATAGCTTCTTCCTGGTCGTGCGTAACGAAAACCGTCGTTATGCCCGTTTCGCGTTGAATACGCTTGATTTCCTCACGAGTTTGAAGTCTAAGGCGCGCGTCGAGGTTGGAAAGAGGTTCGTCCAACAAAAGAACGTTGGGCATCTTAACGAGCGCGCGAGCGATTGCCACACGTTGTTGTTGTCCGCCCGAAAGCTCGGAAGGCTTTCTTGCCATCAGCTCTTCGATTTGCACCAAACGAGCGGCGTCGAGAGCTTTTTCTTTTGCCTGCTCTTTGGGAATTCTCATATTGAGTAAGGGGAACATGATGTTTTGAGCAACCGTCATGTGAGGATACAAAGCGTAGTTTTGGAAAACCAAGCCGATACCTCTTCTTTCGGGAGCGAGCGTCGTTACGTCTTGTTCGTCGAAAAAGATGTTGCCTTGCGTGGGAGATTCCAAGCCCGAAAGCATAAACAGCGTCGTAGATTTTCCGCAACCGGACGGGCCGAGAAGTCCGACGAGCTTTCCTGACGGAATTTCAATAGACATATCGTTGACCGCAACGACGGGTTTTCCTTTCTTTTCTCTTGACGGGAATACTTTGGTCAGATGTTGGATAGATATCTTCATACACTTTTGTCCTCACGTTTTAGAATCTTAAACGTTATTTGTTTTTGATATCCCTCAACTTCGAGAGTTTCGGGAAGTCCTTGCGTTATATAATTTTGATCTATATCAACCCGAAGGTTGACATAATCTCCTGCTTTGACCTGCTTCGTTTCGGTATAATTGCCGCTTTTTAGCAGTGTAAATTGTGCTTCGCCGCTTTCGTTGGAGTACTTCACTTGTACGCTCGTATCGAATTCCTCGACCTCGGATACGTCGCAAGTCATAGTGAGTTTGCAGAAGTAATCGTGGCCGAAAGTCTCTTCGTTTTTGACTTTCTTCTGCTTGGGCTTAATCTTGAACACCTTGACAAACACCCACTTGAAGAATCTGATGACGTATCGTTTTCCGATGAGCGAATCGCCGATAAGATAGATTCCGATAAAGTACACGACGACTATGATTGCCGATTTTTTGTCCGCGCTGCTCTTCACCACGCCGTCGGAGCTTATTTTGTAATGTTCGTTTTTTGCAAGAAGCGCGTCGTTGAGTCCGCTGAGCTTGTCCGATTTGAAATCGGCGTTATACTCGGTGACGAACGCTTCGCAGTCCTCAAAGAACTCTTCGCCGAAGTCGAGATTTGCATCGACGCTCGCAAACACCGTGCCGTCACAATCTATCAACTCGATTTTCGCGATTGACGAGAGCGTGTCTTGATCGAGATCGACGTAGATAAATCCGTTCTTTACGCAAGTCGAATTGGTATCCTTTATCGAATCTCCGTTGCTGTCGGTATCGAGCACCTCAACCCTGTGTACGTTTCCGTCAAGATCGGTCACGTTGATTTTTGCGTTGTTATTGTCGTTTTTTGCAACCTTATATATATCTTTTATTCCATATATAAAGCCGGCATAGGCTTTGTGCATTCTCATGTCCTGCACGCTGTTGCCGTCCTCGTCCGTACCGGGATAGAGAGTTGCCGCCTTAAACAGCACGATTCCCCCGCCCGTTTGAAGATCTTGTTGCAGAACGTATTGATCGTCGTAGTATCCGCCGACGATAGCTATCGCTTGCGAATAGTTTTTTTCGGCGAGCGACTTCTCGATTATGCTCACCGACTCTCCGTACAGCATCAAAAAATACGGCAAGAACACGGCAAGCAAAACGCCTATCGTGAACGTGAACAGATAATATATGATGTTGGCAATGACAAGACCTTTCTTCATTGCTTGTCTTCGCCGCCGTCGGTATTGTCGTTTGCGTTGTCACAAACGGCGTCGACTTCAGTAGGTTGAACGTCTTGTTCAACGACTTCGTTTTGCTCGGAGCTTGCCGAAACGTCGCCGTCGGATGCGGTTTCTTGCATCACTCTTGCGTTCCGATTGGATCTGAACGCGTCCTCGCGCTTTTTCAAATTGTCCCTTTGCTCACGATATTGCTTCTTGTTGAATACGGGTATCAAAAAATACACCGCAACGATAAGCACGATTATCGCGGCGCAGGCAACGAAAAATCCGATGTCCACAGAACCTAATTTATTGAGAAGCAACAAGCTATCGAACATTTTGATCTCCTATATACCTTTAAATCGAATATCGAGCGTCAAGCCCGTATACGTTGAAAACCGACTGCAAACGTTGTTCGCTATTTTTGAAAACGCATTTTCCGGTACGCTGAAAACACCTACGTAAAATTAAGGTTTTTTGCATAGTTGTGTTGTCTGAATGGAAAATCGTTTTAAAATTACCGTTGCGGTCGAAAATCACAGACAAAAACGCCATATATCTCACAGCCGATTCGGCGATGAGATTGGAGCCGATAAGAATCGCGGATGCGTTCTTGTCAACATTGGCGTTATGTACGTCACATACCATCAAATATTCCCTCTTAACCGTGTAAGCACGATTCGTCTTTGGCAAGCAGACGGGATTTTTGCAAGTATTTATTAAATAATATGCACGATTTCCTCGTTTGCTTCTACACTATGCTATCATATTTAAAAAGAAAAAACAATGCCCATTTCAAAAATGATTAAAAACTTTTCATAAATTTTGATTTTGTCGAACTAATGTTTTTTATCTTTTGCAAGAATTTAACAAATCCACTCAAAAGGTCTACTAAACAGTAAGGATTTCCGCTTGCGCCCTTTCCATGCGTTAGTAAAACCTTAATTTCACGCCGATATACGAATTGTGTTTACAAGGTTGCAAATTTTAATAAAAGTGCTTGGATATAGCGATTTCTCACCGACAAACCGAATGCAAATTGAAAAATTCGACATGTAAAATTCAATGGAGAAATATTAAAAATGAAGTAACTATTGAATTTCTCGGCTTTTCGTGTTATAAATGCTTTTAGGATAAACTTTACGGGAGATTCGGATATGAAAGCTTTTAACCATAATGCGTCGAAACCGAAATATCTCGATAAACATCAAAAAGCATTCGAAGTGATTTTGATTGCATTTTGGTGCGTTATCTTCCCTGCGATTTCGGCAATATGTTGCAGTTTGAACGGTCAAAAACCTATTTTCAAATCCCTCTCTTATATCGCTTACAGGGAAAAACATATGGGACTTGTCCTCTTTTACGGATTCCTTTTCGTTGCAGGATTCATCCTTTCGATGAAAATGTGTCTTGACGCAGGGCAGTATTCAAAACAATTGAAGTATTTGTTTTTGGGATTGAGCCTGATAAGCGCAACCATTCTCACTGCCGGCATGTCCGTACCGTGGATCGAAGTCGAAGGCGAACTCGCCGAAAAATACAAGAGATTGCGGGAAATTCACAACAACGTCGCAACGATAGGCTTTATTATGTTTTTTGTGACGGAAGTTTTGTTTTTTATCACGACGCTTTTGAGAAACCCAAAACAAGGCATGATTTCCGTGGGCATGCTTGCCTATGTCCTGATGACCTCTGTCATTATGCTCAAACTGGCAAATCTGAAAGGCATCGTAGAACGCCCCTATCCCATATCGTCGATTGCTCAAATTCACGTATTCTGTTCGATCGGATTTACATTGACAATACAATATTTTCTCATGCGACTTATGCCAAACACCCGCATTGAGATGAGCGAAGCGGTAGACTAAACAAAATCAATCCAAATATGGCACTCAAAAATAGCTCCTCACAATAATGTCGAGCTTTTTTATATATCTAATCGGCTGAATTCGCAATTTCGACATTCTCTGTTTTTGTTGTTCGCTTGCCAAATCCATTCTTCTTTTTTGTTGCGCATTGACATATCTTACAAATGTGTTACAATCAAATATGTCGATATATTTTTAACAATATCGACGGCAACGGATATGAAGGAGAAAATTATGGACGTAACAAAATACTTCAACCCTAAAAAAGTTGACGAAGATATGAACACCATGAACTCATTCGGAATTCGTCTTACCGGCACGGACGCGCAAAACGAATTCTGCGAATGGATAAAGGCTCAAATCATCAAACTCGGACTTGACGTCAACGTCACTCCCTACACTTTCAAGCGTTGGCAATGCAAAGACTGCTCGCTCGTCGTGGACGGCAAAGACGTGCATGTGTCGTCTCCCTTCCCTTACAGCGGACTCACGGGCGAAAACGGCGTCAGCGGAAAGCTGGTCGTGGTCGGGAATCACCCTCTCGGCTTCCAAAGGGCAAGAGGCAAAATTGCCGTTTGTCACATAAAAAACCTCTCGAAAATAAGCAGTAAAATCGCTTTTGACAAGCGCAAATCCTTGCCGAGCGACCTCGAAATCGAAAAGAGTTACAGAGGCCCGGTCAGTACGTCTTTCGTCAAAACTTTGCTCACCTTCTGGGCTGCGCAACTGTCGGGCATGAAAGGTATGATTTGCATTTGGGAAGATATGTCGGACAAAATGGTCGAAGGGCAAGTGCTCAACTTTATCCTTCACTACCTCAAAGTGCCTATGGTTTGGGTAAACGAAAAGGACGGACAAACGGTGCTCGAAGCCGCAAAAGCGAAAAAGAGCGCAACTCTCAAACTCACGGGTACGCTCGAAGACGCCAACACGCAATCGTTCTACACCGTCATAAAAGGCAAAAAAGACACAAAGGAAGCAATAATAATCAACACTCACACCGACGGATGCAACTTCTGCGAAGAAAACGGCGCAATCGGACTTTTGCGTATGATGGAGTATTTCAAAGAACATCCGACGGACAGAAATCTAGTGTTCGCATTCGTCACGGGACACTTCCGCCTCCCAAATTTCCGCACGGGAACGGATCAGGCAACATCCCGTTTCCTTGCCGACAACAAACAGGTTTGGAAAGGCAAAAAAGGCGGCTTGAAAGCGGTTGCGGGTTGCGCCGTCGAACATCTCGGATGCACGGAATGGAAGGACGTAAACGGCGTGTACACGCAGACCAATCCCATTGACGTAGAAATAGTCTACACGGGCAATAGAGTCGTCGACGACGTCTATTACGAAGCAATAAAAGAGCGCGATATCGTGCGCACTATGACGCTGCGCGGACACAATATGCTCCACTTCGGCGAAGGTCAACCACTCTTCAACAAGCGTATTCCCGAAATCGCGCTTGTCACCGCTCCCGATTATCTTTGCTCGATTGCGGAAAATCATCACATGGACAAATACAACTCCGCCCTTGCTTGCGAGCAAATTTGCACGTTTATCCGTTGCGTAGAGCTGCTTGACAAAAAGAGTGCGAAAGAGCTTGGAAAAGCGCAAGGTTATTCGATAGGGCTCGGCAAACTCAAATAATCCTTTTAAATAAAAATAGCTCGTTAGATATGCGAAAACCGCAAATAAAAAGCACACTGCCGTGTGCTTTTTGTTTTTGCGTTTTCATCAAAATCGACGCAGATTTTGCTTGAATCACTTTGACATAAAACGCTTCTGTTTTGCAAGCAACCGGAATTGATTATGCTTTGGCGAAATCAATCCGAGTTGATCCCTATCAAGCGTAAACGTCATAGGGTTGTTGTAGTCTTTGACGATATATTTTTTCTTGTCGTCGTTGAGCAAAAACTCATACAATTCGAGCATATAATTTATACACTTGTCCAAGCTGAATTTTTGGGCAAATTCGCTGTATTTCGGCATCATTTCGTCATGCGTTTTCTTGTTTGCAATCCAAAAATCCATCATCGTTGCAAGCGAATACGCACTACCCTTTCCGAACGTTGATTGCGGCGTAAGCGCAAATTGTTTCGTAGCGCACATTTTTGCGTTGCTGATGACGGGAACGGTGCCGCACGCTATTGCTTCGAGGCAGGCTATGGATTCGGTTTCAACGTCGCTGGCTTGCACGAAAAGATAGGATGCGTTGAGCAAATTGACAAGCTCTCCTTGAGATAAAAACACGATGTGCAAATCAACGTTGAGTTCTTTTGCAAGTTTCTCGTATTCCTCTTGCTTCGGACCTTTGCCGGCAAGGAAAAGCGATATTCTATCGCGGTATTTGCTCTTTGCAACCGCTTTTATTATGAGGTCTTGCCGTTTTTCTTCCGTGAGTCTTCCCACGCTTGTAATAATGATTTTATCCTCGCAACCGTCGGGGATTTTCACGTTGTCTATACGCTTGAACGCAGGGTCGTAGCCGTTGGATATCACGTGCAAATTTTGGTTGTACAAATGCCCCATAAGCGTCGATGCGATACATCTTGACGGACAATGAATATTGTTTATCCACTCCGGCTTATAATGGTACACTTTTAGCAATTCGTACATTGCAGGCGTCGCTCCGGGGACATATTTCATTTTTGCGTTGAAGGTGATGTTTTCGGCGGACACGTGATAGCATCCCAGCACGGGAATTTTCAACTCGTGCGCTATACGCGCGCAGTGCGTTCCAAGCGCAAAAGGCATGTATATATGCACCAAATCGACGTCTTTGAGAGCTTCTTTTATGCGCGCGTCGTTCGGAGATGCAAGCCATGCGTGTTGCTGCTCGATGACTTTTTGATAGATAGGAACTTGTTGTATGGGAAACGTAACGAACTCCACTCCCTGCATCGTTTCGTTTTGCTGACCTGCGTTGTCGCAAAGCACTTTTACGCCAATTCCGCGCTCGACGAGTTTTTCAACCAAATGCCTTGCCGACATGGACGTGCCGTTACCCTTGTCATGAAATATATCGATTACTATTGCAACGTTCATAATTATAACCTCTCTTTTATCGTCTTTTTATCGTTTTCTCACGATTTTCCCTGTGATATTATCGAAAAATTATGCAATAATCTTGACTTATACCTCATATGTGTATTATAATACAGACAAGAAAAAACGCAAGGACTTTCCGATAGTTTCGAGGACGGCAAAATCGCGAAAAGTGCGGCATATTACACATAGCAACACACCATTTGTGTATTATTCCTCGAAAACATCGAAAATAGTATCGAAAAATGGAAGAGAAAAAAGTCGACAGACGTATCGCAAAAACAAAAAAAGCCATCTACCGCGCTTTTGCGCAATTACTGTCCGAAAAGAACATCAACGACATCACCATCAAGGATATTGCGGACAGAGCCGACATCAATCGCAAAACGTTCTACAACTACTACGACGGCATCTACGAGCTTACCGGCGAAATCGAGAACAAAATCATCGACAGTTTTGAGAAAGTCATCCGCGAACACAACGTCAACGAACTTTTGCACAATCCCAACAAAATGTTTGACGAGCTTGTCAAAATCATCAACAGTGATTTTGACTTCTATCAACATTTGATTTCCGTCGAAAGCAACTCAAATCTCGTTTCAAAGCTCTTTATATCCCTCAAATCACGTGCCAAAGAGGTAATTTCCGAATATTCCGTCCTTGACGAAGCAACGCTCGACATCGTGCTCGACTTCGTCGTTTCGGGCATGTTTACGGTGTTTCAACGCTGGTTTAATTCGTCGAAGGAACATTCTCTCGACGACATGGCAAAAGTCGTCGCCACCCTCTCCTATAACGGTATAAACGGCTTGCTCAAAGACTACGAAAACAAATAAATTCGCAACCTAGCAAAAAAGTTGCCAAAAAAAGAAAACGATGTTTCCGCAAACGGTTGACTTTTCTTTTTTATAACAATATAATATTTATGCTTTAAACGAAGCAGGCAATGTAGCATTAGCCCAGCTGGATAGAGCGTCTGGCTACGGACCAGAAGGTCAGGGGTTCGAATCCCTTATGCTACGCCACAAAAAATAATACGAACTCAAATATCGAGTTCGTATTTTTTTTGCGTCATAAGGGATTCGAACGGGCGGAATCGCACACAATCCTGCGAATTGTGTGCCCGCCCCGGCGTGATAGCGCAGACCTTTTGCAAGCATAACGGCAACGCTACTGTTTTCTTATGTTGTGCGAGCAAGTCGCTTTCGGTCAAGCGGAGCGAATCCCGTCCCTGTTTTTGATGTCTGCTTTTCACGCGCCCCCTGACTGTCAGGGCTGACGCTCGCTTTGCAAGTGCACTTGCTCGCTTTGCTATTTCACGATCCCTTATGCTATAAACTATTTAGAGTGGAAAAATAATAGCTTTAAATAGATGAAGGGCAAGGAAAAGCCAAGCTTGAAGACAGGGGCGCACTTTGTCTCCGGCTCTTTGAAAATAACGCGTAAAACAGATGAAGAACAAGAAAGAGCCGCTCAAGCGGATAGGAGCGTACTTGTTGTACGTGACTATTCGAGTGAGCGTAACTTTGATGAAGATATAACCCATTTAGAGTGGAAAAATAAGAGCTTCAAACAGATGAAGAGCAAGGAAAAGCCAAGCTTGAAGACAGGGGCGCACT
>ERZ779643.536-NODE-536-length-31322-cov-2.766463_pt1 | contig 31322 bp, 19 predicted proteins | sample MGYA00511564_ERZ779643 | MGnify/ENA primary metagenome ERZ779643 (study PRJEB29588, sample SAMEA2147114) | human gut metagenome | biome: human gut; feature: human-associated habitat; material: faeces | place: Denmark | collected 2008/2010 ... | reverse complement strand
CAGCGCTTTTTCAATGTTTTCGCCTTCTTTTAATGGAACTACGATCATAATTTTAATTTGTTATTTTGTTTAATTAATACATCCTTAAAACGGGCAGCAAAATTACGGATAGTTTCGCTATCAGCCAAACTTTCTGCCAATAATTCTCAATTTGATTTATTTTTATGGTACTTTCGCTTACCTTATATTTCTTAGCGAATATATCTCTATCTTAATTTATAAAATAATTCAACAGCCTCCTTTCCAAGTCTGATTTTAATTAAACATCGGTTCAGTTCCCCTAACCAGATCACTCCGGCAGTAAAAAACGGTGCAAAGGTATGCATTTTCAAATTCCTATCCAAATACTTTCTAAAGTTTACGGGGTTATTTCTCACATTTACCTACAAGATTTTCAATGCGAAAGATCTGTTTTTGTCCATACTAGCCTGCCAACATCCGGCTGAGTCGGTCTTTATATCTGTATTATTCTTAAAATAGAAGTAAATATATGCAGACATTTCGGCTTAATCATTATCTTTGCCTTGTATTATTCTAACATTTAAGAGAGAAATGAAACGTATAATTTTCTTATTAACAGCACTTGTACTTTCCATAGGTGCTCTTTCTGCCCAGCAGAAGAAAGCTGTTATTTCAGCCAAGGAAGCCATCTACGATTTTGGAGAGATTAAAGAAGCAGATGGAAAAGTTTCTCATACATTTAAGATCGACAATACGGGCGATGCTCCGCTTGTTCTGACTCGTGTAATTGCTTCCTGCGGATGTACAACTCCGGAATGGACCAAAGAACCGATTGCTCCGGGAAAAAGCGGTGATGTAAAAATCACTTACAATCCGGCCGGCAGACCTGGAGTCTTTGCTAAAGCCATTTCGATATACAGCAACGGGAAGAAAGGAAGTTATATCCTTACGATTAAAGGGAAAGTCAAATAACGCATCCCAACAGAGCTTACATTATTAATAAAACTGCCGTAATGATATTCGACATCAAAAAGATTATATGCGCAATCGTTCTGCTCTTTGGCAGCATTATTGCAGGTATGGCCCAGAATGCACCTCAGATCAGTGTAGACCAACAGGTGTTTAACTTTGGTTCGATTGAAGAAGCGAAAGGGCTTACTTCGCATGTTTTTACGATCACCAACTCGGGCGACAAGCCGCTGGTTATTTCCCGGGTGACTGCCTCGTGCGGTTGCACGCGACCGGAATGGACCAAAGAGCCGATTGCCGCCGGCAAGACGGGCATTCTCAAAGTGACTTATAATCCGAACGGCAGGCCCGGTCCTTTCTACAAGACTATCACGCTTTACAGCAATGCAGGAAAAGGGCGATATAATGTAGCTATCAAAGGAAATGTCATTCCTAAAGAACTGACTCCCGAGTTTTCTTATCCGTATGCTATCGGAAACTTAAAACTGCATACGAAAAATGTTCTTTTCAACAACCTCCGGCAAAACGAGAGCCTGGGCGAAAAGATCAGTGTTAAGAATGAAGGAAAAACGTCTATCCAAGTCGAATTCGGGAAAATGCCGGATTTCATCATCGCGGATATGAAACCGACGTCCCTGAAACCGGAAGAGACGGGAGAAATCACCTTCCTGATAGATGGACGGAAAATCAAGCACAAAGGGCGGAAACTGGTACACATTCCTCTGACAGTCAAAGCTGCCGGAGAAAAAAATACAACTGAGTCTGTAGCCTTGGCCGCGAATGTGATCGACGACTTCAGTAAAATGTCGGCACGCGAGAAAGCGAAAGGACCGGCAATCCATATATCGGGAACGCTACTGGATTTCGGCAAACTGCCATCGAAGAAGAACAAGATTCCTTTTATCAGCAGCAAAATTACCGGAACCGTGGATATCACCAATACGGGAAAGTCGAACCTGATCATACATAGCTTTACATCCGACAACGAACTGATCTCCATCAACCGGGGAAAGAAGGAAATCAAGCCGGGAGAAACAACCACCTATAAGGTTTCCATACGCCCCAAAGATGTAAAAGTTCGCCTGGAGGCCTTAGTGAACATTATCAGCAATGATCCGAACGGACCGGTTCGTTTATTAAAAGTAACAGCCCATAAATAAAACAACACAATCATGGAACACCCAGAAAATGACGATTTGTACAAAGGATTAAAAGTAAATAAAGGTATAGTCGACGTACCAACGGTAAACCCATACCTTAAGAAACGAGTACAACGCAGACAATATACGCCGGCAGAATACGTAGAAGGTATTCTGAAAGGCAACATCACCATCTTAAGCCAGGCAGTAACACTGGTAGAAAGTGCCAAACACGAACATCAGCAGATCGCCCAGGAAATTATAGAGAAATGCCTCCCTTATGCCGGAAAATCCATGCGTATCGGTATTACGGGTGTGCCGGGTGCGGGAAAAAGTACGTCAATCGATGTATTTGGTATGCATCTCCTGAAAAAAGGACATAAGCTGGCAGTCTTGGCCATCGACCCGAGTAGTGAGCGTTCGAAAGGCAGTATCTTAGGAGACAAGACCCGAATGGAAACTTTGTCGAGAGAGAAAGATGCGTTTATCCGCCCTTCGCCATCGGCCGGCTCCTTAGGCGGTGTAGCCCGTAAGACAAGAGAAACGATTATCTTATGCGAGGCAGCCGGATTTGATACGGTCTTCGTAGAGACAGTCGGTGTCGGTCAGAGTGAAACAGCCGTACATTCAATGGTCGATTTCTTCCTATTGATCCAATTGGCAGGAACCGGCGATGAATTACAGGGCATCAAACGTGGTATCATGGAAATGGCAGACGGTATCATCATCAACAAAGCCGATGGAGACAATGTAGATAAAGCCCAGATGGCTGCATCTCAGTTCCGCAACGCCCTGCATCTTTTCCCGCCTACCGAATCAGGCTGGACGCCCAAAGTCCTCACCTACTCCGGTTATTACAACATCGGTGTCAAAGAGATCTGGGATATGATTGATGAATACATGGCTTTCACCAAAAAGAACGGCTACTTCGAATATAAGAGACGCGAACAGGCCAAATACTGGATGTATGAAAGCATCAACGACACCTTGCGTGATACGTTCTACAACAATCCGGCAGTCAGCTCCATGCTCAATCAAACGGAGCAGCAGGTTCTGCAAAACGAGATTACGCCGTTTGTAGCAGCCAAACGCATGATGGATTTATTCTTGGGAGATATCTCCAGCTCGAAATAATTAGAACAGATCACTTTTTAATACAGCAGTCCTGGAGAGACACGGAGTTCATTTACCAACGATCTTCGTGTCTCTCTTTTTTATTTCTGAATCATCTTTCACTTTTCCGATATATTCCTATAAACCAAAAGTTTATGGTGATTTAAGGAGTTTTACTCAATATCTCCATCCCTGCCATACTAATTTCCGAATTCCAGGCTGTAACAAGCGCCATCTCTCCTCCTCTCCTATCTCCAGCAAATGAAACAGTAAGTTTTATCCATAGACATATTCATATATTCCCTGCCACAAACTACTGTTTTTATGCCACAAATTAATTAATTCACTGATGTGATCTAATCAATTTACAATGGTGATTCATTTAATTAACAATTGTAAATTAATTAATTCATATTAGTGAATCAATAAAATTATAGGCAGAAAAATAGGAAATCATAACTGGATTTACAAGAATTTCTAACGACTAAATACGAGTTGATTTTTCCAGTTAAATATTTGGAAAACGGATATTTATGAGTCTATTTTTGTTCTGAAAGCGAACCGGTTCATTCACTTAATTATTAATTTCAAATAAAATAGGAATATGGAAAATTATATCAAAAATCTCATACATAGCATCTGGACAAAATTGACTTCACCAAGAGATCAAGTCCTTACATATCAAGCAAATGAACATCTGGCGAAAACACCGGGTGGTCATAAAACAGCAGAAATGTTGCAAGCACTAAGTTTGTTTTTGCAACGACATTATCAGTTTCGGTTCAACTTACTGACAGAAGGAACTGAAATTAAAGAAAAAGACAAACCGGACAGTTCGTACCGTCCGGTTTCCCAACGGGATTTAAACAGCTTCTGCCAATCTGCTCAACAAGCCGGAATCGCCTGTTGGGACCGGGATATTTCCCGCTTCGTCTATTCCAACCAAATCCGTGAATATCATCCATTCCGGACGTATCTGTCAGGACTTCCGGCATGGGATGGCCAGGATCGGATTACCACTTTGGCCCGGCGTGTATCTGACACACCCTTATGGGTCAACGGTTTCCACCGATGGATGTTAGGAATGACTGCCGGCTGGATGGGTTTGGACACGCAGCACGGCAATAGCGTGGCTCCTATTCTGGTCAGCCGGCTACAAGGAATGCACAAATCTACTTTTTGCAAGTTGTTGCTTCCTGACCCACTCCGGTCGTACTATACCGACAGCGTAGATCTAAACAGCCAAGGGATGATTGAGCAGAAATTAGCGTTATTCGGCCTGATCAACCTGGATGAGTTTGATAAAATACCACTCCGCAAAATGGCATTGTTGAAGAATCTGATGCAGATGACGGAACTGAATATCCGTAAAGCCTATCAGAAGAATTTCCGACCATTGCCCCGGATCGCCTCGTTCATCGCGACTTCCAACCGGAAAGATTTACTGAGCGACCCAAGTGGTAGCCGACGTTTTCTTTGTGTGGAAATCGAACACAAAATAGACATCTCACCGATCGACTATGAACAAGTGTATGCGCAATTGAAAACGGAACTCCTCAATGGCGAACGATACTGGTTCACTACCGAAGAAGAAGCAGAAATCCAACAGTCGAATACCGGATTTTACAAACAGACCGTCGAAGAAGAACTCTTCTTTGCCACCTTCCGCCCGAGCGAAAAGTCTTCCAACGGCGAACTACTCTCGTCGGCCGAAATCTTCCGCCGAATGAAAAAACGGCATCCGTCCGCCATGCGAGGCATGACTTTACGTACTTTCAGTCTGCTTCTCCCTCAACTGGGACTTTCCCGTATCCATACTCATTATGGGAATGTCTATGCGGTGGAAGAGATATAGAATCTGGTTGTTGAATTCATAGGGTTTAGCTTTTTGTCTTTCAATAGAGACTAAACCCTATATTTTAGGTCTTTGAAGTATTGATGAATATCATGCAATTCCACTGTATCGCTGACTGACAAAATTATATACGGCATCCCGGTAATAGGTAATGCTTTCATCCGGATAACTTTCCGGAAGTTCTTGCCAAAGCATATCCCGGATGGTAACAACGATGGCCGCTTTGGTTTCTTGCTTGTCAAACGGATGATCCATGGTTTTCAGAATCTCCTTGATTTTACTTAATAAATCTTTGGCCACCTTCTTCAACTTCTTCATGTCTTCTTTCGATAAATCATCTTTCATCAAGACATCATACATGGAGAGTTGTTCGTCGTTATCAAAACCCTCCCGAATGTAACGTTTTTCTTCTTCCGAGAGTTCTTCGGTCAGGTGCATCAGCGCTTCGAATGTTTTTTCAATGCTCACCCGATTCTGTTCTTCATTATATTGGTGAATGATTTCCTGATATTTCTCATAGAAATTAATCCGCGAGGGATTAATGGCTAGCATCTGAGCAATTCGTTCTTGTAACAAATCTTGGATATTCTTCATGATCAGGTTCTTTTCTCGTTTTTTGGCAAATTCACGCCTCAGCAGATCAAAATCAATCCGACTGATATCAAAGCGACGACTTGAATCATCATCAGACGCTATATTTCTAGGATTGATATCCAAATGTTCATTGATAATTTCATTGATTGTCACACTCAGATCAGTAATATCCGCATGTTTACGCTTTCGCTGCAATTCTTTGTAAATAGCCTCAACAGCATCTTTTTGCTGTTTCATTTCCAAGGTCACCTCATCCCTGGTCAAGAATTTCCACCATTTCAGTAAAGATGTGGCTAGCGTACAATAGCTCTTTCGGACCTCCGGCGTTTCGCACATAGCATTGGCTGCCGTCTTTAAGAGTTCTAACTTCAGGAAGGCTTCGGCATCTATCAAATCCTGTAATTCAAAACCATGTTCTTTCAGAAAAGCAATGGTAGCCGACAAGATTTCTAACACACGATTTATCAATTCTTTTTTATCGATCGTTGGATCTTTGCCTGCTGTTATGCCATCCGGACTGGCCGTATAATCGGCTAGCGCCTGTCTCAGCGCTTTGACAATTCCGATATAATCCACAACAAGACCATTTTCCTTTCCTTCGGCTACACGGTTAGCCCGCGCAATGGTTTGCATCAGCGTATGCGCCTTCATGGGCTTATCGATATATAAGCACGACAAAGTCTTTACATCAAATCCGGTCAGCCACATAGCACAGACAAAAACGACCCGCAACGGATTGTCGGCACTTTTGAATTCTTTGTCAAGCTCACGTTTTTCCATTTTCTCGCGATGCGGCAAAATGTCAAGGCCCCATTTCCGGAATGTCTGTATTTCGTTCTGTTCTTGCGAGACAACGACAGCCATCTCCGTCTGTTGCATCCATTCCAGTTTGCGTTTCATTTCCTGTACCTCTTGCTGATAAACGCATCGATCGATCTGTTTTTGCAGAGCAGCTATTTCTTTCTGCCAAAAGGTTTGCACATAGTTGTACATGTGCACACAAGTCACCTTGTTGTAACAAACAAACATGGCTTTACCGGATGTCCACAAATCACTGTAATGACGCACAAAATCCTGGGCGATCATCTTCAAGCGTTTGGGTGCTGTCAGCAAATGTACTTCCTTGGCAAATTCACGTTCCAACTTTGCCTGTTGCGAAGCATCTATCTCTCCGGCCTGTTCCAATACAGCCGCTATCTCTTCATTGATTTCCGGATTCTTCAAATCCTTCAACCGTTCACCACGATTCTCATAATACAACGGAACGGTTGCTTTATCATCTACCGCCCGTTTAAAATCGTAGATGCTTACATAACCACCGAAAGTTCGGGCCGTTATATTGTCGTCGCGCAACAAGGGAGTACCGGTGAATCCGATACGGTTGGCTGTAGGTAACAGGTGCATCAGGTTCTCGGCAAAAACTCCATTTTGTGTACGGTGTGCTTCATCGCTGATGACAATAATATCATGGTCAGGATAAATCGGTTCGGCATTGGGTTTATTGAATTTCTGAATCAAAGAGAAGATAAAAGAAGGATTCCCTTTCAGCTTGGCAATCAGATCATCGCCACTCCGGGCAATAAATTTCTGCGCCTTCACATTTCCCAAAACGCCACAGTTCTCAAACGTATTACTGATTTGCTTATTCAATTCTTCCCGGTCGGTCAATACGACAATTGTCGGAGAACCTTCAAACTTCCTTCTTATTTTACGAGACAGAAACAACATGGAATAACTTTTGCCACTTCCTTGTGTATGCCAGAACACGCCCAGTTTTCCATGCATATATTCCCGTTTCCGATACATTTCTATGGCCTGATTTACGCCTAAATACTGATGATTTCGGGCCAGGATTTTCACTGTTTTCCCATCCGAATGGTCATAAAGCAGGTAGTTTTCCAACAAGTCGAGGAAGTTCTCTTTCTTACAGATACCACGTAACATGGTGGGCAGTTCAATATTTCCGCTATCCATTTCATGCAGACGCTTCCACTCATGAAAGAATTCCCATTTGGAATCAATAGTTCCCACGCGCGCCTCCAAGCCGTTACTAAACATGATAAAAGCGTTGTAATAAAACAGCTGCGGAATGGTGTCCAGATAATCCTGATAATTCTGATGGAATGCATTTTCTACCTCTACATCGTGATTCTTTAACTCGATAAAAAGTAACGGAATACCATTGACAAAGCCTACTATATCAGCCCGGCGCCGATATAAAGCTCCATATACCCACAATTCTCTGACGTACAGAAAATCGTTCTGTTCTACCACATCAAAATCTATCACCTTCGCCCTGATTTCTTCGGTAGTACCGTCTGGTTTCACACGTGTTACCGGAATACCTTCCCGGATATATTGATACTTCTGTTCGTTAATCTGCATCAATGCCTGACTACTCATGTGCTCCGTCATTCGCTCTACAGCCTCCGCCATCTGCTTGTCAGTGATCCATGGATTCAATCGTACAAGTGCTTTTCGGAAACGGCCGGCCAGCAGCACTTCGTGATACGAGGTTCGCCCCAGCGTACCGTTTTCGCCCAACGTTTCTCTGTCGTAAGCATAAACGGAAGTCCAGCCCAGTTCATTTTCCAATAAATCGGCTGCGCTATTCTGTATGAGTCTGTCTTCGCTGTAGTCTGTTGACATGGTTTGATTCAGATTTTTGTTTTCAAGCTAAAGTAGAGAGTTTTTAGAGAAAAAACAAATGAATGGGATGATTTCAAACGCAATTTGGGTAATAACAGTTTTATTGGGTAATAACAGTTTTATACTGAGTTTTTTTCATGTATCTTTGGGTATTGAAAAGAAACAAATTAATTTTCGGTATGGACAAGCTTTATCCAATAGGCATACAAAGTTTTGGAGAAATCCGCAAAGGAGGATATATCTACATAGATAAAACAAGGCTTATATACAATCTGTCGCATAGTGGGAAATATTATTTCCTGAGCCGACCCAGACGTTTTGGAAAAAGTCTTCTATTATCTACCCTTGAAGCCTATTTCTTAGGGAAAAAAGATCTTTTCAAAGATCTGGCTATGGAAAAGCTTGAATCGGAATGGGCAGAGCATCCTGTTTTTCATCTTGATCTGAACGCTGAAAAATATGACAGCAAAGAAAGACTCGACGGAGTCCTTCATGATGCGCTCTGTAAATGGGAAGACAAATACGGGAAGAGAGAAAGTGAAACTTCTTTTTCTCTCCGATTCCAAGGGATTATCCAGCGAGCCGCACAAAAGGCAGGCAGAAATGTCATCATCCTGATCGATGAATATGACAAACCTATGCTCCAAGCCATCGGGAATCCGGAACTACAAACTGAATTCAGAAACACATTGAAAGCATTCTATGGTGTACTAAAATCGTGTGATGCCTATATACGTTTCGCCATGCTTACTGGGGTAACTAAGTTTGGGAAAGTCAGCGTATTCAGCGACTTAAACAATCTAATGGATATTTCCATGCTCAATAAGTATGCGACTATTTGTGGAATAACAAATGATGAGCTTTTTGAATATTTCGACGAGGACATACACCAACTGTCAAAAGCCCTCAGATTGAACTATCATGAGACCTGCGACAAACTGAAACTTTATTACGACGGGTATCATTTCAGTTACAAATCTACAGGCATCTACAATCCGTTCAGTCTTCTGAACACATTTGCCAATATGCAATTGGGGAATTATTGGTTTGAAACCGGAACTCCAACCTATCTTGTAGAACTGATGAAACAGCATAACTATGCGGTAAGCGAAATCGAGCACATCGTTACCAGTGGACCAGTACTTGATTGTATCGATACGGCTTCTACTGATCCTGTTCCTATTATCTATCAAAGTGGTTACCTTACCATACAAGATTATAATGAAGAGTTCGGGAATTATACACTTGGATTTCCAAACCGGGAGGTAGAACAAGGATTTATGAAATTCATTCTTCCGTATTATGCTTCTGTCAGTGTCAGTAAATCATCTTACGAAATACAATGTTTTGTAAATGATGTGCGCCGTGGCCATGTAGACGATTTTTTAAGTCGGCTCCAAACATTCTTTGACGACACACCCTACGAACTTGTTCGTGAACGGGAGATACATTACCAGAATATACTTTATATCGTTTTCAAACTGATGGGATTCCATACAGAAGTAGAATATCGGACATCACATGGACGTGTAGATTTAGTATTGAAAACATCCGATTATATTTACATAATGGAATTTAAACTGAACGGTAGCGCAGAAGAAGCAATCAGTCAAATAAACGCAAAAGGCTATGCCCAACCTTTTGCAAAAGATGGGCGCAAAGTCATAAAGGTTGGCATAAACTTCAGCGATAAAACCAGAAGCATAGATAAATGGATTATTGAATAGTTGCTTGAATCTTGTTTTGATTTCAGGTTTTATACTTCTATTTCTCCACTCATCAGTTTGGGAAGCAGGCGGTCGCGGGCTTCAGAAAGCAAATTAATTTTAGAATGTAAAAGAAGTATTTGTTTTCTTATATTACTTGTTATTTTCTCAAAATTAGAAATTATTTCATCATTTGCAAAAATAATTTCTAACTCTCCGATTCTTATAGGGCTAACATTTTGTTGAGCAGCTCCGTTACCTAAATTATTTATAGCTGTAAACATACTATTGCTTCTAAATAAACAATAGACAAAAGCAGGATATTTAGATTCTATTTTTGCAACTCGTTGATTAAGCAAATTATTTTTACCTATTACCATACAAACCCTTCCTATATTACCTGTTAGAGATAGTAGTAAATCTCCGGTATTTAACAAACAATGTTGTGGCATTCCAGGTGGTAATTTTCGTATATGATTTAGTCTTTTCCCTTCAAAAAAACCATTTTGTACATTTTTTATTGTAACTATGTTATAGTAACCATTTTCTTCAAAAGTTGAACTTTTAAATGCATAGCCACTTAATATTGATGCAAATTCATTAATTCTTTTCTTCTCCCATCCTTCCGGCACCCCATCCACAATCTTCGTATTCTCATGCCCTGGAAAACGTAAATCAACAAACCATTCTTTATAAAGACGCTGTGCTGATTCTTCCAATAACTTAATCTGTTTTTGGTAGTTTTCTATCAAGGAATCGTAACGGGAAAGGATTTCAGCAATACGTCTTTGAGTAATTATATTATCTTCAATCAGTATTTGCATTTTAGAAAAGGCAGATTTAGATACATTTTCTCTTCCTGAGGCCGTTCCCGAATCTAACATTTTGATATTTGGTAGAATATTCTTTACCGCATAATAAACATATTCATTATCAAAATTTTCATTAGGTATTATTGCATTCATCGCTTGATTAATAAAAAGGTCACAATGTGCCATTGTCATCTTTTTACCAATACTTCCAATAGTAACAACGCAAGTTGAACCTTTAGGTATCAAGCTTTTTATATACTTATTATATCCTTCTTCAGAATAATATTCTTCGGGATGATAAGTATATTTTTCAGTTTCAGAAATATCTGTTGCCTTAATAAAAGGGGTGTAGTTCCCATATAATTTAGGATTACTTCTTGGAGGAGTATTTCCTGTAATTATAATTCCTAATTCGCCTATTGTTACTATTTTTTTCATACCTTCCCCTCCTTTCTATCCTTCAAACTTACCACTTTCCAATATCCGCTCTTATTACTACCCATACGCACAATCATCCCGGCTCTTCTCAACTCGCCCAAACGTCGCTTGATAGTTGCTTCCGATACGTCCAATAACGCTCCATATTCAGCATAATTCAGTTTATTATTCTTTAGAATAGCTTGATACAAGCATTCTGTTATCGGGTCAGAAATTTCATTTATCGGGTCAGATACCGGTTTTATCAGGTCAGCAATACCCAATGCCTTATATTCATCCAGCAGGGAAAACAGTGTTTCCGTCTTATTGTTCATGCTCATTTCAGCGTCTCCCAGTCGTTTAATATATCCTTCATAAGCACGTTGGCTTCTTCGTGAAGTTTTGCCAGTTCCGCATGAATTTCATTCATACGTTCGTGAAAATCCACACCGTCGTCTTCTGCTTCCGGAACACCCACGTAGGCACCCGGTGTGAGCGAATAGTTCTTTTCCTCTATTTCGTCCAGCGTGGCAATCTTACAGAGTCCGGCGATGTCGTGATATTCTCCGTTGCCAAATTTCTCCGTCAACCAGTTGTATTCTTCAATAATCGTCAGAATTTCCTCAAGCACGTTGCAGAATCTATCTCCTGCCAGCCTCATGGATTTTAGCTCACGCTTTTTCAGCCTTTCTTCCGCCAACTTGACGCAACTCTTGGTTTGCTCTATCTGTCCGTTCAAGTTCTTGGATAATTCACCATAGTTATTCCACGGACTGCCAAGCCATACCAATGAACTGTTAAACTGACCGGCAGTCTCGTCATCAAGAAGGGAGGCAAAAAGCTGTGCTTCTTCCGAAATAGAATCTACTGCCTCGTTGATAACCAGGTTGTATTTTTCCAATAATGCCTGATATTTGTCTGTTTCTCCACGGTAAAGATGGACGATTGCCTGCAAATTGAGCAGCTGCCATTCAGTCCATTCGTTCAGCGTGCGGTCAACAACTGTATAATATTTACGGGCATCTATAAAAAGCACCTTGTCGCGGTTTTCTTCTCGTTTGGACTTGTCGAAAAACCACAGGGAACAAGGCAATGACAATGTGTAGAAAAAGTTGTTCCCTACGCTGACCATCACATCCACATGTCCAGTCTTTACCAGCTGTTCCCGGATGTCGCGATCCTTGTTGGAACTATCGGTAGCAGAACTGGCCATGACGAAGCCGGCACGACCATGATCATTCAGATAAGCGTAAAAATAATTAATCCAAAGATAATTGGCATTCCCGATCTCTTTTGTCTTCGCATTAACACCGGGTAATCCAAAAGGAAGACGACCGGCACTTGAAGCCGATTCCGATTTTACCTTATCCACATTGAAAGGAGGATTCGCAATTACATAATCACACTTACCTGCCAGATTGAATGCATCATGATAGAAAGAATTGGCCTCATCTCCAGAAACAATACGCCCGCTAAGTCCATGTACCGCCATATTCATCAGACAAAGTTGCGCATTATACTCCACTTTTTCTTGTCCGAAGAAAGTCATTTGCGTATTGGCATTCATACCGGCGGCATTCACAAAATCCCCGGTCTGCACAAACATACCACCCGAACCACAAGCTGGGTCAAACATGACTCCATGTTCAGGTTCCAATACATTGACCAACATCTTTACCAATGATTTGGGCGTGAAGAAAACCCCATCATCACTGGCTACGGCCTTAGCAAACTTAGAAAGAAAATACTCATAAATACGTCCGATAATATCACCACCAATCTCATCAATCGTCTCATTATTAAAGATACGAAGCAATTCACGCAGCAAATCATCAGCAAACATGGTGTAAGTCTTAGGCAAGACCCCTGTCAGTTGTGCGCTTTGTTCTTCCACCAATTGCATGGCATTGTTTACGGCCTCACCCAAGGAATTAATAGGTTGTCCGCCTTTATCCTTCAAACCGACAGATGCAATATGATCAGGCAGATTAACAAGAAAATCGAACTGCGCCTCCCGAGGGAGATAAAGTGCACTTTTAGCGGCAAAGTCACTTGGCTCTACCGGCATTATGCGTCCACCACGAGAAGGACGGTTCTTCATAATCTCAGCCTCCACCAATTTATAACGGCTATAAGCATAGCGCAAAAACAACAAGGCCAAAACAGGCATACAGTATTGGCTGCTTGTCAATTTACTACCCTGCCTTAACAAATCAGCAGATTCCCATAAATCTGCTTCCAATTTCCGTATATTGATCATATCTTATTTTCTTATTACGTTATGTTTTTCTGTACACAATAGTCAAATCACATCATCTAACAGACAGACAGGAAGATAAAGAGAAAGTGAAAGATGATTTTTTCTTCAATCAGTCAATTCTATATCCATCCTACAAATCCCATAAATTATCAAAGACAGCATCCAAGTCATTATGTTCCTGCATATAAATAAAGTCCTTCAGACACAACTTAACTCCTTTTACACTTCGAGACAAAGCTACATAAGTTTCCAGATTAGAAATCTCTTTTTTATGTAAATTATTCATTTGCTCTAATGCCAAAGGAAGCTCTTTCAGTGAATATTTACGAAATCCAGCATATGTACCCAAAACACCTGGGAAAGGAGCATTACATAATAAATCATACTCCTGCTCCAAACGATTCACTTGAGCCTGTAAAACTTTGTTATACTGTTTTAGCACATCATCAGTCTGATCGATTGGTTCTTTAGCCGATTCTTCCAACCAATTGATCTGCATTCGTAATAAAGAAGCTAAATCTTTTTCCTGATATGCTTTCGTTAATTGCTTCATTCGTTCTTCTTTCAGCAATCGTTGTGTCTCATCAGCTTCTTTATCAGGATGTAATTCTTTTACCAGTTCAAGATATATTCCCCGTATAGACTTCCAAGTCTTCTCCGCTTGAATTTCCTTTTCTATTTCACGTTTACTCAACTTTTTCTTTTCTGACGAGCTAGAGTTTCCTTGTTCATTTACAGATCTTTTAGCTTCATAAACAGCTTGAAAAAACTCATCAGGACTTTTTGCATTTTTCATATCTTCTGTTGGCGTAATTCCAAACATCTCACAAAAAGAAAGCATTGATTCCAGCTCTTTTTTGTTTATTTCTTCTTGGGAAAGTCCCGTACTAATCTGCATATAATCTTGACGGATTGCCTCTAAAGCCTCTCTTCGCTTTTCATCAAAAGGAAGTTCATCTAAATGTTCACATTCATCTAAAATCAATTCAGGCAAATACGACTTTTCTTTCTTAGTCAATCTGGCCGTTTTATAAACACGATCTAAATTACATAACAGCTCATCCGTCAATTGAGCTTCTTGCTCAAATAAACAAAACAAGTTTTCATCAAAATACTTTTTAATGACATGTTCCCTTTGTGGCAATTCATCTATAATCATTTTCAACTTTGCGATCTTTTTATTCAATCGATTAAAAGTTGTTTGTGCACCAGACAATTTCTTCTTTCCTTTAGGGATAATAGGAATCATCATTTTTTCCTGATCCTGAAACATATCGAATGCCAATTCCTTCTGAGTGTCTTTCTTTCCCATATTACGCTAAAACATATACGCTGAAACAAAAAAGGATGTCACTTACCAGCAAGTAACATCCTTAATAAGTAGCGCAACCGGGACTCGAACCCGGGTTTCAGCCGTGAGAGGGCCGCGTCCTAGGCCACTAGACGAATGCGCCATTTGTTGTCCTTAAGACAGTGCAAAAGTAAAGATTTATTTTAATCCGACAAATAGTTTTGCAAAAAAATTATTTCTCTTACCTTTGTAAGTCGTTAGGTATCGTGTATAACTAACATGGTAATTAATAGAAAAACATTACTAATACCAGTTTAATAAACAACTAATATTATGGCAGAACAAAAAGAAAAACTTTTCTCTGAATTCGAACCCGTTTCAACCGAAGCGTGGATTGCGAAAATCACGGCCGACCTGAAAGGCGTTCCGTTTGAGAAAAAGCTTGTTTGGAAAACAGGTGAAGGCTTTAATGCCAATCCGTTCTATCGTTTGGAAGATCTGGAAGGTCTGAAAACTACTACTGCACTTCCAGGCGAATTCCCGTATGTACGTGGTACGAAGAAAGACAATGACTGGAAAGTACGCCAAAACATTGAAGTTACATGCTTCAAAGCGGCTAACGAAAAGGCATTGGACATTCTGAACAAAGGAGTTACTTCATTAGGCTTTATCATTAAAGGCGACGAAGTAAGCGCTGAAAACATTGCAACCTTGCTTGAAGGCATTTGTCCGGCAAGCGTAGAACTGAACTTTAATACTTGCAACTGTAAGGCTGCCAAGTTAATCGAAATCTTAGCTGCTTATTATGCTTCTAAAGGTGTTGATGCAGCTAAATGCGAAGGTTCAGTAAACTTTGATCCGTTCAAAAAGCCGTTAATCAAAGGCCATAAGAACGAAAACTGGGTAGAAGGCGCTAAAGCTGTATTAGAAGCTGCAAAAGCACTTCCTAACTACAAAGTTTTGGCTGTTAATGCCTTCTTATTCAATAATGCCGGAGCATATATCGCTCAGGAATTAGGTTATGCTTTAGCCTGGGGTAACGAACTGTTGGCTAAACTGACAGATGCTGGTTGCAGCGTAGATGAAGTAGCCAAGAGAATCAAATTCAACTTTGGTATCAGCTCAAACTACTTCATGGAAATTGCTAAATTCCGTGCAGCTCGTTGGTTGTGGGCCGAAATCGTAGCCGCTTACAAACCTGCTTGCGAATGTGCTTGCAAGATGGCTGTTCATGCCCAGACTTCAAAATGGAATATGACAATTTATGACGCACATGTAAACTTGTTGCGTTCACAGACAGAAGCCATGTCTGCTGCGATTGCAGGTGTTGACTCAATTACAGTTCGTCCGTTCGACGAAGCCTTCGAAACTCCGGATGACTTCTCTGAACGTATCGCCCGCAACCAGCAGTTATTGCTGAAAGAAGAATCTCACTTCGACAAGGTTGTTGACCCGGCTGCCGGTTCATATACTGTTGAAGTATTCACCAACTCAATTGCTGATGTTGCCTGGAAGTTATTCCTGGAAACAGAAGAAAAAGGTGGTTTCGGTGCACAGGCTAATGCCGGAGAAATCCAGGCTGCTGTCAATGCTTCCAACGAAGCTCGTCACAAAGCTGTTGCTACTCGCCGTGAAACCTTACTGGGTACGAACCAGTTCCCGAACTTCACAGAAGTAGCAGCTGAAAAGATTAAGAAAGAAGAAGGCGCTTGCTGCTGCCAGAACAAAGAAGGTCACAGCTGTAGCGAACCGGAAATTGCTACACTGAACTTTGCACGTGGCGGCTCTCAATTTGAAGATTTGCGTCTGGCTACTGAAAAGAGTGGTAAGACTCCGAAAGCATTCATGTTGACAATCGGTAACTTGGCAATGCGTTTGGCTCGTTCTCAATTCTCTTGCAACTTCTTTGCTTGCGCAGGTTACAAGACAATTGATAACTTAGGATTTGATACAGTTGAAGCAGGTGTAGAAGCCGCTGTTAAGGCAGGTGCAAACATTGTTGTCTTGTGTTCAAGCGATGATGAATATGCAGAACTGGCTCCGGCAGCATTCAAGGCTTTGAATGGCCGTGCTCACTTTGTAGTAGCAGGTGCTCCTGCTTGCATGGAAGACCTGAAGGCTCAGGGTATTGATCAGTTTATTAATGTAAAGAGCAATGTATTGGAAACATTGCAGGCTTTCAATGCTAAGTTAGGTATTTAAAAATCCAAAAGACAATGAGACCAAATTTTAAAGACATAGATATTAAAAATGCCGGCTTCGCTGCTACAAATGCAGCTGAATGGGCAAAAGCCAATGGCATTGAAGCCAATTGGAAAACACCGGAACACATCAATGTGAAACCGGTCTATACAAAAGAAGACTTGGAAGGTATGGAACACCTGAACTTCGTATCTGGTATTCCTCCTTATCTGCGTGGTCCGTACAGCGCTATGTATCCATTGCGCCCTTGGACAATCCGTCAGTATGCAGGTTTCTCTACCGCTGAAGAATCAAACGCATTCTATCGCCGTAACTTGGCTTCCGGTCAGAAAGGTTTGTCTGTAGCATTCGACCTTCCGACTCACCGTGGTTATGACCCTGATAATGCCCGCGTGGTAGGTGATGTTGGTAAAGCGGGTGTTTCCATCTGCTCTATCGAAAACATGAAGACGCTGTTTGATGGTATTCCATTGAATAAGATGTCAGTTTCTATGACCATGAACGGTGCTGTTCTTCCTGTCATGGCCTTCTACATCAATGCAGGTCTGGAACAGGGTGCCAAATTGGAAGAAATGGCCGGTACAATCCAGAATGATATCCTGAAGGAATTCATGGTGCGTAATACATATATCTATCCGCCTGAGTTCTCAATGCGTATCATCGCTGATATCTTCGAATATACTTCACAGAAGATGCCGAAGTTCAACTCTATCTCCATCTCTGGTTACCACATGCAGGAAGCTGGTGCAACAGCTGATATCGAAATGGCTTATACCTTGTGCGATGGTTTGGAATATCTTCGTGCTGGTGTAAATGCAGGTATTGATATCGATGCATTTGCTCCACGTCTGTCATTCTTCTGGGCAATCGGTATGAATCACTTCATGGAAATTGCCAAGATGCGTGCTGCCCGTATGTTGTGGGCTAAGATTGTAAAGAGCTTTGGTGCCAAGAATCCGAAATCATTGGCTTTGCGTACACACTGCCAGACTTCAGGTTGGTCACTGACTGAACAGGATCCGTTCAACAACGTAGGTCGTACTTGTATTGAAGCTATGGCTGCAGCTTTAGGTCACACTCAGTCATTACATACCAATGCATTGGACGAAGCTATCGCTCTTCCGACAGACTTCTCTGCTCGTATTGCTCGTAATACACAGATCTATATCCAGGAAGAAACGAAAGTCTGCAAGCAGATCGACCCGTGGGGTGGTTCTTACTATGTAGAATCTCTGACAAACGAACTGGTACACAAAGGCTGGGCTTTGATCCAGGAAATCGAAAGCATGGGTGGTATGGCAAAGGCTATCGAAACAGGTCTGCCGAAGATGCGTATCGAAGAGGCTGCTGCCCGTACTCAGGCTCGTATTGACTCTGGTATCCAGACAATCGTTGGTGTTAACAAATATCGTCTGCCGAAAGAAGATCCGATCGATATTCTGGAAATTGATAACACTGCCGTTCGTAACGAACAGATTGAACTGTTGAAACAGTTGCGTGCTAATCGTGATGAAGCTGCTGTACAGAAGGCATTGGCCGACATCACTGAGTGCGTGAAGACCAAGAAAGGCAACTTACTTGATCTGGCTGTTAAAGCAGCTGCAGTTCGTGCTACTCTGGGTGAAATCTCTGACGCTTGCGAAGCTGTTGTAGGACGTTATAAAGCAATTATTAGAACTATTTCAGGCGTGTACTCATCAGAAACTAAGAAAGATGCGGACTTTGAAAAGGCTTGCCAGTTGACAGCTGAGTTCGCTAAGAAAGAAGGTCGCCAGCCACGTATCATGATCGCTAAGATGGGTCAGGACGGACACGACCGTGGTGCAAAAGTTGTTGCTACAGGTTATGCAGACTGTGGTTTCGACGTTGATATGGGACCGTTGTTCCAGACTCCGGCCGAAGCTGCTCGTCAGGCTGTAGAAAACGACGTTCACGTAATGGGTGTTTCTTCATTGGCTGCCGGACACAAGACACTGATCCCGCAGATTATTGAAGAATTAAAGAAATTAGGTCGTGAAGATATTTTGGTCATCGCCGGTGGTGTTATCCCCGCTCAAGACTATGACTTCTTATACAAGGCAGGTGTTGTAGCAATCTTCGGCCCCGGAACTTCTGTTGCCAAAGCAGCTGTTCAGATTATGAACATTTTACTGGACGAAGAGGAATAAACTTTTTCACCTAAATAGTTTATCATTTTAAACAATAGTAAAGAATCTGTTTACACTTATTTTGTGTTTACAGGTTCTTTACTTCATTCAAAACAATGGATTATAGCAATTAGAACAAGTATAAATTAAATCCATTTCTTCTAAATTACTAAAAAAACATCAACAAAATTGATATTAGACAACACAAGTAACACAAAAAGAAAACCAGAAAAGCTATCGGCCTTGTAAAACAAAGGTTATGTTAAGCAAAAAGGTGGTACAAAACTTTCAAGAAAAAGTCTGCCCACCTCCTTTAAGAGAAAATTTATGTGTTAGAGAGAATTATTAATAGTTCTTCGTACAAAGTGAATTAAAGTCAGTTTCAATTTTAGGTATCTCCCACACCCAACCTTGTGCATCTTTATCCTTTTCAAGGAAAGTACAGAAAGCTATATCAAAATTTGATCCACGTTTAATAGACAAATGCAAACGTTTCAAATCATAAAAACGAAAACCTTCACCCCATAATTCCACCCGGCGACTATTCATAATTTCCTCTGCCAAAGCATCACCGATATTTCCTTTTGAAACATAAGAGGGATCGCGGGTTATCTGGAATTTAGTAAACACAGTCTGCGCCTCACTATCTTTTCCTGCACGAGCTAAAGCTTCAGCCTGGGTGAGATACATTTCTGCCAAACGCATAAATGCGACATCACCTACAGCATCGGCTGTAGAACGGGCAGTAAACTTACGGTTTTGATAAGCATTCTTTGCATAACTTGATGACGGAACAGATGCTTCCCCAGTCGGATCCCACCACGCACGCCGTAAGTCTGTTTCAGACATCGTTTCATAAGCATCCACATTTATGCACTTCACTCCCTGACGAATGGCACTGGAGTTAAAGTTCCATGACATATATGCATAATAAGAATAAAAATAAACAGTCTTATCATCGGGAGTCATTGCAGCATACATCGCTTCTTTAGTGTCCGTCGTGATATTGGCAAACCCACAATTCAACTGACTGCCAGTCATCAACCGGTGACCACCAGCTTCAGCTAAAGAAACAGACTTCCCTGCATAAACCGCCGCATTATTATAATCTTGCATGGTCAATGCTACACGTGCCTTCAATCCCCATGCCACCATCTCGCTATAATGATTGACATCATTTACTTTTATTCCACTCAAAAGTATACAAGCCTCATCCAAATCATTATTGATTTTAGCATAAACATCTTCTACGGAATTACGTGCCTGCTCTTCGGCCACAGCTTTTTCACGATAAGGAATTCCATCCTGTGTATTATCCTTGCCGGCTTCATAACGTTTTGCATAAAGCTGGACCAAATTAAAATGAGCCCAAGCACGGATACACAAAGCTTCTCCCTTTATCTGGTCAAACAATTCCTGGCTAGTTATTTCAACTTCCTCCAAACCCGCCAAAATTTTATTGGCATTCAGAATCCATTGATAATAAATCTGCCAGAACTTATAATTATAACCATTCGTTTCATTCATATTGCATTGCCATCCTAAATAGGCCGCCTTCATCCATGTATTTGTCTGCCAATTCATATCATCAGCCTCTGCATCACGTGACATCATAAAACCGGGTTCACCGCCCAAACACTGATATCCACTTTCCTGAGAAACCATCTCTTTATGAATTCCGTTCAATGCTATATAAAGATTGTCCAACGAGGTGTTTATTGTCGTTTCTGAAACAGAGGTAGACGGAATGGTATCCAGATAATCACCGGCACAACCGGATAGAGACATTACTCCAACTGTCGCTAATCCTAATGTTATATTTTTAATTGATCTCATAATTCTTTTATTTTTTAGAATGAAACATTAAGCCCTAACGTGATATTACGGGACGGCATATATTCATTATAAGTTACACCGGAATAATTAGCCATCGGATTCAATCCCTGACGGGCTTTCAACATGAACAGGTTTTCCGCAGTCAGATTCAAACGGGCACTCTTAAGCATCACTTTGCTCAACCAAGTTTTTGGGAGCTGATAGCCAATAGTGACAGATCTTAAATTAAGATAATCCGAGCTGGTAAGCCAACGAGTTGAATAAGACTGACCAATATTCGTGGTATGAGCCGCACTATTGTCTATACGGGGAACCTCAGTAATATCCCCTGCCTGTTTCCATGCTTTTAACAAATCCGGACTTTGTGCATAACCAAATTCAGTCATACTCATCATGGTAGCATAATTAGTATCCAAAACCTGACCGCCCAACTGGTAAGAGAATACAGCAGCCAAATCAAAGTTCTTATAACTAACTCTGACATTAAACCCACCATACACATCAGGAATAGAAGAACCGCTGAAGTCGTATTTAGCATAAGTATACGAATTGGTCAATTCCTTACCATCAATAGTCACTACTGTTTTTTTATACTCATCAAACTGGCTCTGCGTAATGTTTCCATCCCCTGTTCCGATATTCCCTTGATTATATTTACTTACATCAGCCACATATAAACCATCACCGGTCTGAGGGTCTACCCCATGCCATTGACGAAGCCAGAATTCATAAATGGACTTTCCTTCCAACCACTTTTTAGAGCCACTGATATATCCATTTTCTTTCATTGTAGCCGGCAGGTTCTTTATCTTATTCTTCACAAAAGTAGCATTGGCCCCAACAGATACACTCCAGTCTTTATTTTTAAATGCATTATAATCCAACTCTATTTCCACTCCTGAATTAGTAACCTTACCGATATTCTGTATAATGGATGTTACTCCGACAGAAGCGGGCTGAGAAACATCAAACAACAAATCCTTGGAATCTTTCTTAAAATATTCAATAGTACCCGTCAAACAGTCAAACAAACCAAATTCAAGAGCAATATCCGTAGATATTTGTGTTTCCCATTTCAATGAGGGATTGGCTATCACCGTGAAGTAGGCTCCAGCTTCTGAACCATTTTTATATCCCAAACCATATAAGGTCTGATAAGGATAATAATCAGGATCACCATCACTATCCAATATATTATCATTACCTGTTTCACCGTAAGAAGCACGTAATTTCAAGTTATTCACCCATTTCACATCCTTCATAAATGCCTCTTCACTAATTCTCCAGCCTGCTCCGAACGACCAGAAATCCCCCCAACGGTTCTCTTTTGCAAAACGCGAGGAACCATCATGGCGATAAGAAAGTGAAGCGTAGTATTTATGAGCATAATCATAATTGATACGGCCAAAGTAACCTTCCTTTTTATAGGTATTTGTATAGGAGCTAAGTGAACTGATATTTACGAAATTACCAAATTCATACATACCCGAAACTGTTTCCTGAGTCTTCATACCATATAAATACTCATACTTATAAGAATAGTTTTCATGTCCTAAAAGAACGTCAAAGTTATGATTTCCGATAGACTTGCTATAAGTTATCAATTGATTGAAGGTCTGAGTCAGCGTTCGGGTAGACATTTGGTTCAAACGACCCGGTCCGGCAGTGCCATCGCCCACATAAGGATTTTCATAGACTTTACGACGATAATCAATATTATTGATAGAGTAATTGGCTGTAAGGTTCAACCCTTCAACCGGAGTCAAAGTGAGATAAGTATGTCCAGTCTGATTAACACGCACTAGTTCACGTTGATTGAACTCTGTTTCAGCTATCGCATCACGTCCATTATTCGACAAGCGAGTTCCTTCATAATCATAAATATATTCACCCGGATCAGTAGTTGCCTTACCATTAGCATCCAAATAAGCACCGGTTTCCAAATCATGTTTATGAACGGGATATATAGGAGCCATGGTACGAATAAAACGGGTAAGGTTACTATATGAACTCGAATTTCCCGAATCTGAAGTTGAATAATTGGATACCGTACGAGTTACTCCCAAATTCAAACCAGTCTTGAACCATTTAGTAGGGTACACATTATAATTCAAACGACCAGAATAACGTTCAAAGTCAGTCTTGATCATATAACCATCATCATTTAAATAGCCAACAGAAGCATAAGTATCACTTTTTTCTGTTTTTGTATTATAACTCAAATTATATTCCTGACGATAGCCGGTCTTGAAAGCTGCATCTTCCCAATCCAAATCATCCCCCCACTTCAATGCATCAGCAGAAGAATTCAGTTTTCCATCAGTTCCGACAATGGCATCATCTGCGACACCAACAAAAGGATTATATTTCAACGTACTTCCAATTTTAGATGTTGCCAATGAGGCCGCCGTTGCGACATCTTTACCAGATGTAATATAGGAATTCTTCAACATCTCCCATTGTAAAGGATAGTAATCATAAATTCCCACCTTTTTATAATCTTTATAAGCCCTGTTTGACCATCCTTGGTTAATAGTCAAGTTTACTCCTGTTCCACCTGACTCTTTACCTTTTTTAGTAGTAATCAAGATCACACCATTACCCGCACTTGAACCATACAAAGAAGTAGATGCCGCATCTTTCAATATAGTCATAGACTCAATATCTGCAGGATTAATATCACCTATGCTACCATTATATATAGTTCCGTCCACTACATATAAAGGAGCATTGGATGCATTGACTGAGCCAAACCCACGAATACGGATAGAAGAAGATTCACCAGGTTGTCCGGTGGCAGCAGTCACCTGAACTCCGGAAGCATTCCCTTCCAATGCAGCTGTAACATTAGTGATAGCACGTTTCTCTATGGATTTGGCCCCTACTGTGGAAGCAGCTCCTGTAAAAGATGATTTTTTCTGTGTACCATAAGCCACTACAACGACCTCATCAATCAATTCTGTATCACTTTGCATCACTACTCTTTGCTCACCACCCTTTATAGCCAATTCTTGTGTTTTCATACCGACAAACGATATTACCAAAGATTTTGCATTGACCGGAATATTGTTTATACTATACCGGCCATTCATATCGGTAATAGTTCCAAGGGTAGTACCTTTCACAAGAACCGAAGCTCCGACAATCGGCTCATTGTCTTCTGCCGAAACTACAACTCCAGTAATTCGGGATACCTGAGCCATTGCCATACCTGTCCATAGGAATAGACAAGTCAACGTAAACAAAACTCTCTTTTTCATAAAAAAACTTTTTAATTTAACGTTCATAAATGCTAAGTTCTCTTAGAACTTAGATAAAAACGTTCAAAAAGAGTTGTTTTGCTGAGTTTGGCAAGCAAAAAGTAAATCCTGTTAGAATAAAATTATTTATTATCCAACATTTTAGCTGCGATATCTTTGGTATTTAATATATTTTCATATCTTTGCAGCAATATTTAATATAAAGTTCTAAGAGAACTTAGGTCATGTTAAACATTGAACTATAAGGTATTGACAATACTCAAAACATATTGTAACACTTTTACATACATCACATATTCTCAGACAAAATGATTTCATTCCAAATATATTGCTTTATTTCCATCCGGAACGTAAGAACAGACAGTTTCTATAATTCTTTCCGTACCAGTTAAAAATCATAGATGCATAATATATGAAACAAAATGAAGTTCCTTGGGGTAGAATTACAATCTACCTTTGTCTACAATCAGCAAGGGCCACGCCGAAAGTCGACGAAGCCCATTCCTAAAATACTCCATTTACCCATCCTTACTCCCTAAAGATAAGTACAATATTTATTCTTCTATCAATTCGTACTTTCCTTCCGGAAACCAGCGTTCCAGTACATTATCCACTTCTGATTCAATCTCAGGAGTCACATAGCGGCACACCTTTTTATAAGCATAAACCAAAGATACCGCTTCATCAATCCAGCCGATAATTGGTAACCGCTTAGCCGAAATCAAATCAATCGGCAATACCAAATACGAAAGTGCCGCCACAATCAACATTTTATCCGAAGAGGGAGTTTCGGGGCTTCGCAATACATAATATAATAGAAGTACAGGACGAGCAGTCGTTCTACTGGTGGCCTTTACGTAATCCGTAATTTTCTCCCACAGGAGTTCATAATCAATCAAGTTTTTTTTCATTTTCATATATGATTTTGTTAAGGGTAATATATCTATTATTTCGATAAATTTATGAACTTAACTTCGTAAGCCAAGCAACTTATGTTCGTGAGTCAAGTTACTTAACTTACTTGCCCCATGAACTTAAGTTCATTAAAATGATTATCTTGTTTATTTTCCGGTACTCATCACTCCGGAATCGTTATCACTATTATTCACCCTCCGTTGGCCTGCTTTAAACTTACGGCCAAACGAGAAATTATAAGAAACACTTGCCAAAAACATTTGCGAGCTCTCCTTCACATAATTCGTTTTTTTATAAGAAGCATATTTATTCCAGTTCTCAGTCTGCTGTTTATAATTATCCGTAAACGGATTGAAAGCGCCCAACCCCACACGCAAATTCTTATGCGTGTAATACATCACCAATACCTGAATATTCTCTCCCCCCGACAAGGTTTCCCCCCAGAAATTATTCCAGTTAGTATTCATCTGCCAGTAAAGAGAGAACTGCTTGTAATTAAAGGAAGCTTCAGCATTACAATACCAGTTTGTATAAGTATGAGAATATGTATTACCATGACTCATATAATGGTTTACTCCACCGGTAAACGAGAACTGTAGCATATCCTTAATAGGGCCAACACGCAAAGTCAGACGCCCTGATAATTTCTGCCAATCCTTTTGATTGTCCCATGTCTGTACAATCTTGTCACCGTCCTGATACTTCTCGTCCATAATGGCATTCGGCTGATAATCATACGCCCCCCAAAGATTAGAATAAAATATACCTTTCTGCCATTCGTATGTCAACTCTGTGTGATAACGCAAATAGGCTTTCAAGTTCGGATTGCCTCGTCTGATTTGCAACGAATCCACAATCTGTTCTACTGCACTTAAATCCCCCAATGACGGAGAAGCATTACTGATATCGGATTTCCAACGGACGAATGAATTTCCCGGCAACGTATAATGCAGTACCAAACGAGGATTAAAACTATAATTCTCATACGAATCATCACCACTTTGTTTGTAATAAGAACGAGTAACACCTACACCCAATCTGTAGTCCAATTTATTTACCTTTCCTCTATATTCCCCATAAACATATGTATCCCCTTGATTCATATCCGTTTCATAATAATGACCGTTACGGTATGCATTATTGGCGAAAGACTGGGTATGGCGCAACCCGAAACTCAACGAATTTCCTTTAGAAAATTGCTTCTCATAAACAGCCTCCCCAATCAGAGAATATTTATCTCCCAATACATTATTATTAATATCAGTCAACAACTCATCCTGCAAACTTTCTTGATACAAACGGCGTGATTTTTCCTTATTATAAGTACCGACCACATTGAATACCAAAAGTTGCTTATTTTTCAATCCCTGTTGATAATAAAGATCCAACGAAGGACGAGACCAACTTTCTTTAGTACGGTCTATCATATCCACCTTATCATCAGAATCGGCAACATTAGTCAATACTCCTTGATAATCCCAATGAGGCTGGCTATTACTTCTCAAACGAAAAGTAGCACTGAACAATGAATTTTCGGTCTGCTGCAAATTATAATTCATACTTAAATTATTCATAAACACAGATCCGTGCCCCGGTTCACCTTCTTCTATACGATGTAATGTTGTTCCGTCCGCCAAATGGAATTCCTCTTCATTATCCCGATACATACCATAGAAATCGCGAGGTCCCATGTAATACGAAACACCAAACTCAGACTTCTTATGGTTCACTTTTCCAAAAACATTATATTCTCCCCACATGGCATTCATCCCCTGAGACAAATCCACTCCAAAGTTTCCCCCCGTTTCCGGACGACGGACAATATAATCAAGCACTACCTCAGCATTACCATAACGCAAACCAGGGTTGTCATGATACTCTATACGAATAATGTCTGATGGCTGTAATGCCTTAATCTCTTCAACTTCTGCTTTCGCTCCATTGATACGAAGCTGAAGTTCTCCTCCCCCTAACACTCCTATCTCATTATTCATGGGATTTATCTGAATACGGGGAAGCATCATCTGTTGCAACAGATTGACTCCATTTGTTGAAATCTTCATTTGCCGTTCAGAAGGAAAAATCAACTTACGATCCGAATGACTGATTTGTCCGGAAGCACTAACTGTTACACCTTCCATAGCCACAGCATCATCTTCCAATAAAATTTCCCTTAAATTTATATTCTGTTTAATTCCGTTTAATACAATAAATTGCGTACGATACCCCACACAGGATAATGCCAATAAATAATCGCCTGCATAGACCTTATTCAGTAAGAAATCGCCTTTGCTATTCGTAATAGTTCCTCCAACAAAAACCGAATCTGCTGTTTGTAAAACTACATTAACATATTCTGCAGCCTTTTTACTTGTCGCGTCTTTCACAGTGCCCTTTATAATTATTTGTTGGGCAAAAACTCCTTGTACCATACTGGCTACCAGTATGACTATCATTACTATTTTTCTCATTTTAAATATTATGATTTTATTCTTTTTACAAGATGGCCTGTCCTGCTTAAAAGTTATTGTTTTACAGTTTAGACGCTAGAAGATGAAAAAAAGTTGCACTTCCCGAACTTTTTGCTTAAAAAAAGGTTATATTTGCAGAAAACCTGTTTCAATAATGAAAAAAATTCTTCTAACATTAGCACTTGCCTTTTGTTGTGTTGCAGGGCAAGGACAAACTACAGCCAAACCGGCAGATGTCAATATTCAAGAGTTAAATACAAAGTGGGCAAAATTCACTCAGTATGCCGAACAAAAGCAAATAAATAAAGCGGTAGAAGAGGGAATACGGGTAAGTACGCTCTTTACTCAAAACAGACAATATAAAGAAGCCTTTGCCACTTGCCGACAAATGGACGCACTGATTTATTATAGTGAGCAAGAAAAAAAATCACCTGAGTACAAATTGCGTTTCATGGTGGGTAAAGAACGCCTGCGTATGTATACGAATCTAAAAAATACAGAACAATGCAAGATACTATTGAAACAACTTCACTCCTATACAGACCTATTAAAATCAGACTCTTTACAAGAAGAACTTCTAATGACGGAAGCCAATTATTATCAAACTTTCGGTATGACAGACAAAAGCTTGGAATGTTACAACATCTTATTCCAAAAGCGCTCTACCGGTAAAGATGAAAAAGGAATAGACCAATGCTATAAAGACATGTTGGGATATGCCGAACAGAATAATAATGCCCCATTGGCTATTGCAATGAGAAAACTTTATACTTCATGGCAAGATTCCATAAAAGCAGTAAAAACAGCCAATGAGCTAAACACACTACAACAAAAATATGAAACCAGTCAAAAAATTTTGCAGGAAAAAGAAGACAAGATTACCACAAATCTAATTATTATCATTGCATTATGTGTGTTATCTGCCATATTAGCTGCCGGATTATTATTTTTAGCTACCTTGTTATTTAAACATATCCGCCAAGTAAAAAAATTGAAACATAGCCTACAAATAGCGAATGAAAACAATGAGCAGAAGTCTAAATTTATCGGTAATATCAGCGCCCAAATTGAACCAAGTCTGAATACAATAGATGAAGCAACAAAGGGAACAATATCTACCCCAATATTACATGAAAACATCAAGGCACTGAAAGAATTAATGACAGCTATCCAGACGTATATTTCATTGGAAGAAACACGTGAAGAACATTATCCGCTAAAGGAACTGAACATAAATACATTATGTGAAAGTATTATGGAAAAAGCGAAAATAAACTTCAAGTCCGGAGTAGAAGCAGTGGTAAACGTCCCACGTGTAAATATTAAGACAAATGCAGAAGAATTGGAACGCATATTAAACCATTTATTGAACAATGCAGCAGAATATACGAAAAGCGGTAAGATTTCACTGGAATTCAAAAAACGAAGCGCTCATACACATCAATTCATACTAACTGATACGGGAACGGGAATTCCGGTTGAAGCACGTGAAAAACTGTTCAAGCCATTTGCAGAAATACGCGATTTAACGCAAGGAAACGGACTAGGGTTGCCTACCTGCAGCCTTATCGCTTATAAATTAAATGGTACACTGACTTTGGACACTGATTATAAAAAAGGGACCCGGTTTATACTGGAACTTCATGTATAATAGTGTACATTCTCACATATTAACATGGATTATTCATTCTGACAATCAATAAATTTGATTTAATCCGTGTTAATATGTAATGATTTCCTGTATCTCTCCGTTAGTGAGATTATAAATTAATGAGAAGAAAGAGACAACACATCCAATCCTGAAGGAATTTGGAATACCCTTAATCCAAATTCGGGAAGAACAGCCAACAAATGGTCAAAAACCTCTGCTTGCAAACGTTCGTATGGAATCCAGTCTTTATTGGCTGAGAAGAAATAAAGTTCTATGGGTAATCCTTGCGGCGTAGGTTGTAATTGACGCACCATCAAAATCAATTCTGTATTCACCCGAGGATTATGACGCAAATAATATTCCAGATAGTGACGAAACACATAAAGATTCACTTCCTCCTTTCCCGTTTTTTCAAAGTCTGACATCCAAGCTTGTTTTTCAAATGTCTTCATTTGCTCCAGTGTACAGAAATGGACTGTATTCATATCTATATTAATAGAACGCTTCACCCTACGTCCACCACTTTCCCGCATACCACGCCAGTTCTGAAACGAATCACTGACCAATGCATAAGGAGGAACTGTGGTTATAGTATTATCCCAATTGCGTACTTTTACAGTGGTAAGGGTCACTTCTATTACTGTACCGTCAGCTCCATATTTCGGCATAGTAATCCAATCTCCCGGTCGAAGCATATCATTGGCAGAAAGCTGGACTCCGGCAACCAATCCCATAATCGTATCTTTGAAAACCAACATCAAAATAGCAGCAGAAGCACCCAATCCTGTAAGAATGTTCACAGGATCTTTATCTATCAATGTACTGACTATAATAATTACCCCTACACAAATCACAATCAGTTTTATCATCTGATATACTCCTTTCAGAGGATGATTTTTCAGCTTCTCATGTTCACTTGAAATGGTATAGAGAGAGGTCAAAAAAGAACAGATCAATTTCATGGCTACAGCCGTGATGTAAACCCAGCATAGCTTCAGTATGAATGTCAAAGTCACAGGCTCATGTGGAAAAGCAAAAGGAAGTAATACATACAATATTATAGGTGGAATAAGATGACACATATTATCCAGTACAGCATCATTGAATAAATAATCATCCCAAGTAGCCTGTGTTCTTGCTGTCAGTTTTTTTATAGTAGGAACTATTATTTTTCTACAAAAGTAATCTGCCACAAAAGCAATGATCAGAATCCCTGCTATCATGACAATACGCTGAGTGATGCCCAGACTTTCCTGATGCACCCCCATCTGTTGCAATAAGTTAGTAAGATCGTTGTTTATTGTATCCATATTTTATACGTTTGCTGCAAAGATAATAAATTCACCACAGACTATATATATCAACTCAGATTATTTATATTGACAATCAGCAATTTATATTCAATCTGTGTTAATTTGTATAATCTGTGGTGAAATATGAAAAGGAAACATTCACTGTTTCTTTGTCAAGCATTTCTCTTGAATATTCTGCATCACTTCATACCAATTAGGAATATAAACGGTAGCAAAAATCGTATTCACGGCCATACCAAATACTACTGCCGCACCTAGTGCCACACGGCTTCCGGCACCAGCGCCTGTTGCAAACAGCAACGGCATCACACCTAATACAAAAGTAAATGAAGTCATCAGAATAGGACGCAAACGCACATGCCCCGCCTCATAAGCCGCCTCACGGATAGGATTGCCGGCCTTACGGTAATCACGGGCGAACTCCACAATCAAGATACCATTCTTCGCAGACAAGGCTATCAGCAGAATAATACCGATCTGGGTATAAATACTCACCGGAACCCCCATCACCCAGCAGCCCAACATCGCTCCCAAAATAGCAACCGGAAGCCCCATCACGGCAGCCACCGGACTTGTCCAGCTTTCATACTGTGCCGCCAGTACCAAATAGGCTACCAACAAGGCCATGATTAAAATAATTGTAGTAGTATTACCTGCCTGAGTTTCCTGATAGGCAACAGAGGTCCATTCATATCCAAACTCATCTCCCAGCTGTTCCTTAAATAATGCTTCCACTTCCTGTATGGCCTGCCCGGTGCTAC